>ERZ780150.1715-NODE-1715-length-13205-cov-2.746008_pt1 | contig 13205 bp, 27 predicted proteins | sample MGYA00511019_ERZ780150 | MGnify/ENA primary metagenome ERZ780150 (study PRJEB29588, sample SAMEA2151633) | human gut metagenome | biome: human gut; feature: human-associated habitat; material: faeces | place: Denmark | collected 2008/2010 ...
TGGCTGGGTAGATGCTGCCGACATCAGCGCTCCCGGCAGCGGAGAACCTGAAGCCATCAGCTACCGCGTAAGGGTGACAGCGAACGAGCTGAACATCCGCAAAGGCCCCGGCACCAATTTTGGAGCCAATGGATCCATCAAGGATAAGGGGGTCTACACCATCGTCGCCGAAAGCGCGGGATCTGGCGCCTCCAAATGGGGGAAGCTCAAGTCTGGCGCTGGCTGGATTTCTCTCGATTATGGCACCAAGCTCTGATGATCACAGCCCCTCTCCGGTTTTATTGGCCGGGGAGGGGCTTTTTGCGTTCTGGAAGCGGAACAAACCCGCAGTAAAAATCAATATACATACTGCACAAATCTCGAAAGCCGGTATCTACAAAATGTTCCCACGCCATTTTCGCGGCCTCCAGATACACTTATACCCTTGAGCGCAAAACCCCGCCAAAAGGCGGTAAAAAGCCCTCCCGGCCATTCTGACCGCAAGAACGCCCTCCTGCAGGTTTGAACTGCTGGGAGGGCGCTTTTTTCATTTCCGCACTTGTTATCCTCCATCCCACTGGAAACCCCGCCACATCAATTTACAGGCTCAGGAAAATGCCCAAGCGCTCTGGACATCAAATTACCCACCCTACCGCAAAGTGGCGCACAAGGGCGCAAAACAGCCTCTACGGGCTTACGCACCGTCGTGTTACCGTATCGTAGGATTATCGAAAATATTTACGAAAATCTCAAAAAATCTATTGACACGGGCGGTAGGTGTGTTACGATAAAGTCACAATAAAACAAAATCTAACGATACCGTAAGGTGATAGGAGGATTTGGCATGAAAGTCAAAGTCAAGGTTTACAACGGCAGCAAGTATAGCTCGGATAGCAAAGTTGCTGCTGAAGTCGAATATGCAATCGCTGACTATGAGGTGAAGAAGATCTCCGACAACGAAATCTACCAGATGGGTTTTGATGACGTTGACCCGTTCGGCGAATACCTGATTTTGAAGATGGAAGATGGAGAGACCTCGACCTTCAGGAACAGCCTTTGCGATATGTTCGTTATCTAAAGCCGAAACGGGCCAATGAGCCCGTCGCCGGGAGGTGCCCTACCCGGCCTGATGATGGCAGGGCATATCGAAAGGAGCGATGATAATGGGACGAGGCAACGTGTGCGTCTTCGGCGAGTACGAGGGCCTGTACTACATCGACAATGACCATATTCATGTGTACCGAGACAGCGAGGACATGAGCGATTACCCGGAAACTCGGCTCATGGGCGATTTGGACTACGGTGAGCTGACCGGTGGCCGGTGGCTTTACGATGAATGGGGGAGCATGGAAGAGGAGGGCGACATTCTGGAGTGTTTCATGGATGACTTTACCCGGATGTTTCCCAGCTTCGATAAGGTCAGCGGAGATGAGTGGATTCGAGCTGGCCTGTATGGAGACCGCAGCCGCCGGGTCATCCTCGAAAGCAAGCTGTTCTACGTTTGCTTGGAGGACAACGAGTGGTCGATTGCGGTAGAGCTGATTCAGAAAGAAGAACCTTGGGGGCTGTCGTGGATGGAGAATCTCCAGAAGCGGTTGCATGAGAAATATCTCGATGGAATGAAAAAGGCTCTGCTGAACCGGCTGCCCAGCATTGGTATTCGCACCGGCGCTTGGACGTCTGGCACAATAAAAAGAGATGAGGTGATGGCATGAGCCGAGTTCTTGAGCTGACGATCCGCCTCAATGGCGATGACTTCGAGGTGGATGTGTACGAACCGGAGAGCGGTGAAGTTGCCCAGATCCAGTACCCGTACAGCCCGGATGAGCACCCGGAGTTCGATAAGGCCATTGGCGATGAGATTTATTCGTGGATCAGCCTGTGGGCTGAGGAAGGAGAAGAGCGTGATGGGAGATAAGAAGTTCGAGGTTACAGCCGAAGTCAAGGTGCTCCTGACCCAGCAGGACGTCGATGACATCATGGTCGCCGCCTTAGAAGGTGGCATTACCTACTGGTGCGACGAGGCAAAGGTCGTTGGAGAGTACCTTGGCGAGTATGCCAGCGAGCAGATTTCCAGAGGCGGAACCCTCATCCTGCATGATGCAGAGGAGGGGGAAGAGCATTTGTTCACCATCGAACAGTTCATGCAGGGCTTCAGGTTGTATCTTGAACAGGGCTGCCATGTGAATATCGAGGACAACGCCATCGACACTTGCGACATCGACGCGAGCGACGCCGATTGCATCGTCCAATTCGGCATTTTCGGGGAGGTCGTGTATGGATAACAAGAACAGGTGGGATGAGCTGTTTTACTGTGGAGGGAGGTAAACCTGATGAGAGATGAGGCTGCAATCCGAAACTTTGCCCGCTATCCGCAGGGCGGCGACCGGGCTATCTACTGCTTCGGCGACACCTCTGTTCTCGCCGAGGAGTGGACGGAGAATGACGGCCGCGTTCATCTTCGCCCGATTGGCGGAGACCAAGTTGCTTGCGGAGAATGGAACGACCTCGATGAGGCTGACACCGCTGCTTACTGCGAGCTGCTTGAAGATGAGATGAGAAGGAGGGAGACTGCATGAGCTACGCAAAAGAACAGGCTATCGCTGTTATGAACGAGCTGCACAAGACCATCTCGTATTCCGATTACTGCACCGTCATGGACGGCCTTCAGGAGATTGACACCCTGCGGGACAGGGATGAGGAGCTGGAAGAGCTCTGGGAGCAGTTTGGTGATGTACCCATGAACCCAGAAACCGAGTGCATCGAAGAAAAGTTCATGGGATGGGGACCGGGCATCCACCGTGAAGAGATTTGGCACTGGTTCGACCGGCGGCACAGCAAGGGGATTGCCTACCTGCTGTATAAAAACGAATTTGACCGGACACCGGAGGCTGCCAAGCTCTTGTACCTGAAGCTGCTTTGCTCTGAGTGCGAATCCTGCACCTGCCAGTACAATCACAGCGGGGAGTGCAGATTCGCTATGGTGCATGAGCGCAAGCCCCGCATCACGGACGAGGATGGTTGCATTGACTACGATTATGCTGAAGGCGAGGTGTGACTATGCTGATAACTGGCGCTCAATGTGATAAATGCGGAGCGAGAGAGCTCTGGGCGAATCATCTCAATAAAGGGACGATTATTCAACACCTCAGAAGAAAAGGATGGAGCATCGGGAAAGGAGACCGTAGCTGCCTGGAACGAACCCTTTGCCCTGTCTGTCGAAAGGGAAAATAGCCTCCGCTTCACACCGTACAGCCAAACTTGCTTTGAAAGAAAACCGCCCAGAGGCATAGGTGCCCCCGGACGGTTGGAATGGTAGACTCACGAAAAAATATTACGTTTTCGTAAGAAAATCTATTGACTTAGCAGGTAGGTAAGTTAAGATAAGATTGTAGGAAATATCCTACAAAATCTACCGGGCAGGAGGTAACGAAATGGAAGTGGAAGCTCATATGACCGCAAAAGAAGCCGACCGCTTGGCTGACTGGCTGAAAGCCAACGGCCACTCGGCCGAGGAAGTTCTCCAGTGCATCAAGTACATCGCAGGAACCCAAGAACCCAGCAAAGACAAGTAAAAAATTAGGCTCCCCCGAAGTTACCACACCACAGGGAGCCTAATGCCAGAATAGGGCGAGGTAGTGACCTGCCAGCTATCTCGCCCTCAATGGTATCACATCGGCAGGAGAAATGCAAGGAGGAAGCATCATGAAAGAGAAGATTCAGAAGGAGATTTCCTATCTCAAGTCCGTCATTGAGAGCGACAAGGCTCATTTGGACGCATCTGTCACAGAGTTCAAGGAGAGCATCCATAAGTACGATGCCTACCAGATTGCCACATTCGCCGCTGGTCTCGCCGATGGCATCCAGAAGCAGATGGAGAAGATCCGCGCCGATGAGGAGAAGGTGAGGATGCTTGAGTGGCTGCTGAAGGAGGAGGCTTGATGGTCAGGGTCGCCGTCCATGTGGAGGGCGGGATGGTTCAGGCCATCTATGCCACCAGCGAAGATGTCGACATCGAGGTCTATGACTTGGATGTTTCGAGTTACCCCGACGAAGGGGAAGAAGATGCTACTGACAGCAAGCGGCGGTATCTGGAAGAAATCAAAGGCTCCCCTGATTGGAGCTGTATCTGGTAAGGAGGTAAATCTCATGGAGAAAACCAACACTGTACCCTTTGTGAAACCCGCAGAGGATGACCCCGACTGCTTCATTCGGCTCTGCAACAGCCACGCTCAGGAGCAGAAAAGAATCGAGATGCGCCGCCGTGATCGGCGCCGCCAGACCATCTGCTTTGTTGCTGACAGGGTGGTATTTGCCGTGGTGGTGGCCGCCATCACCGCCCTCATCGTAATGGCGCTGTAAGGGAGGTGCATGAAATGTCAGAAATCATCGACATCAAGATTGGGCAGAGCCTCCCGCCTGAGCGGTGGTTTGAGGCCGCTGACAATTTGCAGGAAGTGTTCCCAGTGGTTGCCCGGCGGCTGGAGCTGCTGAACCACGACGGGATGGGCAAGCAGGACGCTCAGGATTTCATGGCTGACGCGATGCTGGCTCTGGTGGCTATGCGATTTGTCGGCGCAAACGCCAGCGAGAATTGCAGGTTCATTCCTGTTCCTGACGGTGGCAAAGGAGGCGGAGGCCGATGAGCTACATCGGAGGCGGAATGTACTACGCAGAGCCTTGCCCTCTCTGCGGCGAAACCCTCTGGAATGGCCGGTGCGAGAACCCGGATTGTGAGTATCACTGGCACCCCAAGGATGATGAAAGCGAGGATGATGAAGAATGATGGCTTGTGGCGATGAGAAGATGCTCATTAAGACGCCGCTGGGTACGCTGGTTGCTTACCCAAGCGACACCGACGAAAGCCGCCCCGGTATTTTCATTGACCTGCGGCGGCCCGGATTGGTGGATGCCCCTCTGGTTTTCATCGAGTGCGACCCTACCGGAGATGAGCCAAAACTCGTTTCCCGCGTCTGGGGCGATGTGAACTACGATGATGCCACAGATTGCATCACCCATGAGGGAATCAGGAAGTTTTTCACCTGCTTTGGCCCCGGAGGAGCCCCCTGTGAGTACCCAGCGGATGGTGAGTGACCATGAAGAACCGCATAACTGTCCGACATGGGATGCTCCCGGATCTGGCCGACTACCTGAAAAAGAGCGGTTGGAGGCTTGAGCCTCCAAAAGGAGATTACGAGGTGCTCCGGGCGCGGTTGCCCGGTCGCCAGCGCCCACTCCTCATCCACGACCGCTCCACCGGCGGCTGTGGGTACAGCATTGACGAGAGAGACATGAAAGTCTACTCCGGGTGGAAAAGAAATCGGGCTCACCGGGGCCTTGAACCTGACTGGCCCACTGAAGATGAAAGAAAGGAATATTGGCATGAAAAAGATTGAACTCAGAAAAGTCCCCTGCGGCGAAACCTTCATCGCGTTCGGCGAGGAGTTTGTTGTCCTTGACCATGTGGATGGCGGTGTGCTGTCTCTGCGAAAGAGCATCTGGAAGAAGGCGCAGTTTGATGGCAACGGCAACAGCAATCTCGCTGAGGCCAGCATCCGCAAGGTGCTGGGCGACTACGTTGACCACCTGAAATGTGCCGGGGCCACCGATGATGCAATCCTCCCCATGTGTGTTGACCTGAAGGCTACCGATGGCACGAGAATGTATGGTTACTGCGACTGCGACGCCGGGTTGCTGACTCTGGAGCAGTACGGCAAGTACAAGGACATCATTCCGCTGGCTGATGATTGGTGGTGGCTGGCAACACCGGCCTGGACTCGGGGGCTCCGCTCCCCGGGCACCAACCGCACCGGCGACGTGTGGCTCGTCCGCTCCGATGGCGACTACAACGCCTGGGGCGCCGGCAATTCCAACGGCGTCCGCCCCGCTTTGATTTTCGCCTCTTGCCTCTTGGTCTCTTGGCAGGACGAAGAGGGAGAGGATGCACCTGATGAGGCTGTTCGGAAGGAAAACCAGTGGGATGCCTACATCGCCTATCTCAATGATTGGGCCGATGACCACTCCGACGCTGAAAGCTATGGTCAGACCCCTGCCAGCTTCGACGAGTGGTTGGAGAACGAATATGACCCGGATGAGGAACAGTGAGGGATATTTCGACCCGACGGCCGGGATTGCCCTACGAAATGTAGAAAGGACTGAGAAAAGTATGCAACAAATCCGCAGAGGCGACATCTTCTACATCGAGAAGTACGCCACGGTCGGTTCTGAGCAGATGGCCGGGAGACCGGCGCTGGTGGTATCGAATGATAAATGCAATGAAAACGCGGACACCATCGAAATCGTCTATCTGACTACGGCGCCGAAGAAAGACCTGCCCACACACGTCACCATCAGAAGCACTTCGAGAGAATCCACTGCTCTCTGCGAGCAGGTGACAACGGTGAGCGTCACAAAGGTGAAGGACTATATGTGCTCCGCAAGCGCCAAGGAAATGGCCCAAATCGAACTGGCACTTCTTATATCCCTTGACCTGAACATGGGTGCCCTCGAAGCCACAGAGGCTCCCAAGAAGGCTCCTGAGCCTACCCCTCAACCTGTCGCTGAGATCTATGTCGGCGATGATGACGAGAAAATTGACGAGCTGGAGAAGGAAGTGCTGAAGCTGAAAGCGCAGCTTGACCTCTACCAAGACCTTTATGAGCGGCTCTCTGACCGGTTCTATGGGAGGGCGGCAAATGCCTGAGATTAAGAAAATGACCGTAGCGGAGTTTCAGACGATGATGGACTCCGTTCCATACCTGCCCATTGGATGCTTCTATCTGGAGGACGGCGGGAAAATCATCGGTGTAGACAACAGCGATGGTCACGCATGGACAGAGGAGTTTGATGACTTCGAGAGCTGCGAGAGATGGTTGAATGGGGATGGCGACGGGTGGAAAGGTGCATCCCAGCAGAACAGGAGAGAATACCGCATGAAAGCATCTGATATTGTCGAGGACGCCCTCCAGTCGAGAGGCGTCCTCCAAAAGGAGCTTGCCGAGCGTATCGGCCAGCAGCCCAAGACCCTCAGCAAGAAGCTGTCCACCAATAGCATGAAAGCGCAGGAGCTTGTTGATTACATCCGCGAGCTCGGCTATGAAATCGCACTGGTTGACCGTCTGGGGAATGAGCGTTTGACCATTCGGCGGCGTGGCGTAGGCCCCCGTGTAAGGAAGATGGTGGATGGGGTCATCTATGACACTGGAAAGGCCGATGCCATCTGCCACACCGATGTCAAGAATGGGTGGTACATCGAACTCTATCAAGATGCTGATGGCAGATTCTTTGCCGCGCACTATTCGTTCTGGCCTGAAGTTGACCCGTTCATCACGCGCTGCCCTCCCGTAGAAGCAGAAGCCCTGCGCCAGAAATACGCCGAGTAGGGGAGTGTCACCCTTTCGGAGTGGTAGATTTCCGTAAAAAACTTACGAAAACGAATAATTTACTATTGACTTTACAGGTCGGTAAGTTACGATAAAGTCACAGAACACCAAATACTTACCGACCTGAAAGGAGTCAATGATATGAGCAGCAAGTACGACAGCATCACCACCGCAGCCGACCTCGTCAAAGAGGTGATGGCACACGGTCTCAGCACTGTTCAGGATGACCTGAACCGGGCTGCCGACATTTTTGGCAGGTCTTCCATCGAAGAGCTGGTCAACCTCGCCAACGACATTGGCCGGAACAATGAAAATGGAGAACCTGACCCAAAGGGTAGCTGGAGCAGCGGCCGAAAGGCTACGCAGAGCACGTTCTACATGATCGCCTCTGCCATCTGGAATTGGGAAGATGTGACCCGATTCTGGAACCTCCATACTAACCCGGAGCGCAAGGAGTTAGCCGAGCTGAAAGACCTCAACGCCAGATTGGGCAAAGAGAACGAGAAACTGACAGTTCGACGCGATGAGTTGCTGGAGGAGGTTAAGCAGGGAGCTGACTACACCTCTAAGTTGATAGAGCAGAAAATGATGGCCGAGGCAAGAGCGGAAGCCGCTGAAGCTGAAACCGTCAAGTTGAAGGCGAAGCTGTACGACCTGATGATCGCCCAGAAGGAGGTGTGAGAGATGATGAAGAACTATGAACCGGCTGCGTACCGGACAGTGGTTGATTATGAGTTGGTCTTCGATGATGGCCGCAACAACGGCTTCGGCTTCCCTTGCAACAGAGATGGTAAGCTGCTGGAAAGCGAGGAGCAGAATCCAGCGGCACATGAAAACTACCGGAATTGCCTGAAGCACCCGGAGCGTTTTGCCAGATTCAACAAGGTTGTGCGGTATGAGCGCAGCGTTCGGGACAATGCCCGTGGCACCTGTATCTGTGGGAGTGAGGTTGAACTGTATGGCCAGTATCTGGGAGCTTGTCAGTGTCCGGGGTGCGGACGTTGGTACAACCTGTTTGGTCAGGAACTTCTTCCTCCTGATAAATGGCAGGAAGACTCGGAAGAATCGCATTGGTAAGGAGGGATAGAGATGGCAAAGCTGCTGGTGGTTTTGACCCATGACGAGATTCAATCGGAGATTCCGTACTCGGTAGTCTGCATGGCTCGCTATGGAGCTGTTTGGAACACCGGGCGCAGAAGGCGCCGGTGGGCTGCTGAGTTTACCGAGGCCGAGCGCGAAGCTGCTCGAAAACTGTTCAGTCAGTCCCATGATTGGCTGCTCAGTCGGGGCATACCCGACGAGGTGCGGATGTGGCCGTCCACATTCGCGCTGTGGCAAAAACTCGGCGCGTTCTGCGCCTCGCTTTGAAAGGAGAGATGAATATGGAAAAGGCTTGGAAGCTGGGAGAAGACCTGCACACCGAAGACAGTTTGCTTGATGGGCTGACTTTCGCCGACCTTATTTTGACGGTTCACTGTAACTGCCGGGACATCACACCGAACGCAGTTCGCAAGGAACTGATGGAGATTTTAGCCAGCCGAAAGCAGGATATGTTTTACCTGCTGGAGATGAACATGGATGTAATAATGGCCGAGGCAAGAAAGGGGAGAGAGTAATGAGAAAGAAAATCGTTTCGCCCGCTATGTGCGAGGTTTACAACGGCAAAACCGCCAGAGCTTTTGCCAAAATCGAGTTTTCCGATGATGGCCGCCTGAGCATTTGCGGTGTCATCGGGCCGATGGGCAACGGGGACTGCAAGGGCTCTGCCGGTCAGTGCGTGGACTCCATCCGGGAGGGAAAGCCCTGCGACGGGTGGGATGAGGAGATGCTTGCCCGCTTCTGCGACATCTGGGATGAGTGGCACCTCAATGATATGCACCCGGAATGTGAGCACCAGAGGGTGCTCGGTTGGAGGGAACAGGCCGATGAAATCATCGACCAGTACCATTGGTGGCTTAATGATAGAAAGCTAAGAGCCGTGAAAGATCGCATTGCTCAAGATGTCCTTGATGGCCGCACACCGGAGCTGACCGATGAAGAGCGCATGGCGTTTAATGCTCCCAAGTGGGTAGTCACCGCAACGAATGAGCCGCCTGAGCCCAAGGCATTTTACACCACTGGCAGAAATCCTCATGAGCGTGTGCGGCGCGGAAATGCTTGGTACAAGGGGAATGTCCTCGGAGAAAATGACCCCAGAGGCATTCTCTGTAAGCCATGCCCGGTCTGCGGATATGAATATGGTCATGGATGGCAGAAGGTTGAGGTTCCACAAGATGTCATCGACTGGCTCTTTGCGCTGCCTGATACACCGGTAAGTCCGGCATGGGTGTAAGAGGAGGGCGATGATTATGGATAAAGTGGAACTCACAAACGCCGACATCATCGCCCTGCTTGAATGGCGCGACCAGCATCCAGCAGAGGTACGGGCGCACCCGCAGGTTCTCGGCGCAGTCGAAATCGTCTGCAAGGAGAGTGGCTATACCGTGAAAGGCATCCGCAGAGAAAACCTCCTGAGCCTTTACCTCGGCCGTGGCGGGCGCAGTCAAGGACACGTCGAGTTCACCAGAAGGTTTGATGGGATGTGGGTTTTGACCAAGAATCAGCTCAGGGGAGCAGATAAAGGTGATAAGGATATGATCCAGTCTATCCTCACCCTGTATTGTTCGCTGATGGCTCTGATGGCTGCTGGGCCGGTAATCGACTCGACGAGAGAGCCAACGGAGAGTACCTCTGATAAGAAGCCCACAAAGGCGCCAAAGAAGCCTACCACCAGAACTACATATATCATTCGCAGGGTGCGGGGGACGATTCTCGCAGCGCCCAGAGGGTTTCACGCAAGCCCTCGCGGCATCTTCACTGTGAGAGGCCACTACCGGCACTACAAGAGCGGAAAGGTAGTCTGGGTGTCTGAATATAAGAAAGGCACCGGGAAGAAAAAGAAGAAGACCTACAAGATGGGAGGAAAAGAGACATGATGAGCATGAACGAGGCAATGCAGGTGCTGGATGAGGTCATCCCAGCTCCTGCTAACAAGATGGTAGATCAAGAGCATCTGAAAATCGCTATCGCGTGGAAGACACTGAAAGAGGAGTATCTCGGAAGAAAAGGCGAGTTGAACTATCTGTTCGCCTTTGTGCGCGAGAACTGCTTTGACTCCGAGTTGTGCTGCGACCAACTTCGCAGCCTGTGGACAACGTACTGTCTGCATAATGAGCTCGATCCGGACACCGCACAGTATGACAACGATATTTTGGCTCTCTGGTTGGAAGTCGAAGCGACCGAGAGCGACAATGTTTTCTGGAACGATTTTGATAGCTTTGACAACTTCATGTGCTGCTATCTGGTGTGAGGAGGATCTGCATGGAAACGAATAGGCAGCGGCTTGACCGCCTGTGCATGGAAGATGACGTTGACACCATCATGAATTTCGCCGAAGATGAGGTGTGTGCCATCTGCGACCGGGAGATTGAGAAAAATCTCAGCCCTCAGTCACCGTCCTGTGAGGGAAGATGGTGCGATGAGGCCGTTGAACTCTGGCTCGATAAAGAGGCAAAGGAGGAAGAAGACCATGACCGATAAAGTAAAGTTCCCCGATGAAGTCCAGAAAATCCTCGACATCATTGAAGCACAGGGCTTCGCAGTCATGCTCTATGAGGAGGATGGCGTTGTGTGCGGTGCTGAAATCGAGGATTGGACAGCGGGCGGGGTAGACATGATTCACTTCATCGACCTGAGAGGGAAGGACATCAATAACCCGGATGACTGGAGAGATGAGATCTCCGCCATCGCCGCCAACTTCGACGTTGATGAGGAGATAGACCTGCACAGAGAGAGCGAGAGATACCGGAAAGCCTTTACCATCAGCGCATCTGTCCATGACTTCGAGGCATGGGAGGAGCGGCTCAGAGAGCTCGCCAATGACGTTTTGTATGGAGGTGGGCAAAGTGTCTGATTTCAGAATCAATGGCGATATGTTTGGGATGTATGTCAGGATTCCAACTGATTTCAGCGGAGCCTTGCACATATATAAGGTGGTCGGCCTGATTGAAAGCAATAGCTACTGCGATGTTCCTGTCAAATGCCAGTCAGAGCCGGTTCTACATGATAACATTGTTCCTGTCCTGCTGGTCATCCATTGCGGGATTTGCGAGGAGAAAGTTGTGCGCGTAGCCTTATTTGACTGCGTGTTGGCTCCAAAGCCAGTTGTAACACTCGAACTGATTGAAATGGAGAGCGAGACTCCTCCTGCTAACGAAAGGGTTTTGGTGTACCGCCCTTGTATGGCAGATGCAGACATCGGCCCCTACTCGGTTCAGTGGGGGTGGGCTGCCAAAAGAGATGGAAGCCATTGGGCGCACTTGCCCCGGATTCCGAAATACGCGAAAGGGGATATTGGATTTTGGGAAAGAACGGATATTTAGCTCGCCAAAAGGCGCGAGACCAAGTGTATCACGATGCCATCAAGCAGACCTATATGCAGTACATGACCGACACCCTCATCTTGACGTTGAACGACCATGACGCGATGGGGAAGGATACGTTCGGCTATACCCGCATCAAGAGAGTGCTGGACGCTTGGGGACGGTGCTATGACCGCTACTTTGATGCCTTGACTAAGAACCCGGAGGCTGACTACGCAAGGGAGAAGATGGACAATGCCATCAAGCGCATTACCGGTGGGAATCAGGAGTTCATCCCGTTTGAGAAGCGATATGAGTGGCTGCCAGAAATCAGCTATGGCAAAAAATGAATAGGGGCTCGCAAGAGGCTTTTTACAGCCCTCTCGCGGGCCCTTTTTTCTGACCATCATCTTACCCATTTGAATGCGGAAAATCAAATCCAGAGGCGGCAAATTGATACCATGCTTGCAATATCGTAAGAGCTCGTGTATAATCTGTCTCGTAAGAATTACGACTTTGAAAGAGCGAATTGCAGGACACCCCCATCCTATATCCCAGAAGCATGGGGGACAGAAAATTATAGTTGCAATTCCCCCAAAATTCCCCTATAATAGGCCCACTGCGCCTTGCGGCGCAGAATACCAAACAAGCCGCAGATGCGGCGAAGGGAGATCGAGAGATGAAAAAAGCAGTCACTCTGACACTGGCGTCCACCATGGTGCTGGGCCTGATGGCCGGATGCGCCACCACACAGAGCGGGAGCCAGTCGGCCGGGGCGGCGGACACATCCCTTGCGGATGCCACAAAGCACACCGTGGAGACCACGGAAACCGGAAACTTTTCCGACGAGATGAAAATTCCCTATGCCGTCGACCTGTCCCCGGAGGACGGGGCCGACTCGGTGGAGCGGCAGGGCGACCACGCCGACTCCATCTACTTTGCTCACCCGGACTTCTACAACATGGAGTCCAACGGCACCCTCACCATCCTCACCAATTTCCAGACCATCCAGCAGACCAGCGAGTGGAGCTGCGGCGTAAGCAGCGTGCTCATGGTCCTCAACTGGTACGACCAGCTGGGGGACTGGAACGAGGAGTCTCTGGCCGCCCTGCGCCACTCCCTGGACGGCACCGAGCTGGAGGGGTATCCCGGCACCACCCTGGTGCAGCTTCTGGATATTTTGGACGGAGTCGGCGGCTTTACATACACCTCTACGCTGGACTGCCAGGACGTGTACAGCGAATTTACCCTGGACACCATCCAGTCCACCCTGGCGGAGGGCAAGCCCATTCTGATCGCCTGGAACGACTGGGGCGGACACTGGCAGGTGATCATCGGCTATGACAACCTGGGCACCGAGACCACCCAGGACGACGTGATCATCGTGGCCGACCCCTATGACACCACCGACCACAACCAGGACGGCTACGGCATCTATCCCGCC
>ERZ780150.1725-NODE-1725-length-13132-cov-5.375927_pt1 | contig 13132 bp, 4 predicted proteins | sample MGYA00511019_ERZ780150 | MGnify/ENA primary metagenome ERZ780150 (study PRJEB29588, sample SAMEA2151633) | human gut metagenome | biome: human gut; feature: human-associated habitat; material: faeces | place: Denmark | collected 2008/2010 ...
GATCCCCGGATGCCCACGCTCTGCGGCCTGCGCCGCCGGGGCTATACGCCCCGGTCTATCCGGAACTTCTGTGAGCGCATCGGTGTGGCAAAGTCTGCCAACGTGGTGGAATACGGCTTCCTGGAGCACTGCCTGCGGGAGGACCTGAACGAGACCGCCCAGCGGACCATGGCGGTGATCCGGCCCATCAGGCTGACCATCACCAACTATCCGGAGGGGAAAAGTGAGACTGTTACCGTGGAGAACAACCCCCTGGACCCCGCCGCCGGCACCCGGGAGATCGCCTTCTCCCGCAACCTCTGGATCGAGTCCGACGATTTCCTGGAGACCCCGGTGCCCAAGTACAAGCGGCTCTACCCCAATGGACCGGAGTGCCGCCTGAAAGGGGCCTATCTCATCCGCTGCACCGGCTGCGTGAAGGACGAGAACGGCAGCGTCACCGAGGTGCTGGCGGAGTACGACCCGGAGAGCCGGGGCGGCGACCCCGCTGACGGCCGGAAGGTGAGGGGTGCCACCATCCATTGGGTGGATGCCGCCACCGCCATCGACGCGGAGGTGCGGCTGTACGACAACCTGTTCACCGACGCGGACCCGGACGCCGCCGACAAGAACTTCCTGGGGTGCCTGAACCCCAACTCCCTGGAGGTCCTCACCGGCTGCAAGGTGGAGCCTTCCCTGGCGGATGCCGCAGCTCCCGCCAGCTTCCAGTTCATGCGCCTGGGCTACTTCTGCCTGGACAGCAAGGACTCCAAGCCCGGCCATCTGGTGTTCAACCGATCTGTGAGCTTGAAGGACAGCTTCAAGAAATAAGCATACAAAAAGACCGCCCTTCGGCGGTCTTTTTGTATGCGCTTCTCACAGCGGGATCTCCCGGTCCAGCTTGTAGAAGGTGAAGGACCCGTTCCCCAGCAGCGTCCCCGCCTGGTCCCGGATCTCCACCTCGTAAAAGCAGAGAGTTCGGCCGGGCTTGGTCTCTCGGGCCTCTGCCACCAGATGGTCCCCCAGCTTAGCGCTGCGGAGAAAGTTGTAGGAGGCGTTCACCGTCACGGCATAATATCCGTGGGAGGCCATGGCGGAGCCGCAGGCCGTGTCTGCCAGGGAGAAGTAGCAGCCCCCGTGGGCACCCCCCACAGGGTTGGCGTCCTCCGCCGTGATGTCCTTTACCGCCCGGGCGTAGCCGGGGCCGATCTCCTCCACAAAGATCCCCAGCCGCTGGGCGAAGGGGTTGGAGCTGTTCCGGGTGTCTCTGAGCTTTTCGTAGTCCATGTGTGCGGTCTCCTCGTTTTTGATGACTTGCTTTCAGCTTACTCCGAACTTGTGAAAAGGTCAATTTTTTTCCTCCTTTTTTCAGCGGAAATTCAGAAATCCATGATAGACTGCCTCCATCTTGACGGAAAGGATTTGCTGCAATGAAACGAATTGCTTCTCTCTTGCTGGGGCTGGCGATGGCTGCGGCCGCGCTTTCTGGCTGCGGCGCGCAGGGCCGCGAGACGGCCGCGCAGGAATTTCCGGACGCTGTTTCCATCGTCCTCTCGAACGACGGCATTATTGTGGACGGGAAGGCGGTCTCCACAGACGAGTCAGCCGCCGTCCACACGGCCCATGACATTGTCTGCTATGAATCCGGCCGCGACTTCACCTACGGCGAGGGTACGGAGGCCGACGAACACACCGCCGAAGAGGCGGAGGCCCACACGGTGGTCCACATCACACAACCCGGCACCTACGCCCTCAGCGGCACCCTGTCCGCAGGACAGATCGCTGTGGACCTGGGGGAGGACGCGGAGGACGACCCGGCGGCAGTGGTGACGCTGATCCTGAACGGCGTGGACATCACCTGCACTGTGGCCCCGGCGGTGATTTTCTATAACGTCTATGAGTGCGGCAGCACAGACGAGGACACCGCCTCGGAGACCGTGGACACCTCCGCCGCCGGTGCCAACGTGCTGATTGCTGACGGTACTATCAACAACGTCACCGGCTCCTATGTGGCCCGGATCTACGACCCGGACAGCGTGGTGCTCAGCGAGGACGGAATGACCGTGGAGGACAGCGGGAAGCTCCACAAATACGACGGCGCATTTTACTCCAAGATGTCCATGAATGTGGACGGGGGTGAGGCCGGCACTGGTGTGCTGAACATCACCGCCGACAATGAGGGGCTGGACACGGAGCTGCACCTCACCATCAACGGCGGCACCATCAACATCACCTCCGGCAATGACGGCATCAACACCAATGAGGACAATGTATCCGTCACCACTGTCAACGGCGGTTCCGTGAACATTCAGGTCACCGGCGAGACCGGCGAAGGTGACGGCATCGACTCCAACGGCTGGCTGGTAATCAACGGCGGCGCTGTCACCGCCGCGGCCTGCTCCGACAGCGGGGACGCGGGTATCGACGCCACCATGGGCATCACCATCAACGGCGGCACTGTCACCGCAACTGGCGGACAAGAGGCAGCCGGAATCGGCAGCGGAAGTCATGGTTCTTACGACACAATCACCATCAACGGCGGCAGTGTTGCCGCAACCGGTGGAGAATTAGCAGCCGGAATCGGCGGCGGATCTGAGGATTCTGGTGGCAACATCACCATCAGCGGCGGCAGTGTCACCGCAACTGGCGGAAATCATGGAGCCGGAATCGGCGATGGAAGTGGTGGTTCTGGCGGCAGCTTCGCAACCGGAACGGACGGTCATGCCCTGATTGTTGCAAGCAGTATCAGTGACAAAAGCCGGCGGGACAGTTGGAGCGGCATTATCTTCGAGGGAAATACTGGCACAGTCTATGGAAATCCAACCATTCAAGAGAATATAGAGATTCCATCGGGCAAAACGCTGACCGTACCGGTAAACACCACCCTGACCGTGAAGGACGGCGTGACCCTCACCAATAACGGAAAAATTATAAACAACGGAAAAATCACCAACAATGGAACAATCACAGGAAACGGCACAGTCGAGGGGAACCAACCGCTTTTACCACCTCCACCTGTTTCTTACCGAACCTGTGATGAAAATGGGCAGAACTGGGAAACCAAGGAATGTAGAAACTACACTGTGGTGGACGGCAGTACGACCGCATGGAGTGACGGCTGGTATGTGGTCAACCGCAATGTAACAATTGATGAACTCGTCACCGTTACCGGGAATGTCCGCTTGATTTTGACGGATGGCACAACTTTGACCGTCAACGGCGGCATCGGCGGCATCAATGTGGCAAAGGGCAACAGTTTTTCCGTTTATGCCCAGTCTGTCGGGGAAAACATGGGAACGCTGACCGCCACAAGCAGTCAATTTGGAAAAGCCGGAATTGGCGGCGAATATTTGGCGTCTGGCGGCACAATCACCATCCACGGCGGCAATGTCACCGCAAGCGGTGGAGAAGATGCAGCCGGAATCGGCGGCGGATGGAAGGGTTCTGGCGGCACTATCACCATCCACGGCGGCAGTGTCACCGCAACCTGCGGATCTTTGGCAGCCGGAATCGGCGATGGAGACGGTGGTTCTGGCAGCAGCTTCGCAACCGGAGCGGACGGTCATGCCCTGATTGTTGCCAATGGGGGTATCAGCGATACAAGTAATCAGAATAGTTGGAGCGGCATTATCTTCGATGGAAATACTGGCACAGTCTATGGAGATCAAACCCTGCAAGAGAATTTGAAGATTTCATCGGACAAAACGCTGACCGTACCGAAAAACATCACCCTGACTGTGAAGGACGGCGTGACCCTCACCAATAGCGGAACAATCACAGGAGACGGCACTCTGGACGGCAAAGGGAATCTTGTGGGTTCCGGCACCGTTGCAAATACCATTCGGAACAATCTGCAAAAGGATTCGAATGTAACGGTCGAAGTCAGCTCGTCCCCGGCAACCTACGGTTCCAAGGTGGACATCAGAGCCACCATATCCAAAGCGACAAATGCCATCACTCTTGCAGCAGAAAATCAAAACCAAGTGGAATTTTTCGTTGGAACGGACAGCAATAAGAAAAGCCTTGGCACAGCAAAGGTCCGCGGCGATGCTGCCACCCTTTCCGATGTGGAAATTTCACAAGAGAAAGGCTTTGCGGTTGGAGAAAATACTATTACCGCCGAATATGGCGGCAGCATGGGGCTGAAGCCGCAAACCGGCAGCACCCGGCTTACGGTGCAGGGAGATTTGAAGGATGCCATTGTGACGGTGAACGGCGAGTATTTTTATACCAATTCTCCCATTACCCCAGAGGTAAGTGTAACATGGAACGGTACGCAGCTTACAAAGGACACCGACTATACGGTTAACTATACGGATAACACCAATGTGGGCAATGCTACCGTAACTGTCACCGGTACAGGCAACTATATCAGCACAAAAACGGGGAGCTTTACCATCGCTCCGGCCCAGCTGAACGACGCGACAGTGAAAGTAAACGGCACCTATACCTACACCGGCCAGGCGCAGACCCCAGCCGCTGGTGATGTGGTTGTCACGTTGGGCGGCAAGACCGTCCCCAGCGATCAGTACACCATCGGCGCCAGCAATAATATCAATGCTGGGCAGGCGACCGTAACTGTGACCGCGAAAGCAGGTGGAAACTACACCGGTTCAGCCAGCGGGAAATTTACCATCGCTCTGGCCTCGCTGAACGACGCCAAGGTGGAGGTCAGCGGCGGGCCGTTTACCTATGACGGAACCTCCAAAGATCCCACTGTGACGGTGACGCTGGACAGTAAGACCCTGAGTGCAAGCACAGACTACACCCTCTCCTATTCCAACAGCAACGGCGGGGACGGAAACCTCACCAATGCCGGAACGGTCACAGTGACCGCCACCGGTAAGGGCAATTACACAGCCACCGGCACAGGGACATTTACCATCAACAAGGCCCAACCGAGCTACACGCCCCCTACCGGTCTGACCGCCACTTATGGCGACACGCTGAAGGATGTACCTCTGACAGACGGCTGGGCTTGGAATGATCTAAATACTTCGGTTGGCAATGTAGGAGAGAACACCTTCCCTGCTACTTACAACAAAGATAGTAGCGGCAACTATAACCCGGTACAGCAAAACCTTACAGTGAAGGTAAGCCCTGCTTCTTATAAGATCACCCTTACCGGGCAAGCGGACAGCCCCACGCAGATCACCTTGGAGGAGGCTCAGGTAGAACCCGGCAACACCGGCGCAGCAGTCAGCTACGGCATGAATACCACCAACACAGCCCCCAGTAAGTGGCAGGCAGAGAAAGTATTCTCCGGCTTGACCGCAGATACCACCTACTACTTCTTTGCAAAGGTGGCGGCCACCACCAACTATGCGGAAACCATCAGCACAGGCGTGGCAATTACCACCCCCGAAAAAGAGGTCAGCAGCATTTCCATCCAAACCCAGCCCGCCAAGCTGGCCTACACCAGCGGCCAGACGCTGGATCTGAACGGCCTGTCGGTGCAGGTAAGCTATAGAGACAACACCAGCAAAACCATTGGCTGGGACGCCAACAAGCTGACCGCCGATCCCGCCCAGGGCACGGTGCTGACCGTTACCGGGCATAGCGGAAAAACTGTCACCATCAGCTATGGCGGAAAAACGGCCAAAACCGATGCACTTACCGTGGGTAAGGCAGAGCAGGCGGCTCTTTCCATCACCGGCAAGCCCACTACCGTCTACAACGGGGACACCTTTACCTTGACGACCACCGGCGGCTCCGGCACCGGAACCGTCACCTGGGAGATCATCAGCGGCCCCGCAACAGTGGATGCCAACGGCAAGGTTACGGTAACTGGCATCGGCGAAATTCAAATCAAAGCGGTCAAGGCCGCAGATACCGAATACGCCCAGTCCGAGACAACCATTGCGCTGACAGCGGTGAAGAAACCCAGCAGCGGCGGGGGCAGTTCCTCTGGCGGTGGCGGCGGCTCCAGCAGCTCCGGCGGTGGCAGCGGCAAGACCGATACGACGACCACCACCAAGCCCGACGGCACCAAGGTTCAGACTGAGACCAAGAAGGACGGCACCAAGATCCAGACCGAGACCAAGAAGGATGGCTCCGTCACTAAGACCACCACCAATCCCAACGGCAGCTCCGTCACCGAGACCAAGGCCGCTGACGGCTCCACCGGCACCGTCAAGACCGACAAGCACGGTCAGACCACGGCGGAGACCGCTCTCAGCAGCAAGGCCATCGAGACCGCCAAGCGCAACGGCGAGCCGGTGAAGGCTCCCGTGGAGGTCAAGGCTTCCCGTGATTCCAACACCGCCCCCACCGTCAAGGTGGATCTGCCCAAGAATTCCGGCGACACCAAGGTGGAGATCCCCGTTTCCAACGTGAAACCCGGCACGGTGGCGGTTCTTGTCCACGCGGACGGCACCGAGGAGATCGTCAAGAACTCCCTGCCCACCGAGGACGGCATCCAGCTGACGGTCAACGGCGGCGCGACCGTGAAGATCGTGGACAATTCCAAGGACTTTATCGACACGCAAGACCACTGGGCCAAGGACGCCATTGACTTCGTCAGCGCCCGCGAGCTGGTGAACGGCATAAGCGCCACGCGCTACGCGCCTGACGCCTCCGCCACCCGCGCGCAGCTGTGGACCATTCTGGCCCGGCAGAACGACGCAGATCTGAACGGCGGCAATACTTGGTACGAAAAGGCGCAGCTGTGGTCCAAGGATAAGGGTATTTCCGACGGCACGAACCCCGACGCCACCATCAACCGCGCCCAGATGGTCACCATGCTGTGGCGCGCCATGGGCCAGCCTGCCGCTGCCTCCAGCGCCAGCTTTGCTGACGTTCCCGCTGACAGCTACTACGCGCAGGCTGTGGCCTGGGCCATCGAGAACGGCATTACCGCCGGTGTTGGCGGCGGTCGTTTCGACCCCAACTCCACCTGCACCCGCGCCCAGATCGCGACCTTCCTCTGGAGGGCCATGGCTGAGTAAATCAAGCAACTGCCAGATCATCCATTCGCTGGCATAATTCCACAACAGGCAAAGGACAGCGCGGCGGACGGTCAACAACACCGGCCTCCGCGCTGTTCCCTTTTCGCCACAGGAAACTCTGTACGCCATTCACACGCCGACCATTCAGGCCCAGTCCTCCGGCGGTTCTTCCTCCGGTGGCGGAGGATTTTCCTCAGGCGGCTTCAGCAGCTTCGGCGGCGGTTCATCCTCTGACCGTGACAATTCCGGCAGCACCGGAAAGGTGGAGACCACCACCAAGCCCGACGGCACCAAGGTGGAGACCACTACCGCCAAGGACGGCAGCACTTCCAAGACCACAACCAATCCCAACGGCAGCTCCGTCACCGAGAACAAGGCCGCTGACGGCTCCACCGGCACGGTGAAGATCGTGGACAATTCCAAGGACTTCATCGACACCCGGAACCACTGGGCCAAGGACGAGATCAACTTTGTGGCCTCCCGCGAGCTGTTTAAGGGCGTCACGGAGGAGCACTTCGGCGTTGAGCGGATGAGGCCCCGGGCCATGGTGAATCCCGTACGGGCACGGCTTGCCGGTGTGGACACCACCCCCGCTGCCGGGCAGAACTGGTATGATAAGGGCATTCGCGTGTCCGAGCTGCGGTATATCACCGTGGAGGCGGCACTGGCGGGACGGGCCACCATCACCCTCAACTGTAATTCACCTGTGACGCGGCAAAAAGTGACAAGGCGCTATAAGTAAACACCGAATCGCACAGAGCAGGCATTTTGGTCTGATGCTGTGCGATTTTTTTACCGGGTAGAATGCCAATCTGCACAGGCGCTTACTATGCAGCGCCATTCTTAGCATCTACGCATAGTGCATCGACAGGAACATAGCGCATCGCGTCTCATACTTTGGACGGATTTACATTTTTCAAGGGCTTTGGTATAATAAAACGAAAAAAATTTATAGGGCAGAGGTTTATGACAGCGAGGGTACCCTCGCTGTCCCACGGGGAACCCCGTGGGACAATTCCTCTCTGCCGCAGGGGGGGGGAAGTCCGTGACCGACAAAAGTGCCATCATCGTCAAGCCGTCTACCGCACAGGCGTTTGAGACCCTTTGGAAACGCGGCAAGGTGCTCTTTTTCAGCGCACCCTGCGGCTTCGGAAAGACAGTGCTGGCCGATACGCTGTTGGATGGGCGGCCCGTTCTGCGGCTGAACGCGGCAGATACCGGCTTTGCGCTGCCCTCTCTGGAAGATGCGTGGGACATCCTGCTGATCGACAACATTCAGGATATGCAGGAGGAACGGGACTGGCAGGCTCTGTGCGCGCTGATCCGCGAAAGCACCGACCGACGCTTCGTGCTGCTCTCACGCGGCATACCGCCCGCCTGCCTGATGGCGTTTCAGTACGCGGGCATGATGACCGTTCTCAGCGCGGAGGACCTGCTGTTTGACCGTGAGGACATCCGCCGGCTGCTGCAAGCCTGCGGCGCAGAGGCGACGGACTCCGAGATCGGTTCGATTTTGAAGGAGACCTCCGGCTATCCGCTGTGCGCGGCGATCCTCGCGCGGCACATGGCGGCAGGGCAGCCCTATGGCGCGGAGCTGACCGCACAGGCATACGGCGAGGTATTTCTTTATTTTGAAACGGCGGTCTACCGGCGCTTCGACCTGCCGATCCGCCGCTTTCTGCTGGAGCTGTCGCCCTTTGAGCGCTTTGATCTGGAGTTGGCGCGCATGGTCAGCGGCGACAACAACGCCGCCGCACTGCTGGATACGCTGTGGCGGAGCACGACCCTGCTGCAAAGCCGCGATATGCGAAGCTACCGCTTCTGGCCGCAGTTCCGCCAATTCCTGCTCTGGGAGCTGGACCTGGAATACACGATGGAGAAGCAGCGCGCCCTGTTTATCCGCGGCGGGCTTTACTATGAGTTAAAGGAGGACTTCTCCAGCGCGCTGGACTGCTATACCAGGGGCGGCGACCATGCCAAGGTCTCCGAGCTGCTGATCCGCAATGCGGAGTTGCATCCCGGCATGGGGCACTACGCGGAGATGGAGCAGTACTACCGCGCACTGCCGGAGGCGGAAATACTCGCCTCCCCATCGCTGATGCAGGGCATGAGTATGCTCTGCGCCCTGAGCGCGGACTATGACGGGTCGGAGCGCTGGTACGGACGCCTGAAACAGTTCGTGGAGCGTTGCGGCAAGGAGGACGCCGCAGGCCGGCAGGCACGAGGCCGTCTGGCATGGCTGGACATCTCGCTGCCGCAGCGGGGCGTGAAACGCCTGACGGACACCATCCCTGCGGTGTTCCAACTGCTGACAAATAAGGAGTTGTCGCTGCCGTCCTTCTCCGTCACCAGCGCGCTGCCCAGCATCATGAACGGCGGCAAGGACTTTTCCCCGTGGAGCAAAAAGGACGACCTGCTCTACCGCACCATGCGTATCCCGGTGGAGGCCGTTCTCGGGCGGGACGGCGTGGGTCTTGCGGACTGCGCCATCGCGGAGAGCAAGTTTGAAAAGGGCGAGGACATCTCGCCGCGGATGCTCCCCCTTGTGCAACGCATGAACGACATCCGCCGCGGCGGCACACCGGACATCGAGTTCGCTGCCAACGGGCTGCTGGCGCGAAATTTTCTGGCAAGCGGGCAGAGCGAGGGCGCGCGAAAGACCATCACCGACCTGCGCAGTCAATTTACCGAACGGGAACTGACGCGGTTTCTTCCCAACATGGATGCCATGCTCTGCCGTATCGCGCTGCACACCGGCGATCTGGACGAGGCCGACGTATGGTACCGCGTCAAGGCGCCGCGGGAGCCGATGCACATCAATATTCTCAAGCGCTATCAGTATTTCACACAGGCCATGGTGGAGCTTGCCAACGGCAAGCCGGACAGCGCCCTGCTGACGATTACGCCCATGGAGCCATACTGCACCGCCTGTATGCGCTACATCGACACCATCCACCTGAAGGTGCTGACCGCCATCGCCCTGTATCAGAAAAGGGATGAGGCGTGGCGCGAGCCGCTGACAGCGGCACTGGCGCTGGCGGAGGAATACCGCTTCATCCGCACCGTCAGCGTTTACGGCGCGGCGGTACTGCCGCTGCTGGACGCGCTGGAATGGTCGGGAAACGCGAAATGGCGCAAACGGCTGATGGCGGATGTGCGGGCACAGGCCGCCATATATCCCCGTTTTTTACAGCCAAGGCTTTCCATGAGCGAGGCACTGACGGCAGCGGAGATGCAGGTGCTGCGGCTGATCTGCGCGGACAAGAGCAACGCGGAGATCGGGGAGATCCTGAACATCCGGGTCTCCACGGTCAAGAGCCATGTGAGCAGCGTGCTCAGTAAGCTGGGTGTGAACCGCCGCAGCGAGGCCAGGACAGCCGCGAAAAAGCTGTGGCTCATTTCTGAGGACCAATAAAACAATGCCCGCACAGAGTGGGTTTCATATAGAGGTATACACATATTCCAAAGGAGGCACTTATGAAAAAACGAGTTTTGAGCCTGTTCATGGCTCTGGCGCTCTGCTTCTCCATGCCGCCAACGGCGGCGCTGGCAACAGAGAACACCACCGAGCCGAGCACCCAACTGACCGAACCCACCCCCGTCCCCCAGGAGCCGGAGACCCCGGACCAAGGGGAGAACACGGAACCCTCTGCGGCAGAGAAGGCCGCCCCGGTCGGGGAGGTGTCAGAAACGGCTGATTCGACGCATAAGCACTACCTGTGCGGCGGTGACACCTGCAATAAAGTGGGACATGACGAGAATACAAAAACCACTTTCACTGCATGGACGGATACACTGGCACAAACTCAGTACGGCAACACGAACGTCAAAGCGGACACTTGTCTGCCCCAGTTGGCGGGCAACTACTACCTGACCAAGGATGTGACGCTTACCACAACATGGAAGTGCAACGATGATGTTAAGCTCTGCCTGAACGGGTACAGTATCACGGCTACGGCTAATGAAAACGATGTTGATGTTGAAATCCTCTACGTTGCCGATGGCAAAGCCTTTACCCTGACCGACTGCAACAGCAGCAAGAGTTCCAAGAAGTTCAATAAAAACGACAAAGGCCGGTGGGTACAGGACGACAATGGAACCAACACCGTCAACGGCGGCGCTATCTTCCACCAAAGCGGCAAGAGCGGCCCAGGCGTGAATGTGCCGGAAAACGGCACATTCACGATGTACGGCGGCACCATCTGCGGCAACATCAACAGCTACTACTGCGGCGGCGGCGTGGATGTCAGCGGCACGTTCAACATGTACGGCGGCACCATCTGCGGCAACATCGGAACCTACAGCGGCGGTGTGTATGTCCAACACGGCGGCACGTTCAACATGAGCGGCAACGCGGCCATCACCGGCAACACCGGACCCATCTACGGCGGCGGCGTGGGTGTCGACGGCACGTTCAACATGAGCGGTGACGCGGCTATCACCGGCAACGGCAGCCCCAGAAACGGCGGCGGCGTGTATATGGACGCTAATGCGACGATGAACGTTTCCGGCAATGTACAGATCAAGGATAACTGGAAAGGCGGTACCCTGACTGCCGACAGCGGCAGCGCCAACAACCTTCATCTGTACGCAGATAAAACCGTCACCATCGGCACGGAAGATCTGGTGTCGACCGCCAAGATCGGTGTCACCACGGCTGAAGCACCCACATTTAATTGGGATATCTCAATCGCCACCGGCGCGAAGGATGGTGTGGATTATGAGAAAATCTTCACCCCGGACGTGCAGAATCAGGGCTACGGGATTATTAAGATTGGGAATAACCTATACCTCTCGGGGCACCAGCATAGCTGGGGGTACACGCTGAACGCGGATAAAACGACCATCACCGCCACTTGCCATGCGAACGACTGCCCCTATAAAGACGGCGGCAGCGTGACCATCAACAAGCCGCTGCATGAAGTCTACGGTGATGGTAAGTCTGCGGAAGCGACGCTGACGAAGACTAATTGGACGGCGGGTGATGTCAGCATTGCCTACAAAAAGGGCGAGTCCCCCTTGAGCAGCGCCCCCACCAACGCGGGCACCTACACCGCCAGCATCACCGTGACGGACAAGAGCGGTAAGAACACCACCGCCAGCGTGGAGTATACCATCGCCCAGGCCACCTACACCGGCGCAACGACCGCCAACGGCTCCGCCATATTCGGCACCGAGGGCACGGTGGATCTGTCTGCTCTGATCGTGGAGGGCGGTAAGCTCTCCTTGGGAACCGCGACAGATACCAACAGAATTTTGGATGGCAATCCCACTGTTGAAGGCAAGACGCTGAAATTCAAGTTCAATAACAGCGCCACGGCGGATCAGACCGCGACTGTTCCGGTCAAGGTCACCAATATTCCCAACTACAATGGTTACGATATCACCGTCACGCTGACCGTGACGGATAAGGACGTTCCCACCCTGAACGTGAAGAACATCACCAAGCCCTACGACGGCAAGGAGGTTTCCACCGACGAGGCCCATGGTGCTGCAACGTTCAGCGGTCAGACGGTGGCAGGCACTTGGTCTTGGAAAGAGGACGCTGCCGCCCCCAAGAACGTGGTTGACAGCGGCATCTACACCATCGTGTTTAAGCCTACCGACACCACAAAGTACGCCGAGGCGCAGACGACCATCACCGTCACCATCAACAAGGCCCTCATCACCGTCACTGCCCTTAACAAGCAGATCACCGTGGGTCAGGCTGTTCCCGACCTGGGCGAGCCTAAACCGAACAAGGACTACACCGTCACCGGTCTGGTGGGCAATGACCAGCTGGGCGGCACCCTGAAGATGAAGTATCAGAAGAATGGGCAGGATGTTACCGTTAGCACCAACAACCCTGGCTCCTACGACATTGTGATTACCGGTGTCGCCACGCCTACCAACGGTGACAACTACACGCTCAAACTTGAGAAAGGTACCCTGACCATTCAGGCCCAGTCCTCCGGCGGCTCTACCGGCGGCGGCTCCAGCAGCTCCGGCGGCGGTTCTTCCTCCGGCGGTGGCGGTGGCGGCAGTTCTTCCTCTGACCGGGACAATTCCACCACCACTACCGGCAAGACCGATACCACCACCAAGCCCGACGGCACCAAGGTTCAGACCGAGACCAAGGCCGACGGCACCAAGATCCAGACTGAGACAAAGAAGGACGGCTCTACCGTCAAGACAACCACCAATCCCAACGGCAGCTCCGTCACCGA
>ERZ780150.1732-NODE-1732-length-13070-cov-2.653246_pt1 | contig 13070 bp, 22 predicted proteins | sample MGYA00511019_ERZ780150 | MGnify/ENA primary metagenome ERZ780150 (study PRJEB29588, sample SAMEA2151633) | human gut metagenome | biome: human gut; feature: human-associated habitat; material: faeces | place: Denmark | collected 2008/2010 ...
ATCGGCTTTTCAATTTCCTTGTATGCCTCGATTGCGTCACATGGGTTGCGGTCAATTATATTCTGTTTGCACAACCAACGATAAAATGCCGATATATTACGGCGGTGATTGTTAAGCGATACAGCGGAATTGTTAGGTGCAAGACTGCCTAAGAAGCCCTCAATGTCGATTGAGGTTATATCGGCTATTGACTTGTTAGCGTATTTGATAAGTTTGTTGACAGTATCAAGGTAATAGCTTGCAGTTTTGGGCGATATTTTCGGTGCTTTTATCTTATTAAACAAGTCAAATATCTGCTCATCAGTGTAAGTGCTTGGTTTATCCACAATATTCACAGTCAACAGTTCACAGCTTATGGCATCAACCAAGACAGCCATAGCCTTAGCTGACAGAAAATCGGTCATTTTGGTTACAACATTGTTAATAATTGTCGCTTTGTTCATAGTAAAACCTCCGTATTTTGTAATGTTTTGTCAAATTTTGGTTGTCGATTGTTCAGATTTTAGTACAATAAAGTGCTATTATGGACTTGTCCAATAAGGACAGGTTCAAGCTTTGGTGAGCAAGGGGCAATGTTGATTGGCGTTGGCATTGTTCCTTGCAAGTGGGGAGTATTGATTGTTGACATTGGCGAACAAATGTTCTATAATTGGGACATCGCTACTGGAAAACGTGTGGTTGTAAAGGGGAAATGCAAAACATGAAAAAAGATGCGGATTACTACCGAAGAAAAATAATTGCCTTAATTAACAAAACGGATGATTTGTGGATATTGGACCATATCCTAAAATTTGTTCAAGGAATGACAAAGGAGAGGGAATAACCCTCTCCTCTTTTACTCATCTAACAGTTTCTTTGCTATTTCAGCAAGATTTTCCCAGTCTTTGACGGTTAGCCTTGTTAAGGCTGATACAAATTTTTTCTGGAAATTGTCATCTTTTAAAGCCATCGTCTCACTGACGAAAGCTCCGATTTCCTGCTCCTTGGTTCTTGATTTGAACATTTCCCCGATGCCATTCCGAAGCCACTCTTCATTGACGTTAAATTCTTTACATATCAATGCTATAGCTGAATCACTAGGAATACTTCTACCCATTTCGTATGTTGCAACAGTGTTTCTTTTCACTTTTATTTTGTCAGCAAATTCTTGTTGCGTCAAATTCAGAGCATTTCTTATCTTCCTAATACGCTCATTCATTTATTTTCACACCTCCTTCCTGCAAATTTATATTATCACGCCTTGTTGAAAAAATCAACAAAAATATGTTGACAAATGTTTTTTAATGACATATAATTGTTTTACAATCAACAGGAAAGAGGTGAGAACGTGAACGAACTTGTACATTTAGAGCATGATGAAGCTGTATGCAGCAGTTTGGAGGTTGCTGAAAAGTTTGGTAAAAGACATGACAAGCTGATTTCAGAAATAGAAAGAATGTACTCTGATTTAATTGGAAAAGGGTGTGTCCAAAATGGTGGAGACCCCCTATTTGTAAAAAGTAGTTACATTCATCCGCAAAATAAACAGGAATATCCAATGTACCTTATGAACCGAGACGGCTTTTCATTATTGGTAATGGGATTTACTGGAAAGAAAGCGTTAGATTGGAAACTTAAATACATAAACGCTTTTAATCAGATGGAGAATTACATCAGAGAGAAACAGTCGCAGTCTTGGATTGAAACAAGAGCAGTCGGTAAGCTGTCGAGAAAAGCTGAAACAGATGTATTGAAACAGTTAGTTGAATATGCCAAACAGCAGGGAAGCGAACACGCTGATATGCTGTATATGACATATTCAAAACTGGCAAATAAAACTGTCGGTGTGGCTGATAGAGATACCGCAACCGCTAAACAACTGATGAACTTATCCGTCACAGAAAATATCATATTGAAAGTAGTTGAAGAAGGTATCAACCAACAGCTCCATTATAAAGAGATTTACAAGAATTGTAAAGACCGATTGGCAATAGTCAATCAGTTAGCGTATTTGACAGTGTGAAGGGAGGTGAATTAAATGAGTGAGCAGGAAAAAGAGATTATTCGTAAGCTGTCCGACACAATCCCTAAGCTTGACGATAACAAGAAGAATTACATTCTTGGTGTAGCCGAGGGAATGGCAATAGCCAGAGAGGCAGAGAAAAGCGAAAACGGCAGGAAGGAGTAAAGTTTGAAGAAAGTGTTCGACATGAACAATATAGGCTCAATTCAGTGTGTCGCACTTGCTACAACTGAAAAGGACAAGGACGAACTGTTGAAAAGAGCCTATTGGGTGATGTTTTCACCCGATGAAAATGATATTAACTGCTGGGTTCTGTGTCGAGATAAATCGGAGGTTCCGAGTTAGACCATTCTAAATGAATCCACGAATAGTTTGCAGGGAATCCGCTTGATATTTCGATGTACTTCCAACCAAGACTTACATATTTGGAAATTATCTCATTGATTCTATCATCGGACAGTCCATTGCATTTAATCATTTTCTTTTCCATAGTATCACCTCTTTTCTGATTAAAGAATAAGAGGATTATAGCACAAGAAAGGAGAAGAATGAACGAGTTAATCAAAGTTGACGCTGATGCACAGGTTGTATCAGCGAGAGAACTACATGAAGCCCTTGGAGTTGAGAAAAGATTTAGTGCTTGGTTTGAGACAAATTCTCAAGGGTTCGTTGAGGGAGAAGATTTTACAAGTGTACTTTCAGGTACGGTTGTAAATAACGGAGCACACAGAGAGTTGCAGGATTATAACTTGTCTGTCGATATGGCAAAGCACATCTGCCTTATGAGTAGAACAGATAAAGGTAAGGCTTGCAGGCAATACCTTATAGATGTTGAAAAGGCTTGGAACACACCAGAGCAGGTAATGGCAAGAGCATTAAAGATTGCTAATCAAACAATAGACAGTTTGAAAGAGAATAACATAAGGCTTATTGAAGCTAATGAGAGAATGAAGCCGAAGGAGATTTTTGCTGACGCCGTGGCTACAAGCAAGACTTCAATTCTTGTCGGAGACTTGGCGAAGCTGATATGCCAGAACGGCTACCAAATAGGACAGAAGCGGTTATTTGACTGGTTACGCAACAACGGATATTTAGTCAAGAGCGGAAGTTCTTACAATATGCCTATGCAGAGATATGTTGAACAAGGCTTATTCGAGGTCAAGGAAAGCAACGTGCAGAATCCAGACGGAAGTGTAAGAACTACACGCACGACAAAGGTTACAGGCAAAGGACAGGTCTATTTTGTTAATAAGTTTTTAGGGAGAGGAGAATAAAATGGCAATCAAAGCATACAAAGGGTTTAAAAAGGATATGACTTGCCGTGGTTTTCAGTATGAGGAGGGCAAGGAATACGAAACAGACAGGGCAGAAGCTTGTGAGACTGGCTTTCATGCCTGTGAGTACCCATTGGACTGTTTCAGCTATTACTCGCCGAATGAGAGCGTGTTCCATGAGGTTGAGCAGGACGGCAAGATAAGCCGCGAGTCAAACAGCGATGATACAAAGCTTGCGTCAACAAAGATTAAGATAGGCGCAAAGCTGAATATAGCAGGACTTGTTAAGGCAGCTATCGAATATACGTCAAGCCGAACAAAGAAAGAGGCGGACAGTAAGTCTGACTGCGGAGCGTCCTCAGCAACAGGTGACTACGGAGCGTCCTCAGCAACGGGTAACTGCGGAGCGTCCTCAGCAACAGGTTACAAGGGAGCGTCCTCAGCAGAAGATAAAGATAGCATTGCAGTCGCTTGGGGTTATCACGGCAAGGCAAAAGGTGTTATCGGCTCCTATCTCGTATTAGCTGACTGGGAAGGCGACGAAGATGATTACTGGACACAGGAATTATGGTCACTCAAGGGAGCAAAGATGGTAAGAGTTGATGGAACAAACATCAAGGCTAACACATGGTACACCATGATAAATGGTGAGATTGTTGAATGCAAGGAGGCTTAATGTCAATTCTATACTTATTGATGGTACTGATACAGATAACAACAGCAGTACCGAACAGCATAGAGAAGTCCGTGGACTATACAAGTGCTATGTCGGGTCTGTCTAAGGGAATATCGGACGAATGGCAATCATTTACCATAACCGCCTACTGTGGTTGTGAGAAATGCTGTGGTAAGACTGACAGGATAACAGTAACAGGTGCGCACGCTGTTGAGGGCGTTACCATAGCGGTTGACCCTGCGGTTATTCCTTACGGCTCACTGGTTGACATTGAGGGTATCGGAACATTTGTTGCTGAGGACTGCGGCGGTGCCATCAAGGGTAACAAGATTGATATTTACTTTGAGCGACATGAGGACGCTTTAAAATTCGGAGTTTGGGAAGATTGGAGAGTGAGGATAAGAGAGTGAAACAGCCAAAGAAATTGACACGCAAGCGGAAAGACATCGTATCGTCGTACAGGCTTAATGCAAATGACTGGATGCTGGAGAAAGAGACAGATTTTTACTTGTACCTTATGAGCAAGGACGGAACCAAAAAGAAAATCATAGACAAATTTAAAAGGAGGTAAGCACATTGACTGAAATGAATGAATTACCAGTTGAATGGTTGATTTTTATATGCAAGGCTTCAAAAACGAGGCTTGTTATTGAGGATGGTAAGATTACAGGAACCGTTCAGAAGGAGGAAGAGGAATGAATATTAAGCTTTTGAACATGAAGTTAGAGAACTTCATGTGCTACGCAAGTAAGAATTTTGATTTTTACGCCATTACAAAGATTATGGCTAAGAACGGTGTCGGCAAGTCAACAATAGCCACAGCTTATTTGTGGTGCTTATTTAACTGCGATTATGAGTTAAAGGACAATCCGGTTGTCAGAAGAGAGGTTGACGGAGTATCAGTTGATGATATGGATGTATCTGTTGAGCTTGTACTGGATGCAGATGGTAAGGAAATTACCATGAAGAAAGTGCAGAAGAGAACTTACAGCAAGGATGGAAACAGCTATAAGGATGACAATAAGTATTTTGTCAATGATGTGCCTAAGACATTAAAGGATTTCAACGCATACCTTGATGTTGATATGAATGTATTCAAGATGTGCAGCAATGTGAACGCTTTCCTTAATCAGAAGCCAGCTGAAATGAGAGAATACTTATTCGGTCTTGTAGGAGATGTTACAGACCTTGATATTGCTTCACAGAAAGCTGAATTAGCCGAGTTAGTTCCTTTACTTAATAAGTATACAGTTGAAGAATTATCCGCTATGAATAAGGCTACCAAGACCAAAATTACAAAGGATTTGCCTATTCTTGACGGACAAATCAAGGAAAAAGAACGCGATATTCAGCTTAAACAGGGTATCGAAGTATCTGACCTTGAATTACAGAGGAACAGCCTTAAAGAACAGATTGCTGATTGCGTGGCAAAGCAGACCGACAATGACAAGCTGATGGCTGAATATGACAAGGCTAGTTCGGATATTCTAAACTTGAAGTTTGAGCTTAGTGATATGAGCCGCAAGGCTAACGAGGACAATATTAAGGCTAGGCGAGAGATTGAGGACAAGATTTCTGATAAGCAGTTCCTTGTTAGGCAGACAGAAAAGACTATCAGCGAGACAGAACACTGCATTGAATTGTCGAAGCAGACTATTGAGAGTATAACCGGATATCTCAATGCGGAACGTAAGAAGTGGACGGAGGAGAATAACCGCCAGTTTGATGAGAACAGCCTTATCTGCCCTTACTGTGGCAATGAATATAGTGAGGATAAAAAAGAGCAGTTAAGAGCCGACTTCAAGAAACACAAGGCTGACACGCTAAAGGCTATCACCGATAACGGAAACCTTTACGCAGACAGATTGAGCAAGGAGAAGAAAACACTTGCAGACCTCGAAGCAGAGTTACCGGAGCACAAGGAAAGCCTTGGGATGCTGAATACGGCTATTGAAGTCCTTACAGAGCAGTTATTGGAGTTGCCACAGGAAATTGATGTAACAACCACAGAAGAATACAAAGCACTTGAACAGCAGATAGCAGAAAAAGAAGAAGCTATGCACAAAGCTAATGATATTTCAGCAGTTAAGGCAGAGTTAAAGGCACAGGAAACAGCTTTAAGGCAGCAGTTGTCTGATTGCGAAACCAAGATTGCAGCAAGCAATACCGCAATGGAGGAGGAACGCTTAGAGGAGCTGCGCAATCGGCAGAGGGATATGGGGCAGAGTAAGACTAACGCAGAGAAAATCCTTGATTTACTTGATGAACTGGATAAGGCAAAGAACGAAGCCCTGACAGAAGCAGTAAACAGCCATTTTGGTTTGGTTAAGTGGCAGTTGTTTGAATATGCCAAGAATGGCAATTACAAAAGCTGCTGTATACCTACTGTTGACGGAAAGTCAATTCTTACAACAATGAGTAACAAAGGGAACAGAATACTTGGTAGGGTTGACATTTGCAATTCTATCCAGAAGATTAGCGGCATTACTTGCCCAGTATGGCTTGATGACGCAGAGAGCCTTGACGAGAACAATCAGAGCAAGGTTGCACAGATGGTTGGCGGACAGACAATTATGCTTATTGTGGACAGCAAATATAAGAATTTAGAGATTATGGAGGGATAGCAAGAATGAGTAAGGCATTAGATATGGCAAGAGAGCTTGTCAAGCAGTTAGAAGAAGCTGAAAAAGCTAACAAGGTACAGTTATCAGAGCTTAAACCGGGTGAGGTATTCAAGATAGGAGAGCATGATTTTATTGTTCTTGAACAGAAGAATGGAGCTACAAAGGTAATATCTAAGAACTTCATGGCGGAGGATGCTGTTTTTGACGAAGATACGAGAGATTACAACAAATCCAATCTTAAGAAAGTCATTGAGAACGAAATACAGCCTATTATTGAAGCTGAATTAGGAGCAGATAATCTTGTCGAGCATATTGTTGATTTAACTTCGGTTGATATGCAGCATGAGTTTAAACTTTGTACTTGCAAGGTAAGACCTATCACGTTTGATGAAGCAAGGCAGTACAATGGTTTACTTGTTAATAAGGAATTAGGCGATGGGTGGTGGACTTGTACGCCTTGGTCTACGGCTGAAAGAGGTTGGACGTACGCAATAGCCGTTGTTTATCCAACTGGCGATTTAAGCAACCACAGCTATGACGTCTTCAACGGTGTTCGCCCAGTTTGTATCTTAAAATCTAATATCTTTGTATCGAGAGGAGAATGACAATTATGGCTACATTAACAATGGAGATGTTGCAGGAGCAGATAACCGAATTAAGCAATAGGATAGCTGTGCTTGAAGGTAATGTTAAGGTTAAGGCAAGAAAGTGTTTTGCTGGGTTAAAGGTCGGAGATACGTTTGAGCTTGCAGGGCTTAACTGGAAGATACTTGATATTACAGCCGAGGGTTATATGTGCCTTGCGGACAAGCTTACAGATAAGATGATATTTGATGAGAACTCTAACGATTGGGTTCAGAGCCAGTTAAGAGAATATCTCAATACCGAATTTATTGAGAAGATTGCCGATGAGATAGGCGAAGAAGATATAGTCTCATTTAAGCGAGATTTGTTTTCGCTTGACGGGCAGACTGAGTACGGCGAGTGCGAGGACAAGGTATCGCTTCTTACGGTTGATGAATACCGCAAGTATAGAAAACTGATACCTAACACAGATGATTATTGGTGGTGGCTGATTTCACCATGGAGCACAGCTTGTAATGATTGGAGTATGAGTGTAACCGTTGTTTCCTCGTCCGGCGGTGTCGGCAACTACTTCTGTGACAACGACCTCGGTGTTCGCCCGGTTTGTATTTTTTCCTCTTCAATCTTTAAATCAGAGGAATAATAGAACATTTAAAATAAATCAATTAGAAAGGCAGGAACAATTATGGCAGAGAATACAGCAGTTGCAGAGAAGAAAGCGTTTACCACTTCGTTGAGTGAGTGGAGCAATGCAATTACAGGTCTTATCATTGATGATTACAAGGCTTGTGGAATGGATATGGACGATTACGCCAAGGAATGTGCCATGGAAGCTATGACAAGCATTTTCAGCCTTGTTAAAAACAACCCTAAGGTTAATATGGGCAGCCTTGACACAAGCAATTTGAGGGGCATTGTGAAGCGCTGTGCAAGCCTTAAACTTAACGCAAGCGCATACCCGAGAGAATGTTACTTCCAGTTGCGGAATGTGAACATCGGGAAAGATGCCGACGGAAAAGAAATTTGGCAGCAGCAGGTTGAAATGGGAATTGAAGGCAGTGGTTATGATTCCCTACTTGCTAACTACGGAAAAGATGTTAAGCAGGTTTATCCATATTGGGTAATTAAAGAGGGTGACAAGTACATACCACCTAAGCATAAAGGACTTACAGTTACAGAGCCAGAGTGGGAAGAGAATGGATTATCTGATAAGGCAGTAAGAGTTGTATATCCTGTTAAGCTGTTAGATGGAACAGTAACATATCTTTCTGCTGATAGAGATAGCGTTAAGGTTAATCTTTTGGCGCACGTAAAACAGAATATGATGAACGAAACATTTGGGGTAATTACCGGAACTAAAAAGCAGTATAACAAGGAAGTTGCAAGAACACGTTACGATGCTACACCGGAAGAAAAAGCGAAAATAAAGGAAAAGAAAGAGGAAGTCCTCAATGCTTTAAGAAGCTGTAAAACAGTGGATGAAATGCTTGAGTGTGAGCTTGCAAGACCATTTATTAGTGGTGCGTGGCTTGATACCCCAGAGAGCATGATACAGAGAAAAATGTGCAACAATGCCACAAGGAAATATCCTAAGAATTATGACCCAATGGCAAGACAGGCACAGGTTGAGATGGACGAAGTATATCAGGTCACACAGGCTGAAATTGCCGAAAATGCTAATTCTGTCGAGTTCATAGAGGATAAGGCAGATGTCGTCGACACCGCGGCACCAGAAGCAACCGAAGAACAGGCAGATAGCACGTTACCGCCATTCATGCAGGCAGAATAGGAGATTGGATATGACAGTATACGAGTTAATACAGGAATTAAGTAGCTATAATGCAGATACAGAAGTCAGATTTAATTTCAAAGGAAAATTTGAAACTGATGTAAAGGCAACATTTGATAGAGATAGCGAAGATGATGAACAGGAAGTGACCGCAGAAGTTGAGTTTGATGATTACTTAGATTATGAAAATATCAGTGATTACGAACCAATGCGTTCAAGAACTTGGCAGAAAGAACCATACATTGTTGTTAATTTATCTTATTAAGGAGAACTGATATGAGAGTAATTTCACAGGACGGAACAGTAGATGTTCCATATGATAATTCTTCATTGACTATGCCTAGTGGGAAATATAAAGATGTAGAAGTGGCATATATCTATTGCTACAATTTATCATCACTGAATGGTACGAAATTAGCTGAATACTCAACTAAAGCAAAAGCAATTAAGGCTATGGAAATGTTGAGAAAAGCATATGAAAATAATGAGTTTTATCATCATACGTCTCCCACAGATGTCTTTAAAGACGTTACAAGTCTTTTGAGTAATGAAGAATTCAACAAGTTAACGAGAGAGTATTTCCAGTTTCCACAGGATGATGAAATCGAGGTGTGAGTATGCCTGCAAAAAGCCACGGAGAATCAAAAGCAAGACTTTATTGTGCTTGGCAAAATATGAAAGCTAGGTGCTACAGGAAGTCAACTAGAGAATACAACAATTATGGCGGCAGAGGAATAACAGTATGTGATGAATGGATTCATAGCTACGAAAATTTCAAAGGCTGGTCTATTCAAAATGGATATTCAGACAAGCTAACATTGGACAGAATTGATGTAAATAAAGGGTATTCGCCAGATAATTGCAGATGGATAACAAATAAAGAACAGCAGAACAACAAGAGGGATAATGTTATTTACACATTTAACGGAGAAACGCTTACGCTTGCACAATGGTCGGAAAAACTTGGAATTTGTTATAAAACTTTACAAAAAAGAATAAGGAAATGGGGCGTAGAAAAGGCTTTGGCTACGCCACTGAGAACAAGCCAAGTGATTGATTTAACAGGTCAAAAGTTTGGAAGATTAACAGTTGTTTCGCTAGTTTCAACGAAAGGCGGAGCTAGATTTCAATGCATATGTGATTGCGGGAACATAACAATTCAAAGAGGCGATTCTTTGAGAAGTGGAAAGGTTGTTAGTTGTGGCTGCTATAACAGGGAACAATTAAAAAAATATTGGGAAAGGAAAAGATGTAAATGCACTTAAAATGTTTAGGCTCATCATCAGCCGGAAATTGCTATCTGCTGACTTCCAACAGCGGAGAAACGCTCATCCTTGATTGCGGAATACCGATTAAGGAAATCAAGAAAGGCTTAGATTGGAACATTAAAGATGTTGTGGGTGTGTTATGCACCCATAAACACCTTGACCACAGCAAGTCACTAGAAAATTTTAAAAAAATGTCAATACCGGTATTTGCACCCTACCAGAGAAACTATAACAAGAAGAATTATGGCGGATTCACAATTTATCCGTTTCCATTACAGACATTGGATGGAAATTGGACACACACCAATGCAAATGGCGAGCCTTGCCCGATATACGGCTTTCTGATAACTCACAAGGAAATGGGGAGAATGCTTTACATAACGGATTGTGAGGTTGTCAAATGGAGATTTAAAGACATAAACCACATTCTCTTAGGCGTGAATTATGACAAGGATTTAATCGACAGAGACACAGGTAAAGCTAATCACGTTTTCAGAGGTCACTTAAGTATTGATACAGCTTGCGATTTTGTTAAAGCAAATTATTCAGATAGCTTGCAGAATGCCATAATGTGCCACTTATCAAGTGAAAACGCTGATAGTGATAGTTTTATCGAGAAAATGAAAAAAGTTGCTTATGGGGCGAACGTAGATGTTGCGGAGCCGGGCAAGGAATGGGTTTTAAGGAAAGGAGATGAATGTCCGTTTTGATTAGTTGGGATATAGTTACAAAGTTAATGAATTGCTTTCCTAATAGCGTTATAAATCATAACGCAGAATTTATAGCACATATTAGAAGCAATACATATTTCGGATTAAAAGATTGTGAAAATGAAACAGATGTAAAGTGCAAAGTATTGGAATGGCTGTCAAGACCCGCACACAAGACAGAACCATATAGCACTAAACGAAGCAATGATAAATTTCACAGATTTATACTTAGTGGTGTAAATCAGTTTTTGGAAACCGACTTTACCGAGGAAGACATGGAGCAGATTTATACATATCTTGGAAATAGGTGTAACCATGCCAAAACATTGAAGTTTATTGAAAGTGGATATGATATGTCGGTTTTGAAAGATTAAAAAATCCTAATGAGTGCCCTTTTTAGAAAGGAAAATTGATATGAAGAAATCTGAACCAAAAATGATTTTAAATATGTCTCTCAATAGCGAGGAAATTGAAGAAAAGGTCAAGATTGCTATGGACGAATATGCAGAGAAAGTTATTTATAAAAATCTTGATGAAGAAATTACAAAAATCGTTGACAGAAGAATTGAAAGGCTTGTATCTGCTTCGAGTTGGGGTAGTGACAGGAAAATACAAGGTGTTTCTTTTGAGCAGTTCGTGAAAGATAGGACTGAAAAAACTATCGGCGATTTTGTAGAAAAGAATATCAAAGAAATTCTTGCTAAGAGATTTGCTGAAATTATGACAGATAGGAGTTTTGACAATAATTAAAGATAGAAAGGAGAGAACAGTATGAGTCATAGCAGTTTGTTTGGAATTAAAGAAAATTATACAGGAGAAATTATTTGTGATTTTAAAAATTCATGGCTATTCTCGCCTGTAGTTATGGGGATTCTTCCGGATAAATATATCCCCGAGTTTATTACAACACCCTTTGGCTTTAAGAAAAGCATTATATCAGACATAACAGGAGAGGTATATAAGCGAACAAATCACGAGGTAAATATCTGCAAGAATACAGCAGATAGAATTTGTTGGGAACTTGCAAATCAGCAGATATTCTTCACAAAAGACAAACAGATTGTTTCTGACAGCATCAGAAAATTTGTTAAACAGAATACGGATTACGATAAATCGGACGAGGATGGATTGTCTACTCTTGAAAGAGAACATATTGTTGAAAGGTTTAATGAGATTGCGGACAGCATTTTAGAACTTGACGAAAACAAATATCCATTCTTTGTGTTTAAAAACACGAGCTGTGATGATGGAGTGGAAAGATGGTTTGAACAATATGACGATAAGTGTGGCGAATATGTAGAGTGCTCCATGAAAGATAATACAGACAATTTCTATGCGGAATTTGTAGTTATCGAAAATGGAGAAATTGTAAAGTTTATTACAAACAGAGATTTTGAATATCAAGGCGGAAAGGAGCAGGAATGGAGAGATTAACACGGACGAGTGATTCTGGTGAAGCTGCGTTTACATTTAACTTATACATAAATTGCATGCCAAGCGAAGCAGAGAAAATCCTTAATGTGGCAACAAAGTTAAAAGAATATGAGGACTTAGAGGAACGGCTTAATAAGGTGTATGGAGAGTGTGACGGATTACTGTTGAGAGTGGTAGAAATGCTTGAGAAGCACCCATGCATTGATATGGCAAGCAACACATTGAAGTCACGGCTTCTTACTGATGGAGATGTCGACAAATGGGAGGAATACAAGCAGTTAGAGGAACAGGGCAGACTTATCAAATTCCTTTGTAGGGTGGGAGATATGCTTTATTATCCAGACAAGGAATTTAACATAATTATCCCTGTGAGACTAACTGAAATTGTTATAAAGTTCAACGGTCTTGATACAAGTTCTTGTCAGTATAATTGCAGTGGTTTTGACGAATGTGGAGATGTTTATGAAGAATATGAATTTGACACAAACGACTTTGGAAAGAGTGTATTCCTCACGAAACCCGAAGCCGAAGCAAAACTGAAAGAATTGAGAGGTAATGATAATGGCAAATAGAGCATTGTTACATATAAACAAATTAAAAGATTTTGAAAAATGGCTTGAAAAACAGGGATATATGATTTTGCCAACATCTAAAAATCCATATGAAGTTTTAAGAGCAAAAAAAGATAAAGATACAGTAATTATCTAT
>ERZ780150.1735-NODE-1735-length-13021-cov-5.179778_pt1 | contig 13021 bp, 10 predicted proteins | sample MGYA00511019_ERZ780150 | MGnify/ENA primary metagenome ERZ780150 (study PRJEB29588, sample SAMEA2151633) | human gut metagenome | biome: human gut; feature: human-associated habitat; material: faeces | place: Denmark | collected 2008/2010 ...
ACCCTCGGAAGCGGATGTAAAACAGGCATATCAGTCTTTGCAAGTTTAAGCTTTTCCTCAGTCAGAATATAGCAGTCTTTCAATCTTATATATTCTTCTTCGTTAAAAAATCTCTCTTTCTGAACCCTTGTCATATATAATACATCTAAATCGGCTAATGCGTCATCAAGATTATACATTTCTTTATATGTGGCATTTGCAGGAACAAGCACATCATCTATCATATAATCAGGTATTTTTAGTTCTTCCGGTGAAATGAAAATATACTCATTTCCTTCATATCTGCACAGACTTTTTACGAGCGAATGGACAGTCCGACCAAATTTCAAGTCACCACAAAAACCTATTTTCAAATTATTCAGTCTTCCTTTTCTATTCTTAATAGTCATTAAATCTATAAGAGTCTGGTAGGGTGGTTATGTCCGCCATCTCCTGCATTTATAACGGGAATTTTCGAATACATTGAGGCTACTGTAGGCGCTCCCTCTTTAGGGTGGCGCATAGCGGCAATATCGGCATAACAGCTTATTACACGAATTGTATCTGCCACTGTTTCACCTTTTGTCACACTTGAAACATTAGATGACGGGAAACCTATTACTTTTCCGCCTAAATTTAACATTGCAGTTTCAAACGAAAGCCTTGTTCTTGTACTCGGCTCATAAAAAAGTGTTGCAAGTTTTTTTCCTGCACAGGCATGTGCATATTTTGCCGGATGTGCTTCAATATCCTGAGCAAGATCCAGCAGTTTGTCAAGTTCTTCCACTGAGAAATCCAGCGGACTCATTAAATGTCTCATACAAAACCTCCTAAAAATCTTTAATTATAATATAATAAAACCCTTTTCTTTTCAACCGTATAGAGAAAACAAACAGTCGGAAATTTTATAAACAGATAAATGTATATTTGCTAAAATAGAGAGATACGGCAAAGAAGAATGAACAAAAAGAAAAGTTTAAAGCCGGAAAAACAGAAACAAAATATGAAAAAGAAGGCGGCGTATCGTATCATAAAACGAAGACGCCACTCTTTTACTCATAAGCGGACACCTGTATGGATGAACTGTTATCTTAGTTTGTCATTAATTTTGTAAACATGTAGATTTTGAAAGAAAAATATACTATACTGTTGTGAAAAGAAAAATTTGGGGGCATCGGAGGAGAAAAAATGACATCGCTTGGAGAATTGAGAGAAGCACTTGATAAAATTGATAATGAAATAGCAGAGCTTTATGAAAAACGGATGGAAGTCTGCAGAAAAGTCGGAGAATATAAAGTGAAATCAGGAAAAAAGGTGTTTGACAGGCAAAGAGAAAAAGAAAAACTTGCAGATGTAATGTCAAAAGTAGAGGGGGATTTCAATAAGAAAGGAATCCAGGAGCTGTATCAGCAGCTCATGTCTATGAGCAGGAAGCTTCAGTACAGTCAGCTTGTGGAAGCGGGAGCGCTGGGACGCCTTCCGTTTATCAGAATCGAAAATCTGGATCGTGAAAATGCCCGTGTTGTATTTCAGGGAACAGAAGGAGCTTATTCACAGGCTGCAATGTATCAGTTTTTCGGAAGAGATGTAAATAATTTTCATGTGAGGACATTTCGGGAAGCGATGGAAGCGATAGAGGAAGGTTCGGCTGACTATGCGGTGCTTCCGATCGAGAATTCCACTGCCGGTACGGTGAACGAGATGTATGACCTGCTTGATGAATTTGAAAACTATATTGTAGCAGAGACGATCCTTCCGGTTGTGCATACATTGTCGGGACTTCCGGGCGCGAAGCTTTCGGATATAAAAAAAGTATATTCAAAAACAGAAGCTCTTATGCAGACGTCTGAGTTTTTAGACGACCATGGTGATTGGCAGAAAATCAGTGTTGTCAATACTGCGGTGGCGGCAAAGAAAGTGATTGAAGAACAGGATATTTCACAAGCTGCAGTATGCAGTGCTTATGCGGCAAAAGTCCACGGACTGGAAGTTTTAGTCGATGAAATTAATGATGATGAGGACAATTCCACACGTTTTATCGTTGTAACGAATCAAAAAATATTTTTGAAAAATGCTTCCAAGATAAGCATCCGTTTTGATTCGCCGCATCAGAGCGGTTCTTTGTATGGAATTTTATCACATTTTATTTATAATGATCTGAATATGACGAAGATTGCATCTCGTCCGATCAAAGGGAGACCTTGGGAATATTGTTTTTTTGTTGATTTTGAAGGAAACCTTGAAGACCCTGCTGTGAAAAATGCAATTCGCGGACTTCGTGAAGAGGCAACAAACTTAAAAATACTCGGCAATTATTGAGACGGCAGATGCCGTAATCCAGTAGTTTCTGGGAGAAAAGACAGGATGTTTAACATAAAACGGTAAAGCAGGAAAAAACGGAAGGAGAGAGAACAATGCGTACAAATGAACTGATGCTGTATAAAAATATGGAGCATGGCAGAATATTAAAAAACATGACGTTTCTCATGGAAAATTGTGGAAATGATTACTATAACAGGGAAGATTTGAGAAGTCTTCTTTTTGAATGTATGAATGAGATATTAGAGATTTCTGCCAGTCATGGATTCGAGGGGAATCTTTGGCATACATATCTGACGTTTCTTCTTGTAAATGATGAAAATGCTTACAGCACGTCATGTGAGATTGTAGGAGAGATTGACGGAAGCATTAACAGGATTGCCCTTCATGACTTTCAGATATTTAAAGAATTGTTTGATTATGATTTTCAGGAGATGGAGCGTGAATTTTCGGCAGAATGTATGCAGATTCTTTTTGAATATAAAAATACGAGCAATGCGGGGAAGGTTTTTAACCGGCGTATTCGGGATCGTATCTGTAATCTGGCAGAAGGACTTGCAGATTCGTCGGACGCAATAGACTTCAAGAGGAAGATGACACAGTTTTACAAAGAATTCGGAGTCGGTAAATTCGGCCTTCATAAAGCGTTTCGTATCGATCATCCGGAAGGAAAGACGATGTCGGTAGAACCGATCACAAATATTGCGCATGTACATCTTGATGATCTTGTAGGTTATGAGATTGCGAAGAAGAAGCTGATCGATAACACTGAGGCTTTTGTGAAAGGGAAAAAAGCAAATAACTGTCTCTTATTCGGCGATGCCGGAACAGGAAAATCTACGTCGATCAAAGCTGTTTTAAATCAGTATTACGATCAGGGGCTTCGGATGATCGAAGTATACAAGCATCAGTTTCAAGATTTAAATGATGTGATCGCGCAGATTAAAAATCGGAATTATAAGTTTATTATATACATGGATGATCTTTCATTTGAAGAGTTTGAGATTGAATACAAGTATTTGAAAGCGGTAATAGAAGGAGGTCTTGAGAGAAAGCCGGATAATGTTTTGATTTATGCGACTTCTAACAGACGTCACCTGATCCGTGAGACGTTTCGGGATAAAGCAGACAGAGATGAAGAGCTTCATACAAATGATACGGTTCAGGAAAAGTTATCGCTTGTCGCAAGGTTTGGCGTGACGATTTACTTTGGCTCGCCCGATAAGAAAGAATTTCGTCAGATTGTTCGTACGCTTGCGCAGAAAAATAAAATAGAAATGCCGGAAGAAGATCTGCTTCTGGAAGCAAATAAATGGGAATTGTCTCATGGAGGTTTGTCGGGAAGGACGGCACAGCAGTTTATTGATTATCTTATGGGACAGAATTAAGAACGATAAAAGGCGTCAGACATGTATCGGTGTTTTTCGGCATGTTTGACGCCTTGTGATGTTTTAACAGTGAAAAGCCGGGCAGAGAGAATAGAGACTCCTTTGCTAATTCTAACTGCCGGATATTTTTTGGATGCCTCTTATATCGCTGTCGATGACGAGAGAGTAATTTGTATAATAGACAACAAAACCGGGTTTTGCGCCTTTTGGTTTTTTAATATGTTTTTTCTCTATATAATCGATTTCGACTTTTTCGCTGCCTCGCATACTTGAATAATAAGCGGCAAGTTTGCCCGCTTCTTCAAATGTACGGTCGGGAAGTTCTTCCCCGTTTGTTTTTACGATCACATGTGATCCGGGAGCTTGTTTTGCATGAAACCACCAGTCGCATCCGGCGGCAAAATCAAATGTAAGGGCGTCGTTTTGAAGATTATTTTTCCCTACATACATATGAAAACCATCGCTTGAAATATAGTGCAGCGGTTCGTTTTTAAGTTTTATTTTCTTTCGTACGGTTTTGCGGCGCACATATCCTGTTTCAGACAGCTCTTCTTTGATGGCGGCAAGATCGTCCTCTGTCATTGCAATATCGAGAGAGGTCTGTATGGATTCGAGATAGGAAATTTCATCTTTTGTTTCCCGGATCAACTGGGTGAGCGCTTCAAAAGTACGTTTTTGTTTGTTGTATTTGGCAAAAAAACGCTGTGCGTTTTCCTGCGGAGTGCTTGTTGGATCTAACGGGATCGTAACCGTTTCGTTTGTGTAATAGTTCAGCGCCTCCATCTGTTTGGCGCCTTCGGGAACATTGTAACCATAAGCGTTGATCAGTTCGCCGTAAACTTTGTATTTGTCTCTGTTTTCGGTATCTTTTAACTGCCGCATCTGCAGATCATATTTTTTCCGATTCCTTTCAAGAGCAGTTTGTACAATGTGTCTAAGATCGACGGATTTCTGGCGAATCCTCGTAATCAGGCTCCGCTCAGAGTAGTAAGTACGAAGAATTTCGCAAACAGAAGGAAAGAGACGTTTTTCATATGCTGAAAGATACGTCAGTTCAAGAGCGGAAAATTCCTTCGGTTCTTGTTTGTCATAGTAGATAGCGGGCTCAAATCTGCCTTCTTTTATTGCTGACAGATAGATCGTAAACTGGGTATACAGATGGAAAAGAACATCCTGACTGTATTCTTTTGCCGGAAGAGTTGAGTCGATACCGGCAAGATAACAGATTTCCTCTGCGGTAACAGGACTGATCCCTGTAAAGCTTGTATAAAGAGCTTTTGCCACAGACATCGGTTTATCATTAACGGAAAGGGAAAATTCTTTCCATTCTGTTGTGAGCGGATCTTTTTTATGCATTGTATCAGGAATAAAATATTTCCGTCCGGGAAGAACTTCTCTGACAGAACTCATCTGTGCAGATACATGCTTGATACTGTCAATGATCGTTCCGTCTTCGGAACAGAAAATGATGTTGCTGTGTTTCCCCATGATTTCAACAATGAGCTTCTTTTGGCAAAGGTCGCCCAACTCATCAAAATGTTCGATTGTAAAACAGATGATACGCTCCAGTTTTGGCTGTGAAATATCCGTGATCCGGCTGTTACTGATATGTTTTCTAAGAAGCATACAAAAATTAGGAGCCGTGATCGGGCTTGGTTTATTTGTGTCTGTAAGATAAATAAGCGGAAGAGAAGCGTTTGCTGAGATTAAAAGCCGATGTTGTCCACAGGGGGATTTGATCGTAAGAAGCAGTTCATCTGCTTCCGGCTGCGCGATTTTCGCAATTCGTCCGTCTGTTAGTTTTTGTTTCAGTTCGTGGACAAGACCTGCCACGACAATTCCGTCAAAAGCCATAATAAATTCTCCATATTTTGAATTGTTCAGAAGGGAAATGATAAAACATTTTTCTTTTGAACATGAATATATAAGAAAGTATATCATAAAGAGGAGAATGAAAAAAGACCTGTTGACCATTTACGCGCATTAGAGGTATAATAACTAAAATTGCAGTAATCGGCAGTTCTAAAAAACAGATAAATTTGATATATAGACTGCCAAGGAGAAGAACACGAGGAAAGACAAGATGATAAAAAGTATGACAGGGTTCGGAAGATGTGAAGTTCTGAAGGACTCAAGAAAATTTACGGTAGAATTAAAAAGTGTGAATCACAGATATCTCGATGTAAACATTCGGATGCCGAAGAAATTGAATTTTTTCGAGACGTCCATCAGGACGCTCCTTAAATCATATGCAGACCGGGGAAAGGTTGACATTTTTATCACGTATGAAGATCTGTCTCAATCGCAGGTGTCGGTAAAGTATAACGCGGCTCTTGCGGCAGAATATTTAAAATATCTGAATCAGATGGCAGAAGAATTTTCGTTAGATAATGATGTTCGCGTCAGTACATTGTCCAGATATCCCGAAGTCTTTACGATGGAAGAATGCAGCGAGGATGAAGACGAGCTTTGGAATGGATTAAAAGAAGCGTTGGAAGGCGCGTTTTCACAGTTTGTAGAGATGAGGACAAAAGAAGGAGAACGTTTGAAAGAAGATATTCTTTTGAAATTGGATCTGCTCAGTGAACAGATTCGGTTTATAGAAGAGCGTTCGCCGCAGATTATTGCAGAATACAGGACAAAATTAGAAGAAAAGATGCGGGAATTATTAGAGGATACGCAGATTGACGATAATCGGATTGCGGCAGAAGTGATTCTCTTTGCGGATAAGATCTGTACAGATGAGGAAGTTGTAAGACTAAAAAGTCATATTCAGCATATGAAGGAGACATTGGAAGAGTCTAACGGAATCGGAAGAAAACTTGATTTTATCGCACAGGAGATGAATCGTGAGGCGAACACGATCTTGTCTAAGGCGAATGATCTGGATATATCAAACCGCGCGATCAGTCTGAAAACAGAGATTGAGAAGATCAGAGAACAGATACAGAATATCGAATAGGAGGAAACAAAGTGAACAGAAAAGGAATTTTGATCGTTGTATCGGGATTTTCGGGTTCGGGAAAAGGAACGCTGATGAAAGAACTTCTGTCAAGATATCCTGATACGTATGCACTTTCTGTCTCGGCGACTACGAGGCAGCCAAGAGATGGGGAACAGGATGGAAGAGAATATTTTTTCATATCAAAAGATGAATTTGAAAAAATGATTGCCAAAGATGAATTGATAGAGTATGCTAGATATGTGAAAAATTATTACGGTACTCCAAAAGAGTATGTGCGAAAGCAGTTGGATGCGGGAAAAGATGTGATCCTTGAAATAGAGATTCAAGGCGCATTAAAAGTGAAAGAGGAATTTCCCGATACTTTGCTTTTGTTTGTGACACCTCCGAGCGCCGGTGAACTGAAAAAAAGGCTCGTAGGCAGAGGCACAGAGACGATGGATGTGATCGAGTCCAGAATGAACCGTGCATGTGAGGAAGCGGAGGGAATGGATTATTACGATTACCTTGTCGTTAATGACGACCTGAATATGTGCGTTGAAGAAATGCATATGATCATTCAGGGAGAGCACCGAAGAAGTTTTCGGAATGAAGCATTCATGAAGACAATAAAAGAAGATTTGGAAAGATTGAAAGGAGAAAATTAAATATGCTGCATCCGTCTTATACAGATTTGATGAAAGTTGTAAACAAAGATGTCGAAGAAGGGGAAACAAAGATCGTCAACAGTCGTTATTCGATCGTTATGGCAACATCGAAACGTGCCAGACAACTGATTGCCGGAGACCTTCCGCTTGTCGATGTGAAAGAGGGAGAGAAACCATTGTCGATCGCAATCGAAGAATTGAACAAAGGCGAGTTGAAGATCAAAGCCGAGAGTGCGGCAGAAGAAGAGTAAAAACAATGAGGCAGAACCAAACGGTATCTGCCTTTTTCATGTTAGCGGATGAATCTTGCCACATTAAAGTACAAAAGTGAAAAGTATAATAAAAAGGAAGAGGAGGTATGGAACAGATATGAAAATATTGTTTATCTCTCTTGGATGTGACAAAAATCTCGTAGATACAGAAGTGATGCTCGGACTTTTGGCATCTAGAGGATATGAGATGACAGATGATGAAAGACAGGCAGATATTATTGTAATTAATACATGCTGCTTTATCCATGACGCAAAAGAAGAGAGCATTCAAAATATTCTTGAGATGGCAGAATATAAAAAGTCGGGACAGGTAAAAGCGTTGATCGTGACAGGATGTCTGGCACAGAGATACAGACAGGAAATATTAGATGAAATTCCGGAAGTAGATGAAGTTCTCGGAACGACGGCATATGATAAGATTTTAGATGTGGTAGACCGAGCATTGGAAGGAGAGCAGGGCATTATACTTTCGGATCTTAATGCGCTTCCGGTTTCAGGAGCAAAGCGTCTTGTGACGACGGGAGGACATTTTGCATATTTAAAGATTGCGGAAGGGTGCGATAAGCATTGTACATATTGCATTATTCCGAAAATACGTGGAAATTTCAGAAGTGTTCCCATGGAACGACTGATCAAAGAAGCGAAAGAGCTGGCAGAGCAAGGTGTCAAAGAACTGATCCTTGTGGCACAGGAAACGACACTTTATGGAAAAGATCTGTATGGAGAAAAATGTCTTCACAGGCTTGTGGAAGAGTTATGCAAGATTGCGGGAATCCGCTGGATCCGAATTTTGTATTGCTATCCGGAGGAAATTACAGATGAATTGATAGAAGTGATAAAAAAAGAACCGAAAGTGTGTCATTATCTTGATCTTCCGATCCAACATGCAAGCGACAGTATTTTGAAAAGGATGGGCAGAAGAACGTCAAAACAGGAACTGACAGATATTGTAAAAAAATTGAGAAAAGAAATTCCTGATATTTGCCTTCGTACGACGTTGATCACCGGCTTTCCCGGCGAAACAGAAGATCAGCATGAAGAATTGATGCAGTTTGTCGACGAAATGGAGTTTGATCGTTTAGGAGTCTTTACCTACTCACCGGAAGAAGACACCCCGGCGGCTGTTATGCCAGATCAGATCGCAGAAGAAGTAAAAGAAGAACGACAGGCGGATCTGATGGAACTTCAGCAGGAAATTGCATTTGACAATGCAGAAAATATGATCGGCAGAGAAATGCTTGTTATGATTGAAGGCAAAGTTGCGGATGAAAATGCTTATGTCGGCAGGACATACCGCGATGCGCCGAATGTGGACGGATTGATCTTTATTAACACAGAAGAAGAACTGATATCCGGCGATTTCGCAAAAGTGAAAATAACCGGAGCTTTAGAATATGATCTGATAGGAGAATTGTTATGAATTTACCAAATAAATTAACTGTTTTGCGCATTATCATGGTACCGTTTTTTGTATTTTTTATGCTTACGGATGTAGGCGGAGCGGCTAATAAGTGGATTGCTCTCGCAATTTTTGCAGTTGCGAGTCTGACGGATCTTTTAGATGGGAAAATAGCGAGAAAATATAATCTTGTGACAAATTTCGGAAAATTTATGGATCCTTTGGCAGATAAACTGCTTGTTTGTTCGGCTATGATCTGTCTGATTCCTTCCGGAAAATTAGCTGCCGAAATTGTAATAATCATTATTGCAAGAGAGTTTATTATAAGCGGATTCCGTCTCGTGGCATCTGACAACGGAATTGTGATCGCAGCAAGCTATTGGGGAAAATTCAAAACTGTATTTCAGATGGCGATGATCATCGTTCTTATTGCAGATTTAGGCGGTGTGTTCGACTTGATCGGAGAAATTCTTATTTGGGCAGCAGTGGCACTTACGATCATTTCTCTGATCGATTACGTGTGGAAAAATAAACAGGTACTTACACAAGGTGGGATGTAAACATGTATCTTGAATGGTATTTAAAAGAAAAAAAAGCATATGAGAAAACTTTAGAGGAAACGGTGACGGAACTTTTATCTGAAAAACACCTTCACGTGACGACTGCAGAGTCCTGTACAGGAGGACTGATTTCAGGAACACTTGTAAATGCGGCAGGCGCGTCTGCAGTATTGAATGAGGGGTATGTCACTTACTCAAATGAAGCGAAAGAGCGCCTGCTTGGAGTTTCTCATGAGACGCTTGAAACTTATGGGGCAGTCAGTGAACAGACGGCGAAAGAGATGGCGGAAGGAGCGGCAAAAGCCGCAGGTGCAGAAGCGGCTCTTAGCGCGACAGGAATTGCCGGTCCAAGTGGAGGAACAGAGGACAAGCCTGTCGGACTCGTGTATATAGGATGTTATCTGAACGGGGAGACAGTAGTAAAAGAATGCCGTTTTCACGGAAATCGTATGGAAAACAGAGCTCAAACAGTTGAAACTGCACTTGAGATGCTGAAAGATGCATTGTTAAAAGAATAGGATTTTCGGAAATAGGAAAGAAAATTTTAAAATAGTATAAAAGCATTATAAAAACATAAAGTGAACACTTTGAGTGAAAACTTTGTCAAAGTTTGATTGACGAATGCGGTAATTTATGAGAAAATAAAATAGGTATGGCACGAGTATGTGTTCGTATGCAGAAGAAAATCATAGATATTGAAAGGAGTTTTAACATGATTTATTCACATGAAGTAGAAATGATGTGTCCGGTAGCGCAGGGCGCAAATCACGGACCGGCTCCGATCCCGGAAGAAGCAAAATGGGTGAAAGCGAAAGAAGTAAAGGATATTTCCGGTTTGACACATGGTGTTGGCTGGTGTGCTCCGCAGCAGGGTACATGTAAGCTGACTCTGAACGTGAAAGACGGTATTATCCAGGAAGCGCTTGTAGAGACAATCGGATGTTCGGGAATGACACATTCCGCAGCTATGGCATCTGAGATCCTCCCGGGCAAAACAATCTTAGAGGCACTTAACACAGACCTTGTCTGTGATGCGATCAATACAGCAATGAGAGAACTTTTCCTTCAGATCGTATACGGAAGAACTCAGAGTGCATTCTCTGAAGACGGACTTCCGATCGGAGCAGGACTTGAGGATCTTGGAAAAGGACTTCGTTCTCAGGTTGGTACAATGTACGGAACACTTGCAAAAGGTCCTCGTTACCTTGAGATGGCAGAAGGTTATGTAACAGGAATCGCTCTTGACGAAAACAACGAGATCATCGGATACCAGTTCGTAAGCCTCGGAAAATTCACAGATTTCATCAAAGCAGGCGATACGCCGAACGATGCTTGGGAAAAAGCAAAAGGACAGTACGGCCGTGTTGATGACGCAGCGAAGATCATCGACCCGCGTAAGGAGTAATCGGGATTTAGCGACATATTAAGGTAAATAAATCAGGAGGATACATAAATGGCTTTATTTGAATCATATGAAAGAAGAATTGATAAAATCAATGAAGTTTTAAACAGCTACGGTATCGCTTCTCTTGAAGAAGCAGAGAAGATTACGAAGGATGCCGGACTGGACGTATACAACCAGATCAAAGGCATTCAGCCGATCTGTTTTGAAAATGCATGCTGGGCTTATATTACGGGTGCGGCAATCGCAATCAAAAAAGGATGTACAAGAGCAGCAGACGCAGCAGCAGCAATCGGAGAGGGACTTCAGGCATTCTGTATTCCGGGTTCTGTAGCAGATCAGCGTAAAGTAGGTCTTGGTCACGGAAACCTTGGAAAGATGCTTCTTGAAGAGGAAACAGACTGTTTTGCATTCCTTGCAGGACATGAGTCATTCGCAGCAGCAGAAGGTGCAATCGGTATTGCGGAAAAAGCAAACAAAGTTCGTAAAAAACCGCTTCGTGTTATCTTGAACGGTCTTGGAAAAGATGCTGCAAAGATCATTTCCAGAATCAACGGATTTACATATGTTCAGACAGATTATGATTATTATACAGGCGAACTTAAAGAAGTTTCCAGAACAGCTTACTCTGACGGACTTCGTTCTAAAGTAAACTGCTACGGAGCAAACGATGTTCGTGAAGGCGTTGCAATTATGTGGAAAGAGGGTGTTGATGTTTCTATTACAGGAAACTCTACAAACCCGACTCGTTTCCAACACCCGGTTGCAGGTACATACAAAAAAGAATGTATCGAGCAGGGTAAAAAATATTTCTCAGTTGCTTCAGGCGGTGGTACAGGACGTACACTTCACCCGGACAACATGGCAGCAGGACCGGCTTCTTACGGTATGACAGATACACTTGGACGTATGCATTCAGATGCTCAGTTCGCAGGATCTTCTTCCGTACCGGCTCATGTTGAGATGATGGGACTTATCGGAGCAGGAAACAACCCGATGGTTGGTATGACTGTAGCTGTTGCAGTTTCCATCGAGGAAGCAGCAAAAGAAGGTAAATTCTAAGATAGGTGCAAAAAACCTTGATTTTATGGGGCTTTTCAAGTCGTAGTTTGGCTTGGGAAGCTCTTTTTGTATCGGCAAGACACATGTAAGCCACACTTGAGTTTATGATGGGTTGCCCCTTTTTAAACTAGAGATTTTGACATCTCCACTCTACAGAGTTACAATGCCAGACAATCCAATGGTGTTAGCCAGCTCATTGTATTTGACTGAACCCGTTGGAAACTGTTATAATATATCAAAGGAGGGATTGCACTGTCAGAAGGAATAGTGTACCAGAATAAAGATGTCGAGTTTAAGATGATATCTGAAACATTCAAAGAGAAGTCCTTTGCAGCTTATGGATTGGATTTACCAAAAATTAAAGAGGTACTACCAACCAACTTGCCCGTAGTATTTGCAAATGAGATGCGTATAGACAATGTGTTTCTATTGGAAGATGACTCTGTTGCTATCGTAGACTATGAGTCTGAGGACAAAGTTTCTAACCGCATTAAGTATGTAAATTACATTGGTAGATTTCTACAGCGGTATTATCAAGATAAGAAAAAGATACCAGATATGCGTATGATTGTGATTTATACTGGAGATGTACAGAGAGCAGAGGCTTCATTTGAAACCAAATGTCTTACTCTCAGCATGGAGCAAGTCTTTATCAGTAAGTTACCAGAGGAAGAAATCTATCAATCTATTAAGAGTAAACTTGAAAATAATGAGACTTTGTCTGATACAGAACTAATGCAACTCATTGTACTTCCACTTGCAGGAAAAGGTAAAGAGGCAAAGCAACAGATTATCGAGAACGTCATTACTTTAACGAAACAAATTAAAGATGAAACAAAACAGGTATTTGTTTTATCAGGTGTTTTAGTAACCACAGATAAATTTATTGATGAGAAGTATGCGGATAACATAAGGAGGTATCTAAGTATGACGAAAGTAGCCAGATTATATGAGGAAGAAAAGCAAGAGGCTGTGAACCTTGCAAGAAAAGATGAAAGGGTACAGATTGCAGAAAATCTTATTAAAGCAGA
>ERZ780150.1746-NODE-1746-length-12934-cov-2.386055_pt1 | contig 12934 bp, 13 predicted proteins | sample MGYA00511019_ERZ780150 | MGnify/ENA primary metagenome ERZ780150 (study PRJEB29588, sample SAMEA2151633) | human gut metagenome | biome: human gut; feature: human-associated habitat; material: faeces | place: Denmark | collected 2008/2010 ...
CAGCAGGACAACGGTCCTGTTGACGGCGAAGTCATCGACGAATAATCATTAAGGTAGCACAGCGCCTTGAGGGTAATCCGCAGGGCGTTGTGTTTTCGTACCCTATACAAAATACAAACCTCATACAAAGGATTGATTACTTATGGATAAAAAAGACTATTACGAGGTGCTGGGTCTGAAAAAGGGCGCTACCGACGCTGAGATCAAGAAGGCGTACCGTCAGATGGCAAAGAAATACCACCCCGACCTTAATCCTGATGATCCCGAGGCAGAGGCTAAATTCAAGGAGGTCAACGAAGCTAACGATGTGCTTTCCGACCCTGAGAAGAAGGCCAGATACGATCAGTTCGGCTTCGCGGGAGTCGATCCGAGCTACGGCGCGGGTCAGGGCGCAGGCGGCGGTGGAGGATTCGGCGGTTTCGGCGGATTCACAGGCGGATTCAGCGGCGGCGACGGCATAGACCTCGGCGATATATTCGACAACATTTTCGGCGGCGGCTTCAGCGGAGGTTCGCGCTCCAATCCGAACGCGCCGCGCAGAGGCTCTGATATCGTCGTATCGCTTAATATCAAGTTCATGGAGGCCTGCAAGGGCATAGTCCGCGACATCGAGATCAACCGCGTTGAGACCTGCCCGGACTGCAACGGCTCCGGCGCAAAGGCTGGCACCCAGGCAAAGACCTGCCCGGACTGCCACGGTTCCGGTAAGATAAACGTACGCCAGCAGACCGTGTTCGGCACGATGCAGTCCACAAGGGTCTGCACGAAGTGCGGCGGCAAGGGCAAGGTCATCGACACTCCGTGTCCGACCTGCTCCGGCAACGGCGTGACACAGAAGAAGGTCAAGATCTCGGTAAATATCCCGGCTGGTATCGCTGACGGTCAGACCATCAGACTCACCGGCAAGGGCAACGCAGGCGCTAACGGCGGCCCACGCGGCGACCTCAAGGTGCGCATTTCCGTGCTTTCCGACAAGGTGTTCGAGCGTGACGGCGACAACATCATAATTGAAGTTCCGCTGACCTATACGCAGGCGACGCTTGGCGCGGAAGTAGACATCCCGACCATCGACGGCCCGATGAAGTACACTATCCCGGCTGGAACTCAGCCCGGAAAGGTATTCACCATCAAGGGCAAGGGCGTTCAGCACGTACAGCGCGGCGGCCGCGGAGACCAGCTCGTCAAGGTGTCCATCGAGGTTCCGACCAACCTCAGCAAGAAGCAGAAAGACGCTCTCCAGGCGTTCGAAAGCACCCTTGAGGATAAGAACTACTCAAGGCGCGCGAGCTTCTTCGACAAGCTGAAAGATTTGTTCAAGTAAATAATGGCTTCAAGAGCCGCTCCGGACGCCGGGGCGGTTCTTTTTTCTTCGTTTTTCTCAATTTTTCGCCGGAATGCGCAGATTTTTCGTCAGAATTATGGGGTTTACCTCTTGAAATGCGCGTGAGTTTGTGGTAAAATATAATCTGAGTTATTATGTACAGGTAGTCTTGAGTAAACTGTACTCAGAAAGGACGCACTTTACTGTGCGCATGGTGGAAAATATGGCTAAAATGAAGATAGCGGTACTGTTCGGCGGAGCTTCAAGCGAGCACGAGGTCTCCCTGGTGTCGGCGTATTCCGTGCTGACGAATATTCCCAAGGATAAGTATGACGTGATGTGCATAGGCATCACGAAGAAGGGTCACTGGCTCTGCTACCCCGGCGAGTACGAGGATATCAGGACCGGCGAGTGGGAGAACAACCCCGATAACTGCACCGCTGTGATAAGCCCGGATACAGTCAGCAAGGGAGTTATACTCCTCGGCGCGGACGACAAGTGCTACATACGCCGCCTTGACGCGGTGTTCCCGGTGCTGCACGGAAGATTCGGCGAGGACGGCACCGTGCAGGCCCTGTGCGCTCTCGCTGGGCTTCCCTGCGTAGGCTGCGACATGACCAGCAGCGCCGACTGCATGGATAAGGCTATTACTCACACTATCCTCGACGCGGCTGGGATCCGCACCGCTCCCTACTGCTACATCACCAGGGATTCCCTGCATGATATGGACGGCGCATGCGATACTATAGAAAAGAAGCTCGGCGGCTATCCGATGTTCGTAAAGCCCGCCTGCGCAGGCTCTTCCGTTGGAGTGAGCCGCGCCGCTGACCGCGAGGCTCTCAAGAACGGTATCAAGATAGCGTTCGCACACGGTGAAAAAGTGGTGATCGAGGCTGAGATAATCGGCAAGGAAGTCGAGTGCGCGGTACTCGGCAACGGAACCGACCTCATCGCGTCCATTCCGGGGCAGATAACCCCCGCCGAGGAGTTCTACGACTACGACGCAAAATACAAGCTGGGAACCTCCGTTCTGGATATTCCGGCGAAGATATCCCCGGAAATGACCGAGGAGCTCCGCGAGACCGCAAAGAAGGCGTTCATCGCGATGGGGTGCAGCGGATTCTCCCGCGTGGATTTTTTCGCGACAGAGAACGGTCTGGTGCTCAACGAGATAAACACTATCCCCGGATTCACGCCGATAAGCATGTACCCCAAGCTGATGGCGAACATGGGCATTGAATACGGAGAACTGCTTGACAGGCTCATTGAGCTTGCAGTGGAGAGAAATTCTGAAAACTAAGGCTGGAGTGATAAAATTGGCAGATAATGCAAAGATAAAGCTCATATTAAAGTTTTCTTTCCATCCCACCAACGTGGCGTCCGTTCCACGGAATACAGCATAATTGAATTGATCTGTGACATGAACTGTAATCGCTGAAAACTGCGTTTGATTTTCTTCCTCAATTTGATTCACATAGTTCGTAAGCTGCATACAGCAAAACCGCAGGCTCCCGGACAGCTCACGCAGCAAATCTATATCGTCTTTAAGGTGAACGCACTGTTCGAGATCCGGCAGGGCAAGCAGAGAAAGCGCCGCAGCCCGAATGGAAATCGGCGTGGACTCAGATTGTAAAGAAATCTTTTCAAACGGTATGTATGACAGCTTCGCCAGAATCAGAGCATCTACTTCATTGAAAGGAAACTGTTCTATTGGTAAATCCCCGCGCCAATGCAGGTAATCGTGAATATTGGCCACGTTGCTATCCTCCTTACATAAGTTTTAGCTTGTGGATTTCAAACTGTTCCCACAGGGAAACTATATGAACATTGGTTCCTCATCACAAGCAATCTGTTTTCTCTTACAGTGCTCACTAATTGATAATGCCGCGCATATAAGTCCGCCGATCAAGGCCAGAGAACCCACTATCCTTGCTGCAATTTCCCAAGTTTTCATAACGCAATCCTCCTTAATAGCTCAAAATAAGTCCGCCGCGTTCGGCGTAGTAGCTGCAAAGACCCCTGGTTGGTAAAATTCGCACATCGCAGTTTTTCCAAAGCTCCTGTATTTTGCTTTTGAGCTTTTCTGCGAAAGCCGGATTCTGGCAATGGCTGATCATAACCTTCCCGCCTGAAAATCCGTTTTCTCTCATGTTTTCCAGAAGCATGGCAATCGCTTTTGCCGACCCACGGGCTTTCCCCTTGATTTCAATGGTTCCTTCCTCGCTTCCAAGGCCGATTCCCCACATACCGAGCTTACGTGCAACGAAACCGGCGATTTTGCTCATGCGCCCGTTTTTCACCAGGTTATTGAAAGAGGAAAGTGCAAACATAACCTTGGTTTTCTGTAGAAAAGCAGAAGCGCAGGACACGACGGTCTCAAAATCTGCACCGCTGTCAATTTGCTTTTTCATTTCTTCCACGCAAAGCGCCAGTTCCGGGCCGGTGGAACGAGAATCCAATACAGCGATTTTCTTCTCCGGATGCTGCTCCAGCACCATTTCCTTTGCAAGCATAGCACTGTTCATGCTACCGGAGAGTTTTGACGAGATTGTAATAGCAATGCTCTGATCTGCCCTTTCAAACTCATTGATCCATCCCTGCGGGGAAGGGCAGGAAGTATGGCTTGCCTCCGGGCACTGTTCCATAGCATTCAGCATGACCGAAGTATCCAAGCGCTCATCGTCCACAAAATCAGTTTTCCCGACGCTGATAATAAAGGGAACGCTGGAAATCTGCACTCCTCCGTTCTGACTGCTCTCCGGGAGCAGATCACAGCTTGAATCCATAATAATATTCCATCTCATTTTGTTTACCTCCTGATTAAAGGGAAATCCAATCCCTGAATTTGTTCATTATATTTTTGCTCGTATCATATGTGCCCTTATCTTCAACCTGCTTCCAACGGCACATTTTTCCCATTAAGAAATTGAATAGTATCGGTCATCGTGGCTCGCATATCCCGCGGCCGATATCCCAGTTCAGCAGTTGCCTTGTCATGAGAAAAATGCCCGTTGCTCGAAATCGTGTATAACGCATATTTCGTGAAAAGGGGCCTTGTATGGCTTACCTTTGCGCTCCACTCAAAAAGCGGGGCAACAGCATGGGCAAGGCCAATGGGCAGACAGATTTTTTTGCTGCCACCTGTAATTTTACGGGCATACCCCAGCAGTTCCTTGATTGTGAAATAACGATTGGAAAGGATATAACAGTTGCCGGTTTTTCCTTTCTCCGCTGCTTCCAGGCATCCCTTCGCCACATCCCGCACATCTACAAAATCGTAACCGCCAGTGACGCCTGCTGGGAGCTTGCCGGTAATGTACAGCTGAATCAGTTGGACGATATGATTTTTTCCTTTGTCATAAGGTCCTATAATTCCGGAAGGATGCACGATTACGGCATCCAAACCTCTTTTTGCAGCCTCCATGACCGCCTGTGTTGCTTCTGCCTTTGTAGAAGCATAAGCTCCTATAACCGAATTTTTTGAAAAAGTCACGGTTTCCGAAATGGTTGCTTTTTCATCCGTTTCCGGAATAGCATGAACGGAACTGACATAAACCAGCCGTTTGATGTGATGACGCAAGCACTGAGCAATCACATTGTGCGTTCCTTCTACGTTGACCTGATACAGCTGAGGCGAAACCTCATCTTCAATGCTGATCATTCCTGCGGCATGAATTACAATCACTTCATTACATTCGATATCTGAAAAGACAGCCTCTAAGCTTTCAGGTTTCGTAACATCGCCTTTGTAATAGGTAAGCTGAAAATCATCTTCGCCGTCCTCTGTTGGAAGGATCAGCCCCCGTATATGACAGTCCTCAGCCCGCAAATAACGAATGATTGTACTCGCTAAATGTCCTTTTGCTCCTGTGATAATATATAGTCGCTTCAATTTTAACGCCCCCATTCAGATTATGGCTGTATGATACAGCACGGTTGTTTATCAACTTCCCGATTTTTGTTAATGAGATATTAAACACCGAAAGTTAAACCACATTTGCAAGTTTGCAGATTCCCGGCCGACAATCCAACTCCCAACGCAGTTGTTCTGGAAGATACATGGAGGGTTTTTCCCACAAATATGCCGCTTGGGAAGACACCAGCATTTCCGCCACAAATTCCGAGCAAAAATAGTGCTTTCTTAGATGCAACGGAATGTGGAAAAAACACAGCGCAACACTTAAAAAGGAATATTTCATTTCCTGGCATCGAGCCTTGAATTCTTCCACTCTGCTCTGTATCGCATTATAGGCACTGTCGTTTACTTCAAATTCATACAGCATACTGCTGTTAACATTGTGCCGGCGGAATTTCTCATAGGTTTCACGGGCAAATCCCTTAATATTAAAGCTGTAAAACTCGCTCTTATCTTCTTCCAATGAAATGGACACATGGCTGTACTTGTGCCCGCGCAGCTTTGCAAGAAGATTGGAGAACCAGTCGTGCTGTCTTGTGAATAATACAGATATTTTTTTCATTCTCTGAACCCTCATTTCCTCTTTGATGCCTAAATGGTATCCCACGATTGTTTGTCAGTTTCTCGATTTTTGTTAATGAAATATGAAACGCAAAATAGGTTTGCAAAAAAATGTTCCGGCTATTTAAGCCGAAACATTCCATTTGACATCACGTACAGGCTCTAAACGCAGCAATTCACCGGCGATTCGTTCATTATTCTCTATATATTTCTTTCCTCTATAGATAAATTTCGCTTCAAACAGTATAGTTTGTGACGCCTGCTTTTGGCAGTTCAGAGAAATCAGGTCGTTTTTCTTCTTAGATAAGAGCGCTACAATCTTTTCACGCACTTCGATTTCGCCTTCTTGAGAACAAGCCAAATTTAAGCAGAAAAATCCACCGCTGTCATCCGTAATCTGCCAGTGTACAATCTCATGAGATAGCAAACGCAGACCAATGTTTACCGCAATCAGGCATCCAGTTACAGCGGCGGCATACAGATACAGACCAGCCCCGGCCATGACGCCAATACCAGCCGTACACCATATAGTCGCTGCCGTATTGATTCCACGGACATTAAACCCATCCTTGAAAATAATACCGCTGCCCAGAAAACCTACACCGCTTATAATCTGTGCTGCCATTCTGGACACATCGCCGTCCGGCACACAATAGGCAAAGGAAGTAAAAACGCTCGCTCCTATGCAAACCAGCACGCCGGTCCGAATGCCAATGGAATGCCCTGTAATCTGGCGTTCCAGACCAATAGCACCTCCCAGGCCAAGTGCTACGCCTATATTCAAGAAAAATTGAACTATCGTCATTTTTTCCACCTCCGCTGCAGCAGTTTTTCAAAAAAGAAGACGTCTTAAACTGGCTCTCCGTTTTGCAACAGTATGGTTTCCATCTCACACTGAATTTTTCCTTTTACGATTTGTGCAATTTCTGTAGTCGTCATTCCCTGATAGTCCTCCCACAACAGAGGCTTTAAGATATGAAGATGGACCGTTATATGGCCCGTTGTGTTCGTATCAAAGGGTTTGAATGAATCCACCAGTGCGATGGGAACAATGGGGCATCGGGTTTTTACCGCTGGTTTAAAGCTTCCCGGCTTGAAATCCAACATTTTGTTTCCCTGTTTGCTTCTGGTTCCCTCCGGGAAGATCAGACAAACTTTTCCGGCTTCCACCCGTTTCTGCACCTCCTGCAGCACGCACATCGACTGCCGGATATCATTGCGATCCATCGGCATTGCGTCTACGCAACTGAAAAGCTGTTTTATCAACGGATAGGACATCAATTCTTTCTTAATAAGAGGAGAAACCATAATCCCTGTCCCGTCAGCAACCGCAACCGCATCGAACAGCCCCTGATGGTTCGGATAAAAAATAAATCCTCTGTCTGATGGAATATGTTCTCTTCCAGATACCTTTACCGAGATGTCACCGCTCTTTTTAACTCGTTCACAAAAGTATCTGATCGGTTCCATCCGTTCTTCCTCCGTGTACATTTTAGGGACTTTGAGAATACGGTTCAGTTTTATCAATAGCCCCGGGATATGCCATATGTTTTTCAGAATGATCTTATTAAGTCTGCTCATCTTTTCATACCTTTGCGTCTCATCAGTTAAATTTAAAAATGCGCTGTGCGATATGGTATCCCCATATGACAACTGACTCTGCCCATTTTCCCGGTGGATTACTGGCAATACCTTGAATACTATAACGAATGTGATGGTACATTTTGGGATTTCCTTTCTTAAAATCATTCCAGAATGAACATCGTTTCACACGGTCTTCATCGGTTCCTGAAATAATCAGCATAACCGATGTAACAAGAGAAATCATAGCCAGATACTTCATCATATAATGTGCCAGAGACCGATTCTTTACGTCTTCTGGAAGGTTGTACGCATCAATCATCAAATTATTAACTCGAATCTGCTGGTCAATGCGTCCTATCATTACCCGTTCATTGACCGACTGATCCTCACGCCCAATATAATAACGATATAAATCCAAATCCATATAATACATCGTCTTTACATATGGCAAAGGTACATAAACAAACAGATTATCTACATAGAAGGTATGCTTTGGCAGCACCAATCCACAATCCCGCAGTACCTGTGTCCGATATATAACCGAATGCATCAAAAGGTTTTGGTCTATGCGGAAATGGCCGACATCCTTCCATCCAAAAATACAGTTCACCGGAAGAACATTGGTGTAACTGATCGTCTTAGATGTGTTGTCTAAGACGTGTTCATATACATAATTGCAGATCATCATATCCACACAGATATTTGCAGCATGAAATGCCTTCAACTTTTTAATTACCAGGAGAAGACTGTCGCAATCCAGCCAGTCATCCGAATCCACAACTTTATAATACAGTCCCATTGCATAGCGAAGCCCGGTATTCACCGCCTCGCCATGCCCTCCATTCTCCTGATGGACGGTCCTGCAGATATGTGGATAATTTTTTTCATATTCATCGGCAATGACTGCCGTATCATCTGACACAGAGCCATCATCTATAATAATGATTTCTGCATCAGTCCCGGCAACTAACAGTGAATCTATACATTTCCTCATATACGCAGCTGAGTTATAGCATGGCACAACAAATGATATGATTTTCAAAATAACTCCCCCTTCCAAAATTGGGACATTAAGATTTCTCATGACAGGTATAATAAAATGCGGATGTTAATCCTCTTCTCAATTTTTGTTAATGAGATATGAAACGTAAAATCTCCCGCATGAAACGGGCGTGTTTTACATTTCATTAACATAAACAAGGAATTAGAATAACATCCACCCATTATGATAGGCTTACACTACTCTTAATGGACGGAGAAACAGTTATGACAGAGACTATTCTTTTCGCAATCGGCGGGCTGATTTTATTTATGGGGATATGCTATCCGGCTGCCATGTTTATCCCCTATATCCGCCACAAAAAGATTTCCAATGCTTATAAGTGCAGCTTTGAAAAGCGCCGCTTTTATTCCAATATTCCGGGGTGCGAGCGTGTTGCCTATATTCGGGATAACACCGAAGCGCTGCTTTACAGGCTGCACATGATTGAGAGGGCGAAAAAGAGTGTAATTCTTTCTACCTTTGCTTTTCATGCTGACCATGCCGGAAAAGATGTTATGGCCGCTCTACTTGGCGCTGCAAACCGCGGCGTGGAAATAAAAATCATTGTGGACGGCATCAGCGGCTATTTTGATATGCGAAACAATCTTTACTTTCAGACGCTTGCCGCACAGAGAAATATCTCCATCAAAATATACAATCCCTTGAAACTCTATCGTCCATGGGATTTGCCTGCCAGGATGCACGACAAGTACCTGATCATTGACGATACCATGTACCTGCTGGGCGGACGAAACACCTTCGATCTCTTTTTGGGAGATTGCGCCGACAAACCAAACATAGACAGGGAGCTTTTTGTCTATCAAACAACCTCCTGTGAAGAAGCATCCATCTGTCAGCTTCGGACATATTTTGAAACAGTCTGGGGGATAGAAGAAAGCCGGTTCTTTTTCGGAAAAGAGGGGATACAGACAGATGCTATTTTTCTTGAATTATACGCTCGTTATAAGAAGATGAGGAATCAGTATCCGGCTGCTTACGAGGATTGGAACTATAAAAGTCGCACCCTGCCTGCAAGCAGAATTTCTTTGCTGACCAATCCAATCGAAGCAAAAAACAAAGAACCGTGGATGTGGTATTCTCTCTGTCAACTGATAAAAGTCGGCAGACAGGTCACAGTCTTTACGCCATACCTTATTTTCAGCAAGGAAATGTATGCCGACTTAACAGCCATTACTTCCTATGGAAAACAGGTAGAGTGTATTACAAACCATGTTGCCAGCGGCGCCAATCCATGGGGATGTACGGATTATATGAATCAGAAGCAGAATATCTGGAAAACCGGAATCAGGGTCCATGAGTATATGGGCGAGCATTCCTCCCACACAAAAGCCCTTGTGGTGGACGAGCGTTTAAGCATCGTCGGCTCCTATAACTTCGATATGCGAAGCACCTATCAGGATACGGAGCTGATGCTAGCGGTGGATTCCGCAGAGTTAAATGCACTTATTCGGAAGGAAGCCGAAATTGACAAAACGTATAGCAGAGTTATGAGTGACAACGGGAAATACAAATATGGTAAGAACTATATCTCCAGAAATCTGTCTGCATCTAAATCCGTTTACTACGAAATCATAAGGATTCTGATGCTTTTACTTCGGAGATTTCTGTGAAAGAATGCAAAAAGAGGAACATTCGTTAGATATCACAAATGTTCCTCTTTTTGCATTCGCTGATAGTCGTCCATTATATTTTTAGTTCAACCGTAAATACCGATCCCTTTCCAGGGGCGCTTTCTACCGATATATTCCCGTCTGCAATATCCACGACCTTTTTTGCAAGCGCCATACCTAAGCCGTTTCCCTCGGAAGCATGGGAAGCATCTCCCTGATAAAATTTTTCAAAAATCCGTTTGCGGGTTTCATCGTTCATACCACAGCCGGAGTCTTTTACTGTAACCAGCACGGTGTTTCCTGCAACTTTTGATGTGAGTGAAATCTGCCCGCCTTTGTCTGTAAACTTGATGGCGTTTGACAAAAGATTATTCCAGACCAGCTCTAAAAGGGATGCGTCATAATGTACAGCAACATCCGCCACATCTATTTCAAATTCAATATCCTTTGCCTGCCACTTATTCATGAAGGCCAACGCACAACGGCGTAGCTGCTCACCAAGCTGGTAGGTTTCAGGCTCCGGAAAAATCTGCTGATTTTCCAGTTTGCTGAGCTTTAATATGTTGGTGACAATCGTATTCAGCTTTTCGGTGGCATACAGAATCGTATCCCAATATTGCTCCTGCTGTTCAGGCGGAACATAACCGTCTCTCAATGCCTTTGTATAGCTTTGAATAACCGAAAGCGGCGTTTTGATTTCGTGGGAAACATTAGAAACAAAATCATTTTTAAGGACTTCGTTTCCTGCAAGCTCCCGCGTCATCGTATTGAAATCATCAATCAAAAGATCCAATTCATTTTTCTTTTTATCTTTTCTCGTCGGTTCAATCTGCACACTGAAATCACCCGCTGCAACCCTTCTTGCCGCCCGTTTAATCTTTCGGAGCGGTTTGTCAGTTGTGCGTTTCCAAAGCAGCCAAAGCAAGCCGGATAATACACCACATACAAAAACGAGATAACAAGTCAGCACCCCAACCATTGCGCCAATCCGATCATGGAAATATTCCAGAATAAACGTCTGGAAGGTAACCAGAAGGTACATAATTCCCAGAATACACAGGATCACACGCCAGGAAATAACAGGAGCTGTCACACGGGGATCTTCATTTTTCCATATCCTGAGCAGTTTTTTCCATTTCATTTCAGCACCGCCTTATACCCGAATCCGTGTACGGTGACGATTTCAAAACTTTTACACCCGGCAAATTCCTTGCGGAGCTTCGTAATGTAGACATCGACAGTACGCAGTCCGGTATCATTCGTCATGCCCCAGTATTCATCAATCAGCTCACTTCGTGTAAATATTTTTTTAGGGTGAGAAAGCAGCTTATAAAGAATATTGAACTCTCTTGGCAAGATAGGAATTTCTTCTCCATTCACATAGGCAGTCATTTCATCCCGAATCAAAACAAGGTCGCCAATTTCCATGCGGTTTTCATTTTTGATGTTGGCACGGCGAAGCAGTGCCCCTACACGCAAAACCAATTCGTCCATGTCTATAGGCTTTACCATATAGTCATCTACTCCAGCATAAAACCCTTTTTGTTTAGAAGAAAGATCATCCAATGCTGTAATAAACAGAATTGGCACATTCGGATTCTGTTGACGGATTTCGCTAGCAAAATCGAACCCGTTAATCTTCGGCATCATAATATCGGAAATAATCAGGTCATAGCTTTCTGCAAAAAGCAGGTCATACGCCTCCACAGGGTTACAGCAGCCTTTCGCATTATAATTATTTTTCGTAAGATAGGTACAGATAATCTGGTTCAATTTTTCGTCATCTTCCACTACAAGTATGTTAATCATAAGGCCCTCCTATCGTTTTCCTTTAAGGTTTAAGCGGGTCAATATCTGCTCCGGGGATTTCTTCTTTTAAAATGCTAAGATATTTTTCATAAGCTTTCGTACAGGCTGTTATTTCGTCCATGCTTAGCCTGGACATAGCTCTTTGTTCCGCCGTAAAAATTGGAAGAACAATACTTTCACCGTACTTTCTTCCTGTATCTGTAAGCCGGATTACTTTTCGGTTACGTGTGCCGGGAACCGCTTCCAAAACCGCATAACCTTTTTTAACCATTTGGGAAACAATTCTGTTTACGGTCTGCTTTGAAAGAGACCATGCAGAACATATACTCTGCTGAGATTGCTCGCCCTCCACAACGATTAGGGAATACCATATCCAAAATTCGTTATCGGTGACTTCCGTATGAGCGATAGCGGTATGGTAAAGGGCGGATATCGCATTGATCTGGCGATAGATGGTTTCAATTTGTTCTTTGGCTGTATGCCTCATAAAGCTTCTCCTTCAAAATAGGTAATCCAATATAGATACAGACCAAATTGAATTTACAAAGACAATAGAAAGTAGTTGCTCATTATCTTCACAAAGAATCCCATTTGGTACTTTTCAAGTATAGTCTCAAATGGGACTCTTGTCAATGGCGCAATAAAAACAATGAGTACAAACTGGTTATTAGGAATTCACGATACTACCGGCAAGCAATGCAATCTTCCGTAAGATTGCGTATTTTAGGCAGGAAACCGTTCCCGGTATTCCTGCCTAAAATGCTTGTTGGTGACATATCCCCAAACCCCTGAGATCATCGCCTGCGGCGATGGCTGCGCGTTCCGCTGGAACGCTGAAACCGAAAGCAGAAGGAAACTATTGTCGCGATTTCTGCATATCCCGCTGTGGTTCCTGTCCGGCGGGAAATTCCAGAAGATAATCCACATTGGCCTTGACATTATGAAGTTCCTTCATTTCTGCTCTGGCCTGCTTATAGGCAGCATAGGTTTTCCGCTTCTGTTCCAGAAGTCCGGCATATTCCTCCCGTAAGGACTTGACTGAGGGCAGCTTTGTAATTCCCAGGCTGTCA
>ERZ780150.1748-NODE-1748-length-12921-cov-2.775610_pt1 | contig 12921 bp, 9 predicted proteins | sample MGYA00511019_ERZ780150 | MGnify/ENA primary metagenome ERZ780150 (study PRJEB29588, sample SAMEA2151633) | human gut metagenome | biome: human gut; feature: human-associated habitat; material: faeces | place: Denmark | collected 2008/2010 ...
GGCTGGTGCTTTGAAGTGTTCTGGACAGGTCTTGGCTCATTATTTAAACATGACAAAAAGCTGATGGGGCAGAGTTCACTGCACATGTTTCCCATATACGGAAGCGCAATTATCATACCACCCATTCACAGGCTTATCAGAAAAGCCAATGTCTTTATACGCGGCACCATCTACGCGCTGTGCATTTTCCTGACAGAATTTATCAGCGGCAGCTTCCTGAAAAAACGCAATGCCTGTCCATGGGACTATTCCGATGCCGCCTTGAACTATAAAGGAATTATACGCTTAGATTATGCTCCGGTATGGTTCATTGTAGGTCTGATATATGAGAAAATGCTGTGTGCCACGAACAATCGTCCGGCATTTCCTGAAGCTCTGAGACTTTTAAAAACACCTTGATTCACTATAAAAGCATGTCATATATGTACATCTTACACATGACTAAAAATCCGGGGCACCATATAGATGTCCCGGATTCATTTTAATATTTTTTGACTGCTTTATAACCCGGCAGCCTTAGTATAAAGGATACTTATCCGTAAGTCCCTTCACAAGGCGCATAGCCTCTTCCCTATTAGCCTCAGGTGCAGCTATCGCAAGAGAAATTGCCTCCGCAACAGTATCCATATCCTCTGTCTTGAAACCTCTTGTTGTGACAGCAGGTGTACCAAGTCTTATACCACTTGTGACAAATGGTGAAGCCGGGTCATTAGGAATGGCATTCTTGTTACATGTGATATTAACAGAGTCAAGGAGCTTCTCTGTCGCCTTTCCCGTAACACCCTTGCTTATGAGGTTCACAAGCATAAGGTGATTGTCTGTTCCGCCCGATACAAGATCAAAGCCTCTGTCCATAAGTCCCTTTGCAAGAGCCTGGGCATTGTCAACGATATTCTGGGCGTACACCTTGAAGGCTGGGTCAAGTGCTTCCTTGAAGCATACAGCCTTGCCGGCAATAACATGCATAAGAGGTCCTCCCTGAATACCAGGGAAAATTGCCTTGTTAAAGTTGAATTTATCAGCAGCTTCCTGATTGCAGAGAATCATTCCGCCTCTAGGTCCCCTGAGTGTCTTATGGGTTGTCGTTGTAACAACATCAGCATAAGGAATCGGACTCATGTGAAGTCCTGCTGCGACAAGTCCTGCGATATGTGCCATATCAACCATGAGAACTGCACCGACCTCATCCGCTATCTCACGGAACCTCTTGAAATCTATTGCTCTGGCATAAGCGCTCGCACCTGCGACGATAAGCTTAGGGCGGCACTCCTTTGCTATTGCAAGTACATTATCATAGTCTATGTATCCGTCCTGATTAACTCCGTAAGGAACAATGTTAAAGTATTTTCCCGAAATATTGACCGGACTTCCATGTGTGAGATGTCCACCATCGGCAAGGCTCATACCCATAACCGTATCGCCGGGCTTAACGATTGCGAAAAATACTGCGAGATTAGCCTGTGCACCTGAATGTGGCTGTACATTGACATAATCACAGCCAAACAGCTTCTTGGCTCTCTCAATTGCCAGGTTCTCCACAACATCCACATACTGGCAGCCACCGTAGTATCTCTTTCCCGGATATCCTTCGGCATACTTATTGGTCAAAGGACTCCCCATAGCCGCCATGACCGCTTTGCTCACAAAATTTTCAGAAGCGATAAGCTCAATATGATCTCTCTGTCTTCCAAGCTCGTCCGAAATCGCAGCAGCAATCTCAGGATCAAATTCTTTAACTTCTTCAAATGAATACATATTCCTGCCTCCGTTAAATTGTAAATTTATTTATTGCCTCAACAAGATCCTCAGAATGGCTAATAAGCTCCTCAGACTCATTATTAAGCTTCTTTACAGCCTCTAACTGGCGCCCGGCTGCCTCGTTAACCTCAGTAACCGCCGAAGCCGTCTCCTCTGCAACAGCCGATATACTTTCTATAGCTGCAAGAGTATCCTTCTTTGCCCCTTCCATCGCGTCAATACCTGCGGAAATCTGTGACAGGTTCTCTGCAAGTCCCGATACATGCTTATCTATATCGTGGAACACATCTATAGTAGCCTTAAGCGCTTCCTCCTGCGAATTTACAATTAACTCAGCCTGCTTTGCAACCTCTACCGTATCAACCGTCTGCTTCTGAATCTTTCCAACTATATTTCTGATTTCATTTACGGAATTCAGTGACTGCTCCGCAAGCTTTCTGATAGATTCTGCAACTACGGCAAAGCCTCTTCCTGCGTCTCCTGCTCTTGCCGCCTCAATTGAAGCATTGAGTGAAAGAAGGCTTGTCTCATCAGCAATATCATTGATTGCGCCGACAATATTTGCAATAGACTGCGAAGCCTTCTCAAGATCCTCAATATTGGAAATAACCTCCGCCGTTACCTGAGTTGTGGCCTTCACCTTATCCTGCAGGGTATCTATTGTCGCAAGTCCATCCGATACAGTTGACTTGGTCACATCAGCAATATCGGCAATCTTTCCTGTGTTTTCGGATACAACACCTATCTTCTTGGATAAGTCATCCATTCTTGTAAGGCAGTTTTCAGCATCCTTTGCCTGCATTACAATGCCCTGCTCCACATCAGAAATTGAGGTGGTGATTGACTTCGTCTCCTCAAGAAGAATCCCGGAATTGCCTCCGACTCTCTCAGATGCATTTCCTAAAGCCTTGGCAACCGTATCTGCCTTATTAATCAAAGCCCTGATATTTCCAAGCATCTGGTTGGTACTCTCGCAGAGTATCATAAACTCATCCTTACGTCTTGTATGAATGTCAACGGTGAGATCTCCTGTGGAAGCCTTCTCAAGTCCGTTCATAATCTTGCGGATTGTTGTTCCCATGCTTGTTGATAAAATAAATCCTATAACTATTACAATAAGAGCCGTAGCAGCTACTGCAGCCGCTGTAAGTCTTGCGGTCTCGTCAGCGTCTGCGATAATGTATGACTCAGGGACAAGCGATACCATCATAAAGCCCTGCGACTCAAGCTTATTGTAGAGCAGGAGGTATTTCTCACCATTATACTCTACATATTCGCTTCCGTTATTCTCCTCCGAAGCTAATATCTTGTCATACAGCTCGCTGTTAACAATATACTCTGTATCAAGAGAATCATTAGCCTGACCCTCCGCCTCATCACTTACCGGTATATTTTTATAAGATATCTCTCTTCCATCCGGTGTTATAAGTGCAAGTATAGCATTCTCACCCATATTTATCGAGGCAATATGGTTGGCAATCTCATCATAATCGACATCGACAACAACATATCCAATCTGTCTGAACTTCATATTATATGCCTTTCTCATAATACCGAAAGCATATCTTGAGGTGCCTATATAGTCATCAAGCTCGGGATGATTTCCAAGCCATATAAAATCTTCCTTGTCTGTCCTCTTGGCACAATCTAATTTTCTGACATTTTCATAAATCGAATCATCCAGATACGATAAAGCAGTGGAAATAGCGTTGCCATAGTTAGCTACAAATGCAATATTTCGTATGTACTTGTTGGCAATCTTACGAGATTCAATCTCAGTTCTGAGTGTACTGAAAACCGTGCTCTCCTTATATGCATCCTTAGCATACGTCTGACCATAATACTCTCTGGCTATCGTTGATACCGATATATCATAAGATGCTGTACGAATCGTCTCAATGATCAGATTCATGTAGCTGGCTGCCGTATCCAATGTCGACTTCGAAGATGACTCATAATTCGACGTGAGCGCCTCTGCAGAGCGATTATAGGAAATGCCTCCCAAGCCAATCATAAGAACTACCGGCACGATAAATGCCACTGTAATCTTAAAGCGTATACCTGAAAACAGGTGCAGCTTCTTTCTGTCACTGCGTCTACCCTTAAGTGCCTTTACATCCTCACCCGCTTCAGCCCTTGCCTTGTCGACATGCTTTCTTACATTCTCTCCCATCTCTCCGGCAATCGAATCCGCCTTTACCTTGACATCCTCATAAATCACCTTTGCACTGGCGGATGGTTTCTTTTTATCAATTTTTCTCTTCGTATCCATTAGCTTCATCCCCTTTTCCGATGTACTTATTATTATTAGATATTACTATACAAATTAAGATTTTGCAATCATTTCAAAACATTTCACACCAATTATATACAATACTTTGATAAAGTGAGCGCATTTTTTCAGTAAACATGCACCAATTACGGATTAATTGCAATAAATCTGTTTATTTCTCAAAAAATACATATCAGGAATCAAATTCCTGCATATCATAATCTATTGAGGACTGGCTCTGCTTAATCCTGTCAAACATCCCATCCTCATGTATGACATCCATGAATGCAAGGAAAACCTGCATGTCAAACTCCTTGACATCCTCAATCATAATCCCTATCGCACTGTCAAAATCAAAGGCTTCCCTGTATGGGCGTTCTGATATAAGGGCAATAAACGCATCTGCAACATGCATTATCCTCGCACCTAACGGAATCTGCTCAGCCTTGCGGTTATCAGGATAGCCTGAACCATCATAATTCTCGTGATGATACAGCACAGCCTCGCATATTGCATTGTTATAGCCTTTTTCCTTCAAAATATCATAACCAAGCCTGGAATGCATTCTCATATACCGGATTTCTTCTATTATCATTCCATTCGAATTTCTGCCATATAGATATGATGACAGCCTGAGCTTGCCGATGTCATGTACCATTCCTGCAATGGCAAGATTATTGCATGCTTCATTATCAAGACCTAATTTTTTTGCAATCAGGTATGTGAGATTGCTCACACACATACCATGCTTTATTCCGTCTATGAGGTCGATTTCCAATATAGTTTTTGTCCATTCATCAACCATAAAAAAATCTTCTCTTTCTGTCTATCATTTCATCAATATTTTCTATATATGTCGTGACATCCTTTACATTCTCGACGCGCTCTATGCGGTTCTCTTCCGGGAATACAACCTTCGTTGAAGCTCCCGCTCCAACTGCCATAATGGTCTGTTTCTCCTCCATTATCAGAATATTATATATCCCTTCCCTGTCCGGCTTTGAGTAACCCACGTTTTCAAAATTACCTGCCATGTTCTTCTGCCTGTACAGATAATATGGTTCCATTCCCATAGCGGCTGCACAGTCCGCAGTCATGTTGATGATGTCATCAGTGTTGACCATCGCATAGTCCTTATATTTTTCCCAGAAGATATTAAGCCTTGCAGCCCTCTTGATTGCAAGGGAATGTACTGTCAGGCTGTCCGGAGCAAGCAGCGCAACCTCTCTCATAGTCCTCTCAATATGCTCTCTTGTCTCGCCCGGAAGCCCGATTATCAAGTCCATATTGATATTGTCAAAGCCACATTCGCGCGCAAGCGTGAACGCCTCCTTTATCTGCTCGACTGTGTGATGTCTTCCGATAAGCTTAAGCGTGTCATCATTCATAGTCTGTGGATTGATTGAAATTCGGTCAACCCCATGCTTTTTCATAATCAGGAGCTTATCTCTTGTTATGCTGTCCGGTCTGCCGGCCTCAATTGTATATTCCTTAAGACCCGTTGTGTCAAAATGCTCCTCAAAAAAGCTGAGAACCCTGTCAAGCTGCTCCGGCTCAAGCGTTGTCGGAGTACCGCCGCCCATGTAGAAGGTATCCAGCTTCTTATCCTTCATAAGCCTTGAAGTGAACTCCAGCTCCTTAAGCATCGCATCAACATATGTGTCCACTCTGTCCTTCCACACCGCAAGAGGGTATGAGGTGAACGAACAATACAGACATGTTGTAGGACAGAACGGAATACCAGCATAAAGACTGTAGCCGTTGTTATAATCAATCTTCTCAAGAAGCCTTTTTTCATTAGAAGCGACCTTTATGGCAAGGTCACCCTTTTTTTCACTTACATAGTACTCCTTTTTCAGGTAGTCCCTAATCTCATGGTCATTTTTGCCATCCTCAAGAAGCGTATACACTATCTTTGTCGGTCTTACGCCTGTTAGAGTTCCCCACGGCAGCTCTCTTCCGGTAAGCTTCTTTAACATATCGTACATCATTCTTTTGAATACGTTCCGCGCTTCCTTCTTTCCTGATGCCATCTGCTGTGCTTCATCCTCATACTCATCCCACCTGTCCGTGGAATCCCTATGAAAATATATTCTGATAAGTCTGTCGCAGTCCGCATTGTCAAGACCTGCCATCTCCTGCCTGATAACCCTTACCTGCACAAAAAGCTCCGGAGCCTCATCCGCATTCTCCGGTATACTCGTGACTATCTTCGCCTCCGGGAAAAATGCTTTCAACATAACTCTTGAATCATTTTCCTGTTCGGCATCATTAAATTCAAGTAATATCATATATAACCTCAAGTTCTTTTATTTTCAATCTCAACCCTGAATAAAAGGATTGTTGACACGCTCGCAGCCTATCGTGGTGCGCTCCCCATGTCCCGGATATACCTTTACATCATCCGGAAGGCTCATAAGCCCTGACTTAATCGTGCGGATAAGCTGTCCCGCATTTCCTGTAGGAAAATCGCTTCTTCCAACCGAGCCTGCAAAGAGTGTATCACCGGAAAACAGAACCTTCTGCTCTTCAAAATAATAACATACACTACCTATTGTATGCCCCGGAACCGGGATGGTTTCTATCCTGAAACCTGCAAAATCAAGCTCTTCACCCGGCTTAAAGTATTCGTCCGCCTCAAAAGTCATTCCCTCGCCTGTAAAAGGCAGTGACAGATTATAGGAGCTGCTGTTCATAACAGGTCTCTCCTCATTGCCCGCATATACCTTGATTCCGTATCTCTTTCTCACTGCATCCGCCGCTGACAGATGGTCAAAATGACCGTGTGTCAGCAGCACTGCCACAGGCTTAAGCTTATATTGAGCAATCATTGCTTCTATGCATGCCGCATCTGCAGCCGGATCGATAATCACAGCCTCCTTCAGCTGTCCATCGTCGACATAACCTCCCGGTGTCTTAGCTCCGCCGTCAAAAACAGCATAACAATTAGTGGCACACATTCCCAACACAATATTCTCTATTCTTATCATGAATTCGTCCTCTCGATATCGAGTACGCCCTCGACGTTTCTCAACTTCTCAACAAGATGTCTTAACTGTTCAAGTCCCTTTATATCAAACGACATGGAAATCGTAGCTGTTCCCTGCTTGCTTGTACGGCAGTTCATACTTGTGACATCAATCTTATTCTCCGTGAGGATTCTGGATATATCGACAAGCATACCTGTTCTGTTATTGGCAAAAATCTTAATCTCGGTTGAATAGCTCTCTCCTGTCTCCTTATAAGCCATCTCCTGCCATTCAGCGTCAATTATCCTTGCCCTGTCCGACTCAGGAAGGTTGACAATGTTCGTACAATCCGTTCTATGTATCGAGACACCTCTTCCTCTGGTGACGAAGCCTACAATCTCATCCCCAGGCACAGGAGAACAACACTTCGAGAAACGTACAGCAACATCATGTATACCCTTTACAACTATGCCACTCTTGGATTTTTCTGCTGTTACAGGCTTATCCTTGCCGTCCGCCTGTGTCTGTGCAAGCACCTGTGCATCCGTAATCTCCTTGCGGTGCTTCTTCTCATACTCCTCCTGAAGCTTATTGACAACCTGTCCTTCCTTCAAGGCTCCATGTCCTACAGCCGCAACAACCGAATCCCAGTCGCGGAAGCCGTACTTTGACAACACCTTCTCTACAAATTCAGGCTTATATATATCAGAAAACTGTATATTCTTCGTCTTACAGTAGGAGGCAATAAGATCCTTACCCTTCTGTATATTATCCTCCTTAAGCTCTGCCTTGAACCACTGATTAATCTTTGTCTTAGCCTGTGCACTCTTGACTATATTCAGCCAGTCCCTGCTTGGTCCCTTTGAATTCTGCGAGGTGATAATCTCCACACGGTCACCATTCTTTAACACATAATCGATTGTGACAAGCTTGCCGTTGACCCTTGCTCCAATCATCTTATTGCCGACGGCGCTGTGGATGCTGTAGGCAAAATCGACCGGTGTGGAGCCTGCCGGAAGGTTCTTTACATCTCCCGACGGTGTAAAGCAGTACACATTGTCGGAGAACAGGTTCATATCATTCTTGATAAGGCTTAAAAATTCCTTATTATCGGATGTATCACGCTGCCACTCAAGTATCTGCCTGAGCCATGCAAGCTTAGCCTCCTCATTATCACCGCTCTTGGTTCCGTCTATATTCTCCTTATATTTCCAGTGCGCAGCAATACCATACTCAGCCGTTCTGTGCATCTCATAGGTACGAATCTGTATCTCAAACGGCTGTCCGTTAGGCGCGATAAGCGTTGTATGAAGCGACTGGTACATGTTCGGCTTAGGCATGGCTATATAATCCTTGAACCTTCCCGGAATAGGCTTGTATATCTCATGTATAACTCCAAGAGCCGCATAGCAGTCCTTCACAGTCTCAACAAGTATTCTGACCGCAAAAAGGTCATATATCTGGTCAAGTGTCTTATCCTGATTGACCATCTTTCTGTATATGCTAAAGAAGTGCTTTACGCGTCCATCTATATCACATTCAATGCCTGCCGCCTCGACATGCTCCTTGACTTCGGCAATGATATCCCTGACAAATGCCTCTCTTGCATCCTTGCTTAGAGCAATCTCATCCGCAAGTTTCTGGTAAACCTCCGGCTGGAGATACTTAAGCGAAAGGTCATCAAGTTCAATCTTAATCTTGGAAATACCAAGACGCTGTGCTATAGGAGCATATATATCCATAGTCTCCCTAGCCTTCTCCTTCTGCTTCTCCGGCTTCTGATACTGCAATGTTCTCATGTTGTGAAGCCTGTCCGCAAGCTTTACCAGTATAACCCTTATGTCCTTCGCCATCGCAAGGAACATCTTACGAAGGTTCTCAGCCTGAAGCTCTATCTTATCTGCGGAATAATTAAGCTGTGTGAGCTTGGTTACACCATCAACCAAAAGAGCTATCTCCTCACCGAATTCCCTTACAATGTCATCGTATGTCATAACAGTATCCTCGACAACATCATGGAGAAGTCCGGCAACAATAGTCTCCTTATCAAGCTCTAGCTGAGCTAAGATGATTGCAACACAAATAGGATGTATAATGTAGGGTTCTCCCGACTTACGCATCTGACCTTCATGTGCCTTCTTCGCTACCTGATATGCCTTGTCAATCAATGACAAATCTGTGGAAGGATGATACTTTAAAACTTCCTTTTTCAGCTCCTCATACAGCTCGTCCGGGCTTGTGAAATCCGGCGGGCATGACAATGGCTCCTCATCTATTTTTCTCTTTGTTTTTGTTCGTAAAATAACTTCATCCGGCATGCAATCACCTCTATATATAAGCTTATTTCTTTATTATAGATTTATTCACATAAAAATGCAAATATTTTATAAAAAACATAGGGCACCGTTGTATATGGCAACGGTGCCCTATATCAATAAAAAAAATATTACTTTCCTTCGTAGCGGATAACTGATTCAACGTCATATTTTGCAAGCTTCTTACGTCCATCAAGTCCTGCGAGTTCCATAAGGAAAACAATCTTAACAACCTCGCCTCCAAGCTGCTCGACAAGCTTGGTAATAGCTTCAATCGTGCCGCCTGTAGCGATGAGATCATCAATAATGACAACCTTCTGACCCGGCTTGATTGAATCCTTGTGCATCTCAATGACCGCACTGCCGTACTCAAGGTCATACTCCATGGAAATTGTCTCACATGGAAGCTTGCCCTTCTTGCGGACAGGCACGAACGCCTTCTTCATGCTATACGCAACAGGAACGCCGAAAATGAAGCCTCTCGACTCAGGACCTACCACAACATCAAAGTCCACATCCTTAAGCTTATCCATGATACCGTTGATTGAAAGCTGAAGACCATCAGCCTCCTGAAGAACGCTTGTGACATCGCGAAAAATGATTCCCGGCTCCGGGAAATCCGGTATGCTTCTTACATAATCTTCAAGTTTTTTCATATCTTAATATATCCTCCAAAATTCTGTTCATTGTACAGTAGGACTGACCGATATATTCTACCAACACTTATTCATATAGTCAACAATTTTAGTAACCATTCGGATTATTCTTCTGGAATCTCCATGAATCCTCGCACATCTTCTTTAAGTCTCTCTCCGCCTTCCAGTGAAGTTCCTTCTCGGCAAGTGAGGCATCTGCATAACATGTAGCGATATCTCCCGCACGTCTTGCCTTGATAACATAAGGAATCTTAATTCCATTGGCTGCCTCGAAGGCCTTCACAATATCAAGAACCGAGCTTCCCTTACCTGTTCCAAGGTTATATATCTTAAGGCCCGGATTCTCCTTAATCTTCTCCATAGCCCTTACATGACCTATCGCAAGATCAACAACATGGATGTAATCTCTCACACCTGTTCCATCCGGTGTGTCATAATCATTGCCGAATACCGATAGCTCCTTAAGTCTTCCGACAGCCACCTGTGTGATGTACGGCATAAGGTTGTTAGGAATACCGTTAGGATTCTCTCCTATAAGTCCGCTCTCATGTGCGCCGATAGGATTAAAATAGCGGAGTAAAATTACATTCCACTCATTATCCGCCCTGTAAAGGTCGGATAAAATCTGCTCCAACATGGACTTCGTCCAGCCGTAAGGGTTCGTACACTGTCCCTTAGGGCACTCCTCCGTGATAGGAATGAATGCAGGGTTGCCGTATACAGTAGCAGATGATGAGAATACTATATTCTTTACATTATGCTTTCTCATAACATCAAGAAGCACAAGTGTGCCGGAAATATTATTCGAATAATACTCAAGCGGTTTAACAACTGACTCTCCTACTGCCTTAAGTCCTGCAAAATGTATACAGGAGTCAATCTGCTCCTTGTCAAATACTTCATTAAGTCCATCTCTATCATTGATATCCACCTTATAGAACTTAACTTTCTTTCCTACAATCTGCTCAATCCTCTCGATTGATTTCTCGCTGGCATTGACAAGGTTGTCCACAATAACAACATCATAGCCTGCATTCATAAGTTCTACCACGGTATGGCTTCCGATAAAGCCCGCTCCACCTGTAACAAGAATTGACATAGCTAATTCCTCCTAACCTATTCAATATTAAAAAGTATGTTAATCTAATAACGAATTACTTTTCTGACTATCAGTATACCAATGTAACAGAAATCTTGCAATCCATTTTGGCCAAAATTTACAATACATTTGATAATCTTCCTCTGTCCTGCCGTTATCCGCTATTATCTCAGAGGTAGTTGATTCCTGATGAATACGGTGGTAGCACAGAGGTCTGGCCGCATAGAGAAATCCCCCCTTAAGCCTTGAGAGCTTCTCCCATGCCTCCCAGTCAACATTGCTCTTCATACCTACCGTGAATATCTTTTCAGGCATAAGCTCCATGTTAAATGTGACCGACGGACAGCATACCGGATTTCCCATTGACAGTATCCTTCTCCTTATGAAAATCGAATGTGCGAACAATCTATGCTCCTTCGTCCCTATGCCAAGCGGCGACAGCATAAGTCTCTTTACTGTAAGAAGCTTATTCTTATGACATGTTTCACCATTCCTAAGCTCCTCATAGTTCGTAAAAAATATAAGCGGTCTTCGGTCATTCTCCATGGCATGCATACATTCCACGGTATAATTCCTTCTATATACATCATCCTGATGCGCCACCGTGACATACTGTGTCTTTGCCATGCTGATTCCGAAATTCCAGTCTGCGCTTATGCCTGTCTCCCCATCATTCACATAGAGCTCAATTCCATGCTTCTGTGCCATATTGCTTATATAATCGCAAGGTGTTGAAGTCACCATTATGATGGTGCTTGTGACTGTCTGCTCCTCAAGCGATTCTATACACTCCTCAAGAAAAGCGCTCTCCTTGTATGCACAGATTACAAAAGTGTGTTTATCCGAATAATCTTTTTTCATAAAAATCCCCATATCGCTGCTTTTATTTTACTTATGCTTAATCTCAAGGATTCCGATAAAAAAGCTTCCGAACAACACCTGTACGCCTGTAACCATGAAGGTCACGGCAGGAATTGTAAGTCTCATCATCTCCTGTGGGTTAAGCTGCCCGAAATTCCTGCTGTTCCAGCCGACAAGTGCCATTATAGTAAGCACAAGACCGATTATAAACAACACCGCTCCGATAAAGATTCCTTTATCAACAGTAAAAAACTTCTTTTTCTCATTCTCAGGCATAGGTATAAAACCTGTCACCCTTGCATAAGTCCTTGTAAATGCATTGAACAGGATAAGGTTGACACCAATCATAAGCATAGCCGATGTATACAAAAGTGTATTTATATCAAATCCAACCTCGCCGATTGTAATAGTGTTAGCGGCGAGAATACACATAAGCACTGCTCCAAGCGCCGTAAAAAATATTCCCGGATACAGGAAAAGCCAGCTCGGGCTGTGCATAAGCAGGAACTTGAGATGTCTCCATCCATCATGGAAGCTTCTAAGATGCGGTGCCCTGCTTCTTCCATCAGGAGAGAGTGTTGTCGGCACCTCTGTTATCTTAAGCTTATAGAGTGTAGCCTTCACAACCATCTCACTGGCATACTCCATACCGATTGTCTGAAGTCCCAGCTTCATGATGGAATCTCTCTTATATCCGCGCAGTCCGCAGTGGAAGTCGCCAATATCACTCTTGTAGAACAGACGCCCTATAAATGACAGCACGGGATTACCGATGTATCTGTGAAGCGGCGGCATAGCTCCCTTGGCAATACCTCCCTTAAAGCGATTACCCATGACAAGCTCATAGCCTTCACGAAGCTTTTCAAGGAAAGGCATAAGATGAAGAAAATCATAGCTGTCGTCCGCATCACCCATGATAACATACTCTCCTTTTGCCGCCTCACAGCCGCCTATAAGTGCTGCACCATAGCCGCGCTGTGCAATCGGAACA
>ERZ780150.1775-NODE-1775-length-12769-cov-2.754208_pt1 | contig 12769 bp, 9 predicted proteins | sample MGYA00511019_ERZ780150 | MGnify/ENA primary metagenome ERZ780150 (study PRJEB29588, sample SAMEA2151633) | human gut metagenome | biome: human gut; feature: human-associated habitat; material: faeces | place: Denmark | collected 2008/2010 ...
GGCAGGCCTGGAACGGGACAAGGCAATCGTAGATGTACAGGGAGTAGGATACGGAATTTATATGCCGGAGCAGTCCCTGAGCCTTTTGGGGCCGATTGGATGTGAAGTAAAGATTCACACGTACCTGAATGTGCGGGAAGATGCGATGCAGCTGTTTGGATTTCTGACAAGAGACGATCTTGAAGTATTCCGGCTGGTCATCGGCGTGAGCGGAATCGGGCCAAAAGGCGGACTGAACATCTTATCCTGTCTTTCGGCGGATGAACTCAAGTTTGCGGTATTGTCAGGTGACGCCAAGGCAATCTGTGCAGCACCCGGGATTGGGAAGAAGACAGCCGAGAAGCTGATCATCGAATTGAAAGACAAGCTGGATCTTAAGGAGATGTTAGAGCCGCGAAGCGCAGCCGCTGCAGAGATTCCATCAGATGGGCGAAACGGTGATATCCAGACAGAGGCAGTACAGGCTTTAGTGGCTCTTGGATATGGCAATGCCGAGCGTCTGAAAGCAGTACGCCAGGTGACAGAGTATACTTCTGTGGAAGACGTACTCAAAGAAGCATTGAAAAAAATGTTATAGATATAGTAGAGGAAGCATATGGGAAGACGAATTATCACAACAGAAAATCTGGAAGAAGATGCGAAGATAGAGAATCATCTGCGGCCGCAGCTTCTTTCGGACTACATAGGACAGGCAAAAGCGAAGAAGATGCTGGAAGTTTATATCCGGGCGGCAAAAGAAAGAGACGAGGCGTTAGACCATGTATTGTTCTATGGACCGCCGGGACTAGGAAAGACGACGCTTGCAGGAATCATCGCCAATGAAATGGGGGTGAATCTCAAGGTGACTTCCGGGCCGGCGATTGAAAAGCCGGGAGAGATGGCGGCCATACTGAACAATCTCCAGGAAGGAGATGTGCTTTTCGTGGACGAGATACACCGTCTGAACCGTCAGGTTGAGGAGGTGCTGTACCCGGCCATGGAGGATTTTGCCATCGACATCATGCTGGGAAAGGATTCCACCGCCAGGTCCATACGTCTGGACCTGCCCCATTTTACCCTGGTGGGAGCCACCACCAGGGCAGGACTTCTCACCGCGCCATTAAGGGACCGGTTCGGAGTGATTCAGAGGCTGGAATTCTATACGCCGGAGGAGCTGAAAATCATTATCCTCCACTCTGCCAGGGTCCTGGGCGTGGAAATCGAAGCGGGGGGAGCCATGGAGCTGGCCAGACGTTCCAGGGGAACCCCAAGGCTGGCCAACCGTCTGTTAAAGAGGGTCAGGGATTTTGCCCAGGTCAAATATGACGGCGTTATTACCCGGGAGGTAACGGACTTTGCCCTGGACATCATGGATGTGGACAAACTGGGACTGGACCAGAACGACAGGAATATCCTGCTGATGATTATAGAAAAATTTTCCGGCGGTCCCGTGGGATTAGACACCCTGGCAGCGGCTCTGGGAGAAGATTCAGGAACCCTGGAGGAGGTATACGAACCATACCTCCTTATGAACGGTCTGATAAACCGCACCCCAAGGGGCCGCATGGCTACCGAAACAGCCTATCGCCACCTGGGCTTAGAAATGTAGAAACCGCCTTGTTAAGAAGGCTGGGGGTGTGGTATAATGTCCACGTAGGCAATGGGCAGTGCGAAAAAAGGCATGGGCAGATTGCCGTTGTGCTGGCACATAAGGAAATCTGCCCATGTCTTTTTTCATAGGGCGAAGCCCGTGAGTGAGATGGAGCGCAGCGGAATCGAACGCGCACCGCGGAACAGGCGTGCGCAGTATAATTGGCCGCGCGCACCCGAAACCGCCACACAAATCATCAGGACACAAACCAGCAAAGTAGCAAAGCAGGAAAGCAGGGGAGCAGAATGGATACAAAAAATTACACCCAAGTTTTAATAGACGGAAAAGTATACACACTGGGCGGCAGCGAGGATGAGAGCTATCTCCAGAAAGCTGCCAGCTACGTAAACGAGAAAAACAGCGCCATGAGGAAGGTGCCGGGATTCACCAAACAGAGTGCGGATTACCAGATGGTCATGACGGAGTTAAATATAGCAGACGATTATTTCAAAGCCATGGAATGGGGCGAGGGAATGGAGCGTCAGAAGAACGATATGGAGAAGGAGACCTACAGCTTAAAGCACGAGCTGGTCAGTACACAGATGAAGCTGGAGGCGGTGCTTAAGGATTTGGAGGAGCGCCAGAGGGAGCTGGATCGCCTGAACCGCCGCACTGCCCAGCTGGAAGGCGAATTAAAGGAAGCCAGAGAAAACCTTCAGAATCTCAGAACTAACTCATCCGCTGAGACCGAAAGTAAAGCCAGAGTGCAGGTAGAGGCAGTGGAGGAGATAGAGGAAACCGTGGAAATTGAGGCCGGCATTACACGGAGTGCCTCCCGTCCGGAACCTGTTTCCGGTTCCGCTGTCCGGGAAGCTTCTCAGCCTGAGACCGCTTCACAGACACTGGATGCGGACGCATCTGCGCAGCAGCCCGCTGCATCGGCAGACCAGTCTGAGGAGAAGCGGCCGGCACCGTCTTTGCGGGTGTTAACCCCCGCGTCAGAAGCAGGCAGGGGAATGGCAGCAGCTTCCACTCAGGCAGCGGCAACCGCAGCACCGTCCGCAGCACCGTCCGCAGCGCCTGTTACGGCCCCTCTCACAGGGGGGATGACGGATGAGGAGCTTGCCAGAAAGGCGCTGCAGGCAGCCAGAAAGGCCGGTTCCCACAAAGGTGGAAGAAGATAAGAGGATTACGAGGGGGATGTCTCATGGGGATACGTGAGGCATCTTTTATTTCAGGGTAACAGTTCAGGAAAGGTTGGACAAAATGGAGAAGAGACAGGTAGAGGTACTGGCACCGGCAGGGTCATTTGAAAGTATGAAGGCAGCAGTGGCAGCGGGGGCTGACGCAGTCTATATGGGGGGCAGCCGGTTCGGAGCCAGAGCCTATGCGGATAACCCGGATGAAAAGGGGCTTTTGGAGGCCATGGGCTATGTTCATCTGCACGGACGGCGTTTGTACATGACAGTCAATACCCTGTTCAAGGAAGATGAGCTGAAAGACCTGGAAAACTACATGCGCCCCTACTGCGAAAGGGGATTGGACGGTGTCATAGTCCAGGATTTGGGAGCGCTGGCTTTCATGCGCCGGCATTTTCCGGGTCTGGAGCTTCATTCCAGCACCCAGATGACGGTTACCAGCGTATACGGGGCCAGGATGATGAAGGAACTGGGATGCAGCCGGGTAGTCACTGCCAGGGAAATGTCACTGGAGGAAATACGGCGAATCCATGATGAGGTAGACATAGAGATAGAGAGCTTTGTACACGGAGCCCTCTGTTACTGCTATTCAGGACAATGTCTTATGAGCAGCCTTATTGGCGGCAGAAGCGGAAACAGGGGACGCTGCGCCCAGCCCTGCCGCCTTCCCTACTCGGTATATGAGCCGGAGGATATAAGCCGGATGAATGGAAAACATTCCGTGCCTGAACAGGCCGGCCAGGCTGGAGCCAGGTCCCGAATCAGTGAACAGACCGGAAAAAGGAACCAGGGCAAAAAGCCGGGCGCCTCCGGCCGGCCGGGTCCATCCCCTCTCAATAAAAGCAGCGAGAGATACGTGCTGAGCCTGAAGGATTTGTGCACCCTTGACATCCTGCCCGATATCATAGAGGCAGGCGTGTACTCCCTGAAGATAGAGGGAAGAATGAAGAGCCCCAGATATACGGCGGGCGTGGTGAGCATTTACCGCAAATACGTGGACCGGTATCTGAAGCAGGGACGGGACGGTTACCGTGTGGAGCCGGAGGACAGGAAGATGCTCCTGGACCTTTTTGACAGAGGCGGGTTCACAGACGGCTACTACGCCCGGCACAATGGCCGCGGCATGGTAGCGCTGAGGGAAAAGCCGGAGTTCAGGGAGGGAAACCAGAAACTTTTTGAATATCTGGATAAGACCTATGTGGAGGCCGAACTGAAGGAGAATGTACGGGGGCATGTGGAGCTGGCAGAGGGAGAGCCCAGCCGCCTGACCCTGGAGTGCCGCAAAGAAAAGGTCCAGGTTCTGGGCCAGGCGCCCCAGGCAGCCGAAAAACAGCCCATGACCCGGGAGAAGGTATTAAAACAGCTGAATAAGACGGGAGGGAGCCCCTTTTGTTTCCAAACACTCACAGCCCAAATCGAAGGAGATTTATTCCTTCCGGTTCAGGCGCTCAATGAGCTGCGCCGCGCCGGCTTTAAAGAGCTGGAGAAAAAGCTTACCGGCGCCGCATTGGCCATTGGACATTCTTCTGCGGACCCGACATCCCAGCCCGTTCTTATCCAAAACATAGCTTCGCGGTCCCGGCCCGTTCTTACCCAAACCGCAGCCCCCCAGTCTCAGCCCGTCCTAACGGCCTTCCTGGAAGAAACAGCCCAGCTTTCTCCTGTCCTGGCCCGCGATGAGATATCGGTGGTTTATCTGGACGCGGACGGTTTCGGCCCGGACCAGTGGAGGGATATCGCTGACCGCTGCCACAACAGGGGAAAACAGTGCTGGCTGGCCCTTCCGCAGATATTCCGGTCCCATGCGCAGAGATACCTGGGGGACAGCCGTCATCTGCTGTGTCAGGCCGGCTTTGACGGCGTGTTAATCAGGGCACTGGAGGAGACCGTATGGCTGAAAGACCTTATGGAACAGGAAATGCCCGGATTCCCCCTGCCCTTTGGCATGGACGCTTCGGTATATGGCTGGAACAGCCGGTCCGCCAGAGTGCTGGCATCTGTGGGTGCCTCCATGCTCACCATGCCCTGGGAGCTGAACAGCCGTGAGCTGGAGCCTGTTCTTGCGTCATGCCGCGGCCTGGGGCTGACCAGCGAGCTCATTATCTATGGAAACGCGCCTATGATGGTATCTGCCCAGTGCATCACCAATACGGTGAAGGGGTGTACCCATAAACGGGGGACACTTATGATGAAGGACAGGACAGGCGCCGTACTTCCTGTAAAGAACCATTGTTCCTTCTGCTACAATACCATTTACAATCCCGCGCCCCTGTCCCTGCTGGGCAGCGAAAAGCTGGTGCGCCGTCTCATGGCGGAGCGCCTGCGCCTTCAGTTTACGGTGGAGGGAACAGAGCAGACAGAAAAGGTACTCGACGCATTCATCGGTTCCTTTGTATATAACAGGGATGTGGATGTCCCCTTCAGAGACTTTACCAGGGGACATTTTAAGCGCGGAGTGGAGTGAGGCTTATGACCAATCTGATTGTAGAAATATCCAAATATCTGATGATACTGCTGATGGCGGTCTACACCTATGCGAATTTCCGCTTTTTTTCCTTCCCGGATATGGAGCGCAAGCGCAAGGTATGTGCCAGGCAGAACCGGGCCATGTTCGCCATTCATTTTCTGGCGTACCTTGTTATGTTTCTGAAAACAGAGGACGAGGGGATGCAGGCCATGCTTCTGGCGTTTTACGGGGCCCAGGTGGTCTTTTTCCTGTGCTATATTTATCTGTACCGCCTGCTGTACCGGAATGTGTCCAGACTGCTGGTTAACAACGCCTGCATGCTGTTATGCGTGGGCTTTATCATGCTTACCCGGCTGTCCATGGCAAAGGGCCTGGACAAGGCCCTGCGCCAGTTTGCCATTGTGGTCATATCCGCGGTCCTGGCCTGGCTGGTGCCCTATATTATGGAGCGGGTATGGCAGCTTTACAAGCTTCAGTGGGTGTATGCGGGGGCAGGGCTCCTCATTCTTCTGGTGGTATGGGCTGCCGGCAATGAAAGCTTCGGGGCCCAATTGTCCCTTACCATAGCAGGTGTGTCCATCCAGCCGTCGGAATTTGTGAAGCTGACCTTTGTATTCTTCGCAGCGTCCATGTTCTATCAGTCCACGGATTTTAAGACCATTTTCCTGACAACGGCTGTGGCCGGTGCCCATGTTCTGGTGCTGGTGCTTTCCAAGGATTTGGGAAGCGCTCTGATTTTCTTTGTCACTTACCTGCTGATGCTGTTTGTGGCCACGGGAAGCTGGCTGTATCTGATAACGGGAAGCGCTCTGGGAACGGGAGCCGCCCTGGCAGCCTATCAGCTGTTCGACCATGTGCGCCGCAGGGTGGCGGCCTGGAGCAACCCGTGGGCCGATATAGAAAACAAAGGATACCAGATTACCCAGTCCCTTTTTGCCATTGGCACAGGGGGATGGTTTGGTATGGGACTCTGCCAGGGAATGCCGGGAAAGATACCGGTGGTGGAGAAGGATTTTATATTTTCAGCGGTGTCGGAGGAGATGGGGGCCATTTTTGCCATCTGCGTACTTCTTATCTGCCTGGGCTGTTTCATTCAGTTCATGATGATTGCAGCCAGAATGCAGGCCGTGTTCTACAAGCTGATAGCATTTGGTCTGGGAGTGGAGTATATCGTGCAGGTATTTCTGACTGTTGGCGGTGTGACCAAATTCATACCGTCCACAGGAGTGACGCTGCCCTTTGTCAGCTACGGAGGAAGCTCCATTCTGGGAACATTCCTGCTGTTTGGCATTATCCAGGGTCTTTATATCCTGAAACGCAACGATGAGGAAGAAACCGGAGAGGAGGTGATGCCATGAGTAAGAAGACGGATACCGGCTCAAAGTCCAATCAAACATCCAACCGCAGCATTCTGGGCATCACCTATGTGGTGGCGGCCCTGTTCCTGGGACTGGCAGCCTATCTGGGGTATTTTCTTCAGGTGAAAAGCGAGGATGTAATAAACAACTCCTATAACGCAAGGCTGGACAGCTTTTCGGACCGTATCGTGAGGGGCAGGATTCTGGCATCAGACGGTACGGTGCTGGCCCAGACTCAGATGGACGGCGAGGAAAATGAGACAAGGGTGTATCCCTTCGGAGATATCTTTGACCATGCGGTGGGCTATTCCACCAAAGGCAAGACGGGAATCGAGGCCCTTGCCAATTTCTATCTGCTGACTTCCCATGTGAACCTGATGGAGCAGGTGGGAAATGAACTGACCGGCAATAAGAATCCGGGAGACGATGTATACACCACCCTGGATACAGAGCTTCAGCAGGCTGCCTACACCGCGCTGGGAGCCAGAAAGGGAGTGGTCATTGCCATGGAGCCGGATACCGGCAAGATACTCGCCATTGTATCAAAGCCCGGCTACGACCCCAACAGCCTGCTGGGGGACTGGGAAGCCCTGACCGCACAGGAAAATAAAGAGGGCCAGCTTTTAAACAGGGCCACCCAGGGACTTTATCCCCCTGGTTCCACCTTTAAGATAGTGACCGCGCTGGAATATATGCGGGAACATCCTGCGGATTATAAGAATTACCAGTTTGACTGTGACGGTGTGTATGAGAACGGAGAATACCGGATTAAGTGCTATCACGGTACGGCCCATGGCCATCAGGATTTCACCCTGGCTTTTGCCAATTCCTGCAACGGCGCGTTTGCCAGCCTGGGTCTTGAGATGGACCTGGGAAAATGGAACAGCACCGCGGGAGAGCTCCTCTTTAACGGACCTCTCCCGCTGAGCGGAATTCCCTATAAGCAGAGCGCCTACAACATGAAACCCGGAGCCGGAACCTGGGAAATTCTGCAGACCTCCATCGGACAGGGAACAACCCAGATTACGCCCCTTCACAATGCCATGATTACGGCTGCCATAGCCAACGGAGGCACCCTGATGAGGCCCTATTTTCTGGACTCTGTTGTCAGCGCGGGAGATGAAACCATCAAAAAGTTCATGCCCGCCGCCTACGGAAGCCTTATGAGCGCGGAGGAGGCAGCGGGACTTACGGAGCTTATGAGAGCGGTTGTCACAGAGGGGACGGGGTCGGCTGTGCGCACAGATGCTTATACGGTGGCGGCAAAGACAGGGTCTGCCGAGTTTGAGACAGGAAGGGAAACCCATGCCTGGTTCACCGGATTTGCGCCGTCTGAGTCACCGCGGCTGGTGGTGACGGTTCTGGTGGAGGAAGGCGGCAGCGGAGGAAAGGCGGCGGCCCCTATAGCCAGACAGCTTTTTGATATCTATATGGGCCGGTGAGCCGGATTTTCGGCAAACAGCTCTTTTAATTCCCGGATGAACTGCTTTTCACGGGAATTCATGGTGTAGGAGGCGTGATGCAGGCAGTAGGCGTCCATTCCAAAGGGAGAATCCACAATGGAAATCTCCACGCAGTCTTCGCTGTATGTATCGGTAAAGCGTTTCATCATCACGGTGACATACCGGCTCTGGCGGATGGCGTCGATGAGGCCGCCACGGTCGAACACATATAAAATATTATTGTCATTTTTAAAATTCAGAATTTTCAGCCATTCATCAAACTTAAAATTTTCATACATGATGAACTTATAATCGGTTATGCTGTCAAAAGGAATCTCCTTCTTACGTGAAAGGGGGTTCTTTTTTGATGCCAGAAGGATCAGGGGGCGGTTGCGGGCAATGGGAATCAGCTTCAGATTATGCTTTTTCGCAAGAGCATAATAGGTGTCGCTGACCGTATCAAAGCAGTAAAACAGGGACATTCTGTACCTCTGTTCCACCACGTCGCGAATGGTCTGGATAAGGCCGGTTTCCTTAAATGAGTCCTCGCAGGCTGTGGGCGGTTTTTTCTTCTTGAATTTAAGAAAATGGTTCATGAAGTCAAATGAATAGGTACAGGAAATGGAAAGGTTGTCCTTATGGCTGAACATGGACGGAATGTTGTGGATGGTCTCCAGCTCAGTGGCAATTTTTCTGGCAGATTTAAGAAACAGCTCTCCCTCACTGGTGAGGCGTATGCCGCTGTGCTGCCGGCAGAAGATGGGAAAACCAAGTTCCTGCTCCAGATTCTTGATGCATACGCTTAAGTTTGGCTGCAGCATCTGCAGGTTCTGGGCTGCCTTGTTGATGGAGCCGCACTCCACGATTTCAATTACATATTCAAAGTATTTAATATCCATAGATAACCCCTCTGTCATATATGCGGCCTTTATATAGTCCCCACCTAATTATATGATTTTCCATATAACATATCAAGTATTAATATAACACAGAAGGCTTTCCAGATGGTATGCTGTTGTTAACGGAAAATTGTCGACAATAAGTCCAATAAAACTAAAAGTGCGCACGAATCAAATTAAATACAGTCAAATGATGTGGAGGGTTATATAATGACAGAAATTAAACAACCGACAAGCGCCTTATCTTCACCAAGATTTTGTAATATGGGAACATTCATGAGAATGCAGAAAGTGGACTCAGCAGAGGGGCTGGATTTCGTCATTGCAGGGGCTCCCTTTGACACAGCCAGCTCCTTCCGGTCCGGCTCACGCTTTGGTCCCAACGCAATCAGGAATATCTCAGCCATGATGAAGCCCAACAATGTAATCATGCAGGTAAATATCATGGATGGGTTAAAGGGCGGGGATATAGGTGATTTTAATGTGACTCCGGGTTACATACACCCAACCTACCAGGCAATTGAAGAAGGGGTTGCCGGCATCCTGAAGGAAAACGCATGTCCCATCGTACTGGGAGGCGACCATTCCATCACGCTGGCGGAGCTTCGCGCGGCTGCCAAAAAGTACGGTCCCGTCGCCCTGGTGCACTTTGACTCCCACTCCGATTTATGCGATGAGGTATTTGGCCAGAAATATAACCATGGCACGCCATTCCGCAGGGCGTTGGAGGAAAACCTTATGGATGCGTCCCATTCCATCCAGGTGGGGATGCGCGGATCCCTGTATGACCCGGATGAGCATAAGATGGCGGCAGAGCTGGGAATGAAGCTGATTCCGGCCCACAAGGTAAGAGAAATGGGGCTGAAGACACTGGTTAAGACGATTCTGGAACGGGTAGGTGATAAGCCATGCTTCCTGACCTTTGACATTGACTTTGTAGACCCCGCATATGCTCCCGGAACAGGCACTCCTGAGGTAGGAGGCTTTACTTCCCTGGAAGCCCTGGAGCTGGTACGGAATATCAAGGATTTGAACTTTGTGGGATTTGACCTTGTGGAGGTGCTTCCGGCATATGACCACGGTGAAATAACCGCTTATCTGGCAGCCAACATTGTATTTGAATACCTGTCCATCCTGGCAATGAAGAAAAAAGCAAAATAGCGGCAGCTGCAATGGAGGATAAGGCATGGAAAATGACAATAATGTGAACGGGAACCTAAATGACAACTCGGTATTAGACGCCCTGGTGCTTACCGGAAATCAGTGGAAAGGCGGGATAGCAAAGGCAGTCATTTTCACCTTGATTGCAGTCGTCATCTTTTTTGTCCCGATCACGGTAAGGGGAAGCACGGATGTCACCTTCGGCATCATATATAAAAATATTAAAGCTGGCCTGGGACTTGCGGGACTCTGGATGGGTGGACTTATCATCATGGGAAACGGCCTGGCCAGCGTATACGGAAAATATCTTTGTAAAAACAAGGATTCAGCTGTTTACAGGTACTATCAGGAGGATTCGGTGCTGCATCCGCTGTTTTACCTGCTGGGCAGTATATTTGCCCTGATTCTGGTACTGCACTACACCTTTCCCGCCTTTGAAGGGCCGGCGGCCATCGTCAGTCCCGGCATAGGAGAAACCGTATACTCCATTGCCACGGACGTGGCCTGGATTATTCCGGTCAGTGCTGTGTTCATGCCGTTTTTACTGAATTACGGAATCGTGGATTTTATCGGAAGCCTGATGGAGCCTCTGATGCGGCCTGTGTTTAAGATTCCCGGCAGGAGTGCTGTCAACGCCATCGCGTCCTTTGTCAGCTCTGCCTCGGTGGGGGTGCTGATTACCAGCAAGCTGTACCAGCGTGGGATTTACACGAAAAAGGAAGCAGCCCTCATCGCCACGGGATTCAGCGCGGTCAGCGTGGGATTTGCCTATAAGGTGATAGAGACAGCCGATCTTTCGGAATATTTCCTGCCCATTTATTTTATCGCGCTGCTGGTGACGCTCATTGTCAGCTTCTTTATGGCCAGAATTCCGCCTTTGTCCCGCAAGGCGTCTGTGTTTGCAGACGGACGGCAGCAGACAAAGGAGGAGATTCAGGCGGAACGTGTACCTGCCAGGGCAGTGCTTAAGACAGGCGCGTCCAGGGCAGTCAAGAAAGCGGCCACTGCGCCCGGCCTTTTTAAGGAAATCCGGTCCAGTCTTCTGGACAGCTGTTATGTGCTGCCAAAGGTGATATCACTTCTGACGGCCGTGGGAATCATAGCAATGCTCATCGCCGCTTATACCCCGGTATTTAACTGGATTGGCAAATTATTTGCCCCCTTGCTTGTCCTGCTGCAGGTTCCCAACGCGGCTGAGATTGCGCCGGCCCTTCCGGTTGGAATCGCGGAGATGTTCCTGCCCGTGCTGATGATTGCCGATAAGGTCGGCACCCTGGCCGTGGGGGCCAGGTACATGGTGGTCACCGTATCCATGGTGCAGATTATCTTCTTTTCTGAAACCATCGTGGTCATGATGTCAACTAAGATACCCGTATCCTTGAAGGAACTGATTATCTGCTTCTTTGAACGGACCATTGTGGCCATACCAATCAGCGCATTGTTCATGCATCTATTATTTTAAAGAATAACGGTATATGTAGAAAACAGGGAGATTTCATGTTATAATCTCCCTGTTTGCTTTATTTTAAGGCGTGTTTTCACGCATTTGAGAAGAGAGGAGAATCTACGTGTTCCGAGCAGAGGATTATGTAAAAGTGGACAGTCTGTCCGAGGCGTATGAACTATGCCAGAAGCGCAGCAGCCTGGTTGTGGGAGGTATGGTGTGGCTTAAGATGACCAGTGTGACCAAGCGTACCATCGTGGACCTGTCCGGCCTGGGACTTGATAAAATCCAGGAAACCAAGGAAGAATTCAGGATTGGCGCCATGTGCACCCTGCGTCAATTGGAGACAGACCAGGGGCTTAACCAGTATTTCGGAGGCATTTTTAAGGAATGCACACGCCATATCGTGGGTGTTCAGATGCGCAACCTGGCTACGGTGGGAGGCAGCATTTACAGCCGCTTTGGTTTTTCCGACATCCTGACTTGCCTGATGGCCCTGGACACATATGTGGAGCTTTATCACGGAGGAATGGTGCCTCTGGAGGAATTTTCCAAACGGCCTGTGCGCCGGGATGACAGGGATATTCTGGTGCGCATTATCATAAAAAAAGACGGAAGAAAGGCAGCCTACACCACCCAGAGAAATTCGGAAACGGATTTCCCGGTCATAGCCTGCTGTGTATCCCGGTGGGGCAATGACTGGTATGTGGCGGTGGGAGCCAGGCCGGGGAGGGCGCAGGTCGTGAAAATCAGGGACGACGGATACGACAGCCTGGCACAGCTTGCCGGGGAGGCAGCTGATTCCTTTACCTATGGCAGCAATACGAGGGCAAGCGGACCGTACCGCCGCCAGCTGGCTGCTGTGTATACAAGGCGCCTTATGGAGAGACTTACAGGAAGGAGCGTAAGCAAAGGATGAATATTGAGTTTCGGTTAAATGGAAAAAACGTGCAGGCAGAGGCGCAGCCGGACGACCTTCTCCTGGATTTGGTGAGGAGTCTGGGATGCTGCAGCGTGAAACGCGGCTGTGAGACAGCCAACTGCGGCCTGTGCACCGTATGGCTGGACGGAAAGCCTGTGCTGTCATGCTCCACCCTGGCTGTGAGGGCAGACGGCCGCCATGTCACCACTCTGGAAGGACTTCAGAAGGAAGCAGAGGAATTCGGCATGTTTCTGGCAGCGGAGGGCGGGGAGCAGTGCGGATTCTGCAGCCCCGGCTTCATCATGAA
>ERZ780150.1776-NODE-1776-length-12768-cov-4.406277_pt1 | contig 12768 bp, 9 predicted proteins | sample MGYA00511019_ERZ780150 | MGnify/ENA primary metagenome ERZ780150 (study PRJEB29588, sample SAMEA2151633) | human gut metagenome | biome: human gut; feature: human-associated habitat; material: faeces | place: Denmark | collected 2008/2010 ...
GACCACATCGGCACGTTCAGCGCCGGCTTCACGCAGGACGTCCTGGGAAGTTCCGTCGCCGGTGCAAATGGAAATATCGAGCTGGTTCGCGATCATACGGCACAGTTCCCTGTCCTGCTCGATTATGGCGGCCTCGTGACCCTGCACACTCAGGGTCTGCGCAAGGTAGAATCCCACCTTGCCGCCGCCGACTATGATTATTTTCATGATTTCTCCTCAAAGTTCACGCGCCCGGCGGAGCGGTCACGCCATTCTCGGCGCGCCTGCCCTGGCGCTGCGGCGTATCTCGTCGATACATCTGCGGATATCGTCGCCGCGTATCTCAAGCCACCTTGCTACGGTGCGCGTGGTCTGACCGTTGTCAGCCATATCGCACAGGCGGTCGTAGGTCACCCACTTCGCCGCGCAGACCTCCGACGACTGGAGCACCAGCCGGTCAAGAGGAACGTCCTTATGGACGATGTAGAAATCCCGCAGCATGCTGTCGGTGGTCATTGTCCACTCAAGGTCTATCTCGGAGCTGAACGCACGTATTCCGGTCTCCTCGAAAAGCTCCCTTACGGCTGCTTCGCGGCTGGTCTCGCCGCTTACGGCGCAGCCTCCGCTGCACTCCCACCTGCCGCCGCTGGTTTTCTGCGGAACACGCTGGGTGAGAAGTATCTCACCCAGGCTGTTCACAGACATTATCTGCACCACGATGTGGTACTCACCGTGAGGTATCGGCGCCCCGCGCTGGATCTTCCTGCCGAGCTTCCGACGATCTGCGGTGTATAGGTCGAAGTATTCCGTCATACCTTGCGCTCTCCGGAGAGATTCTTGGAGATAAGCTCGCAGCGCTGCTTTACGCAGTCAGCAGAGCGGAGCGGGTCGGACGGTGTGTTGAATGTGTAGTCCATGAGCTGCTCAATGGTCGTGGAAGCAACGTGCAGTCTTGTATCGGAGGAAGCGTAGTAGATATAAACGCTGCCGTCCTCGCGGACGATGGCTCCGTTAGTGAACGCAACGTTGGAAACGTCGCCGACGCGCTCGATGCCGTGGGGCGCGATGAACAGTCCGGAGGGGCTTGCGATGAGTTTGGAAGGATCGTTGAGGTCGGTAGCGAATACGTAGATGACGTAGCGCAGGCCAGCCGCAGTATTCCTTACGCCGTGGGCAATGTGTATCCAGCCCTTGGGGGTCTTTATCGGAACCGCGCCGGCGCCGTTCTTGACCTCGGTGATGGTGTGGTAAACTCTCGGAGAGATGACCACCTCGTCGGTGCAGAGCACCGGATTTGTGATGTCCTTGCAGAGCGCGAAGCATACGCCTCCGCCGGAGCCGGTGGAGATGAAGTCGTCCTGCGGGCGGGTGTAGAACGCGTACATGCCGTTTACGAACTCGGGGTGGAGCACTACGTTTCTCTGCTGCGGAGACTTGGAGATGAGGTTAGGAAGTCTCTCCCATGTAACGAGATCCCTGGTGCGGACGATACCCGCCTGAGCGGTAGCCGCGGAGAGGTCGGGGTTCTCCTTGTCCTTGCTCTCGGAGCAGAACACGCCGTAGATATAACCGTCCTCATGCTTCGTTAAGCGCATATCGTAGACATTCGTCTCCTCAGGGCAGGTATCCGGCAGAAGAATCGGGTAATCCCAGAAACGGAAACCGTCGATTCCGTTGTCGCTCTCCGCCACGCCGAAGAAAGACTTTCTGTCATTCCCCTCGATGCGCGCCACCAGATAATATTTCCCGTTCAGCTCGATCGCTCCGGAGTTCATCACGGCGTTGATGCCGAGACGCTCCATAAAGTACGGATTGGTGTCCGGGTTTAAATCGTACCGCCAGGTCAGCGGAATATGCTCTCTTGTGAGAACCGGATACTCGTAACGGTCAAATACGCCGTTGTAAAAATCCGATTTCTCGTTTTTCCGTGCAAGCAGTTTTTCCTGCTTTTCTTTTTCTATATAATATCTCTCATGCAGCATAACCAATTCTCCTCAATTTTCCTTGATGCGTCCCAGTACCTCGATACACATGCGCCCGTTGTGATACGGACATTTCCACGGCTCCACGATCGGCCGGTCTAAAATCGGGCTTCCGTCCTCATACACTTCCCAGTACCACTCGCTTCCCCTGCGAGGATCAATGACGTGTTCTTTGATGAACTGCCACTCCGCCAACGCCGCATCCCGGTACTCCGAATGATCCGGCATCTGTTCACAGGCATTTAAAAATCCGACTACTGTCTCCGCCTGCACCCACCATACACGGTGTGTATTGACTACGCCCCTGTCACACTCATTTGCCAGGGAGTGTCCGTCAAACGCCGTCTCATAAATATGTGCCGCAAGCGCCTGTGTGATCGGAACAATTTTCGCCTCATACGCCTCATCGCCCAGCACCTTGACGCCGCGGTCCAAAAGCCACGCTGTCTCAATGTCATGCCCGTAGGAATGCAGATCTAAGATTGTGTGATACCCGGCATCGAAAAACACTTCCTGTCTCCGCTTCGCCGGATTGTATACTTTCTCTGCAAACACATCCATGATCCAACGGAGGCGCTCCCCCACGGTCTCATCCCGCGACACACGGTACAGCTCCGTGTACGCCTCAAAAACATGAAGCAGGGTGTTCATCGTCTTATCTGCAAGCACGCCGTTCTCCGACAGCTTCTCGTTGGATTCCGGCTGGAACTCTCTGGTAAAAGCCTCCAGGTATCCGACCTCATCCGTACACTTCTCTTCGATCAGGGAAAAGAGCTGCTTCGCCAGTGCAAGCGCTTCCTCGTCGTGCGACGCCTCATAGTAGGAGGACAATGCATAGATGCAAAACGCCTGGTTGTAGGTGTGCTTTGTCGTATCAAGCGGTGTCCCGTCATAGTTTAATGACCAGTAGATGCCGCCGTACTCCCGGTCGATGCAGTGCTCTTTCAAAAAGACGTAGCCGTGTTTTGCTTCCTCCAAGAGCGCCTCTCCGGTATAGCCTGCGCTTCTACAGTCTTCCTCCGTAAAAAGTCCCTTTCGATATGCCGTGTAGGCATTGGAGAAAAACCATGTGATGCGGCTGTTTAAAATGCATCCTTTTTCCGCTTTCTGATCCAGTGCAAGATCATAAGACAGCCAGCCGTAATAGCCGCCGTAAGTGTCGTCACGCAGTGCACGCCAGAAGGGAATGATATGTGTGAGAAGTTCCGTTTTAACTTCTCCTCGCATGCTTTCTAATGTTTCCATCGCTGTTCCTCTTTTCCTGTAATCAGCCCTTGACTGCGCCTGCCGTAATGCCGCTGTAGATCTGCTTCTGGAATACGATAAACACGATGAGTGCCGGCAGCAGGGAAATGATAACACCTGCACAGATCAGGTTGTACTGGCTTCCAAGCGGTCCGGTAAAGGTATAGAGGGAGATCGCCATCGTCTTTAAGTTTTCCTTGGTCAGATACAGGTTTGCCGAATAGTATTCGTTGTACACGCCCACGCCCTTTAAGATGCAGGCGGTCACAATTGCCGGCTTTAGCAGCGGAAGCATGATCTTCCAGTAGATCTTCCAGTAGGACGCTCCGTCGATGATTGCCGACTCATCCAGCGACACCGGAATATTTTCCATGTACTGGATAAAGATGTAGATGGAGATGACATCCGTTCCCATCATCATGATGATGTAGCCGTACAGATGATTGATAAAGCCAAGATCATGCATGATCTGGTAGACCGTTACCTGCATGGCAACACCCGGAAGCAGTGCCGCGAATAAAAACAGGTTGCGGATCAGCCCGTTGCCCGGGAATTGGAAACGGTTTAACACATACGCAAGCTGTGTACCGATGATGATGGCTCCGATCAGAACACAGACCATAACGATCACGGAATTCACGAATGCCCTTCCCATGTTCGCACGCTGGAACGCTTCCACAAAGTTGTCAAAATTGAACCAGTTCTGCGGCAGTGTCATAACATTCGTCGTCTTATACTCTTCCTCCGTCTTGAATGCAGTGATGACGCAGGAAATAATGGGAATCACGGCGACAAAGGAAAAAAACACAAGCGATACATATTTAAAAATGATCCAGATAATGGCTCCTGCCGAATACTGTTTTCTGCGCTTTTTCATTTACATCGCCCCCTTTGCTGCTTTTTTCGCCGCTCTCTGTTCTTTGTGAAACTGTTTCAACCGCTTTCTCTCTTCCCTGGTCATGACTTCATCGTCCTGATCCGCATTGCGGTATACATATTTAAAGAACAGTTTCTGTAAGATCGTACATGCGAAAATGATAAGAAGTAACACAACCGCCATCGCCGACGCGAGTCCGACCTTCTGGCTGGTATGTGCAATATTGTTCATGTTGATAAAATACGTTGCCGTTCCGTTGGAACCTCCGGTAATTACGAACGGCTGCTCGAATGCGCTCAGTGCTCCTGTGATGGATAAAATCACATTCAGCGTCACAATCGTCTTGATGCTCGGCAGTATGATATGTACAAACTGCTGAAATTTATTTGCACCGTCCAGCTCCGCCGCCTCGTACATCTCGGAATCTACAGACATGATCGCTCCGATAAAAAGCACCATGTTGTTGCCGAAATATCTCCAGACAGAAGTTGCAACCAGTGACCAGTTGTTGATCTTCTGATCGCGCAGCCAGTACGGAAGACTATCCAGTTCAAATCCAAACCATCCGAGGATGGAATCGAATACAAATCCTCTTGTGTAAAAATATTTAAAGATAAATCCGATCGCAATACCGCTGATCAGATACGGGAAAAACATCAGTCCCTTAAAGAGATTTCCTCCCCTTGTCTTAAAGCTCAAAATCGTTGCAAGGAACAGCGCAAGCGCAAGCTGTACCACCGAACCTACCATGTAGTAGAGGCTTAACCACAGGGATGCGAAAATATCCTTGTTGCGGAATACCTCGATATAATTCTTCCAACCCACAAATACCCGTTTATCTACCGGCGTGGAATATTTCATTTTGTAAAAACTGAACTTCACCATTTCAGCAAATGGCACATAGGTAAATGCTGCCAACAGCACAAGCGGAATTATGGTAAATGCCAGTATAATCAGTGTCTGCTGCCCCTTCCTGCTTTTTGCCCACTTCAGGAATCCACGCCTGGCTGTTTTATTTTCTACTTTCTTTACTGATGTCGCCGCCATATCCAACCTCCATCTTTTTCACCCTGTTTTTAAAATAACGGGACCGGAAACAGATCTCTCATTCCGGTCCCGTCTGTGCATGATGTCTTATTTATTCTGCCGTCACGCCATTGTCTTCCTGTGCCTGTGTCCACTTCTCATTCCACTCAGCCATGATGTCATCGTAGGACATATCACCGTTAGAAGCATGCTCAATGATCTCCTGAACCTTCTCTTTTCCGCCTGCATTGATGTTCAATCCGGAATCAGCGTTCAATGCATTGAGTAAATCTTCCTCGCCCTCTAATGCGGACTCGTCGGATACAAATGTCACATCACCGAACTCTGCGTATGCATCCGGATAATCGTTATCGTCTGCAGCGATCGGGATACCGCCCTCGTTGTATGCAAAACCGGACTCTTCTGTCATCCATTTTACGAATACCATTGCTGCTGCCTGATGATCTGCATCCGATGCCGCATTGATACCGAAGCTGTAGTCAGCGCCTGCGGAAGCATATTGCTTGCCGTCGATCGTGATCGGGAATGGCATGTAGCCGATATCCTCGCCGTGAGAATCAGCGTCTACCATCTGGGAATATGCCCAGGAGCCAAGTACCATGGTCGCGATCTCGCCTCTGTTGATCATGCCCTTGGAATCTTCCCAGGACGTTGTGGTGAAGTCATCCTCTGTCAGTCCGTCTGCCACTGCATCGTAGAGTACCTTGTACAGTGCATACGGATGTGTGTTATCGCCATAATCCTGGAACGGATCCTTTGTGTGAAGAAGCTTCTGGTTCATATAGGTAGAATCACCGGTTGTCGTACCTGCGATCTGTCCGTCCCACTGCTCCATCGGCCATCCGTCTGCATAGTTCGTGTAGAGCGGAATGATGGAAGAATCGTAATCCTTGATTGCCTGCAGTGCCGCGATGAACTCATCCGGTGTCTTCGGTGTCTCTGCAACGCCGGCCTCTGTGAAGACTCTCTTGTTGTATACAATACCCTGTGCATTGCCGGTAGAAGGAACACCGTATACCAGTCCGTCGTAATCCCAGGTATTTGCGAACTTGATCTGTCCTTCCATCTCATCGAGTGTACCGTACGGCAGGAAATACTCACTTAAGTCTGCCTTGTCAACTGCCGGGATCATCATGATGTCGCCCCAGTCACCGCTCTGTAAACGAAGCAGGGAATCGTCGGAATAATTGGTATCCGTCTCAACCTCTACGGTGATGTTCGGGTACATCTCATTGAAATCAGCAATGTAAGCTTCCCAGTTCTTTCCCGGATAGCTGTCCTCGGACATATCGGTTCTCTGGTTGAATACATGGATGGTTGTCGTGATGTCGGTGTAATCCTCGCCCAATTTGATGCTTGCATAATTCAGAGCACCATCTGTGGTCTCTGCTGCATCCCCACTCTCAGTTGTGGTTGCTGCCACACTTCCTGTTGTCGCATCATCAGATGCTGCGCTGCTGTCAGATGAACTGCCGCCGCATGCTGCCATGCTCAAAGTCATTGCTGCTGCCAGGCTGACTGCCAGAACTTTTTTCAACTTCATAATAAAAATCCTCCTTTTTTATAGCTCGTTTTGTAGCTTAATTTAATTATACATTTTTTCAATTTTTAGTCATCATATATTATTGTATAATATATTAGTTTCTTGCGTTTTTCTGCATTTTCCACATGTTATACAAATTTTATTTCCTGTTTTTAGTCATTTTTCATATTTTTAGTCTCTTCTTTTCCTTTCTTTTTCCTCGCATTTTAATTTTAATTACTTAATTTTTATTATTTTTTAACCTAATAATCAAGAAACCTATTGTATTGCCAAATAGTTTCGCTATAATATAGGATAGTTATGCAGAAAGGATCGATTCATATGGAACCAATCACGATCAAGGCACGCCTGAATCAGGCTTATCATTTTTCCGGGGCAGCCGGAAACGGCATCCGCTTTTCCGATCTTTCGGACGGTCCGGCTTTCATTTTCCGTGAGGACACATCGGCTGTGCACAACCGTTTTGTCCCTGCAGGGGGGTGCATCAGCTACGCGTCCCCCGTCCGTCTGACGCGGGATGCACTTCCGTACCTCCTCTTTCTCTATGTCGAATCCGGAAGCGGCACCTTAACGAATGCCGGCGACGCTGCGCAGAAGCCGGAATCCTGTCAGCTTGCGCCGGGGGATCTCATGCTTCTTCCGGATCAGACCGCATACCGGTTTTCCACGACGCATACCCCTTTTTGCTACCACTGTTTTTATCTGTCGACAGAGTATTTTTCGGAATATCTTCCGTTTTTGTGTGCGGACGGCAGCATTTTTCATATGAGCCGGACCGAGGTGGATGACATCGTATGGCGTATTCTGCCTTACCTCTCCCGCGAGCTGCTCTCCGATGAACCGGTTTCCTCGCTTCATCTGACCGCCATGCTCTCGCTTGTCCTGTCCTCCCTCGCCGCTTCCCGCCGCACCGCATCGACGCCTTCTCTTCCCGCGCATGTGGCACGCATGAAAGAGATTTTCGACACCGATTACGCACATTCCCACTCTCTCGCCGCGCTCGAGAGTTCTCTCGGTGTCAGCCGCTACCGGCTCTGCCATGATTTTTCAGACTGCATCGGTGTTCCGCCGATCCAGTATCTGAACCGCGTCCGGCTGAAAGCCGCACGCACGCTGCTGCGCACGACAACCCTCACCATCCGCGAGGTCAGCGCCGCCGTAGGGATTGAGAACACGACGCATTTTATCAATCTGTTCAAAAAAGATGCCGGAATCACACCTCTGCAATTCCGGCAGTCTTCCCTGCACTAACCTATATTTTTCTGGCTTTTACGCTGTCCTTTGTGACCATATGTCCCTCGACGATACAGATTCCCTGACGGTACGGTTCGCCCGCCATTTTCCTGATCAGCGTGTGAACCGTCTGTCTCGCCATCTCCTTCATATCCACCTCGTAAGTGGTGATCGCCACATCACAAAGTCCCGGGAAAAGATAATTGTCATATCCCACAACCGATATATCCTCCGGCACACGGTATCCGTGCTCATGCAGCCTGCGGATCAGAAAACTCGCCGTCAGATCACAGTTGCACACAAAAGCCGTCGGCATCTCCTTTGGCAGCTGCAACAGCCGGTCCATATCAATCTTGCCCGTATGGATGTCGCGGTCTGCGATCGTCCAGTCCCCCCTCACCGCAACGCCGTGCTCCATCATGGATTTCGTATACCCCAGATAGCGGTCCGTGATGGATCCCGTTGCAAGCAGGGTTCCCACATAGGCAATCTCCCTGTGTCCCATGTCGAACAGATAATTCGTCATGCGGTAGGCGCCGTAATAGCTGTCCGAAATCACCGCATCCGTATCTGCCTTCTCGTCACAGAAATCCATATACAGAAGCGGAATTTTTGCTTTTTCATTCAAAAAGTTCAGATATTCTCCCGTCAGGCGTCCGATGATAATCAGACCGTCCGCCTTCTGCTCCTGCACAAGCTTTGGCATCTCGCAGGCAGCCTCCATCTGCGCGCTGACCACTTCCATCAGCGTAAAACATTCCTTCGCCACCGCGCGCGTCACCACCTGCTGATACATCTGCAGATAAAAGGAATCATACTTATCCAGCCAGTGCTCGGCAATCAGCACACCGATATTATAGCTTTTTACCGCGTGTTCGCGCCGCCTGGCGGACGGCTGTTTGTATCCCATCTCATCGGCAAGCGTTTTTATCTTCTCCCGCAGTTCCTCGCTGACGCCTTTCTGTCCGGACAGCGCCTTCGATACGGTAACCGTACTCACGCCAAGCTGTCCCGCAATATCTGCCAGCTTTACCGCTTTTGCCATTTTTCCATCCTCCAACTACTGTTCATCAGACACCTCGGATAAGTGTATCAGTGCCGACTGGAAATCTCCCCACATCGCCGGAACATTCAGTCCCGCATGCAGGAGGGTATCTCCGCAGTACACTTCCCCCGTTGTCTCAACACGATATTTTTTCTTCTCATCAAGTCCCGGTATCCGGATCCGTCTGCTGTGCACATTCGGTCTGCCAAGCACCTGAACAAAGGTGATCAGCGCCTCCGACTGATCCTTTGCCACCACCTCATAACAGTCAAACGAATCATTCTGCGAATAGGAAGCGATCCGGTAATAGTCGCCGCTTCGCATCAGCGCATGATATTTATGGTACAGCGCCACCTGACCCGGAATTTTCGCCCGGTCTTCCTCCGGAAGCTTTGTCACATCCAGCTCGTAGCCGAACGTACCCGCCAGCGCCACATTTCCTCTGGTCTCAAACGGAGTTACGCGTCCCACCGTGTGGTTCGGGCAGTCGGACACATGCGCACCGATCGCGGAGAGCGGATACAGCAGCGCCGTTCCCTCCTGAATCTTTAAGCGCTCTATGGCATCCGTGTCGTCGGAACACCAGATCTGCGGACTGTAATACAACATTCCCGGATCAAATCTCGCCCCGCCGCCAGAGCAGTTCTCGAGAAGCAGCTGCGGAAATTCGGTGATCAGACGCTCCTGTAATTCATAGACGCCCAGTACATAGCGGTGCAGCAATTCTCCCTGCTTTTCCACCGGAAGCACACCGCTTCCCAGATCGGTCAGCTGCCGGTTCATATCCCACTTGACATAAGCGATGTTCGCGCTGCGCAAAATGGATGCCACACACTCATACGCATAATCCCGCACTTCTTTTCTGGAGAGATCGAGCACATACTGATTTCTCGACCGGCACGGCATTCTCCCCGGAAGGGCAATCGCCCAGTCCGGATGCGTCCGGTACAGCTCCGAATCCGGCGAGATCATCTCCGGCTCAAACCAGATGCCGAACTTTAATCCGATCTCATTCACCTGATCGACCAGCCGTTTTAATCCACCCGTAATCTTCTGCTCGTTTACCTGCCAGTCGCCGAGACTTGTGTTGTCATCGTTGCGGTGGCCGAACCATCCGTCGTCCATGACCAGCATCTCGATTCCGGATTTCTTCGCCTCTCTCGCAATCGCAAGCAGCTTCTCCGTGTCAAAGTCAAAGTAGGTTGCCTCCCAGTTGTTGATGAGCACCGGGCGCTCCCTGTCCTTATACGGGCTGCGGATCAGATGCTTCCGGTAGAGATCGTGCAGCGTTCTCGTCATCCTGCCAAGCCCGGCATCCGAATAAGTCATCACAACCTCCGGTGCCGTAAATGTCTCATCCTGCTTTAATTCCCACCTAAAATCCTGCGGATGAATTCCCAGCACCACGCGCAGGGAATCAAACTGGTTCTTCTCCACCTGCGCCAGGAAATTGCCGGAATACACAAAATGGAATCCGTACACGCGCCCCTGCTCCTGTCCGGCGTTTGCGGACACCAGCGCCACGAACGGGTGCTCCTGATGGGAAGATTCACCGCGGCAGGAGCCAACAGACTGTTTTCCGTAGCCGATCTGGCGGTATTCGATCTGTCGCTCTCTCGCCCAGGAACCATGCAACGTCAGCATCCGGTAATCCTCCGCGTCAAGATCCAACGCCGTAGAAAATACCTTTGTAAGATACACCGGTTCTTTGGCATGGTTCGTCACGCGCACGCTCCGCGTAATGACATCCACGTCATAAAATGCCGTGTAGTACAATGTAACCGTAAGATCCAGCACTTCATCCGCCAGCACAATCTCAAGCGTCTCACACTCTTCTTCGCTGCCGAACGTGGCCGGAAGTCCCGGAAGTCCCGGTTTGCCCGCATAGATCTTATGCTCCCTGTAAAGCGGCTGCACCGCCGTATTGCCGTTTTTGTCCGCTACGGAAATCGCACTCTCCCTGTAATCGCCGACGCCGTGCCCCGGATACTCCATCGGAAACGCATCCAGAAAAGAGCTCCGGTCGCGGTTGTTCTGTGAAGGAACAAACGGTGCCTCCCCGGTGCGCATCAGCGCACGGACGTCATAGTCCGTGATCTTTGCGCCGTAATAGATATGTCCCAAAAACTTTTCTTCATCCACGATACCGATCAGATAACTGGTATGTGGTGTATCCAGTTTAAAAACCCGTTCTTTTTCGTAATAATGAATTGCTCCCATACCATCTCCCGCTTCTTATTTCAACAGATCTTCCTTCAATGCCGCAAGCTTTGCATCCGCATCCGCAAGGGAAGTCCCCTTTACGCCAAAGTAGTATTTGATCTTCGGCTCTGTTCCGGACGGGCGCACACAGCACCACGCATTGTCGGAAAGTTCATAATAAAGTACATTGGATGACGGCAGTCCGGTCTTTGTCACCTCACCGGTAGAAAGATCCTTTCTGGTGTCCTCCTTGTAGTCGCGTACTGCCAGTACCTGATGACCGCCCAGCTCCTTCGGCGGATTCGTGCGGTACTCACTCATCATCGACTGGATCTGTGCCGCGCCGTCGATTCCCTTTAAGGTTTTTGTCTCCAGTCCCTCTCTGTAGTAGCCGTACTTCTCATACATATCCAGCATTGCATCCCACAGGGTCTTGCCGTGCTTCTTGCACCAGGAAGCCACCTCGCAAAGCATCATGACCGCCACGCACGCATCCTTGTCCCTCGCGTAGGTTCCTGCCAGACAGCCGTAGCTCTCCTCCAGTCCGAATACATAGTGATAGGTATGCTGCTGCTCGAAGAACTTGATCTGCTCTCCGATATACTTAAATCCGGTCAGCACCTCGATCAGCTTCACGTTGTAGGCTGCCGCAATCGCTTTTGCCATATCGGTCGTCACGATCGTCTCCACGAGCGCCGGGTTCTCCGGCATGGTTCCCATCGCCTTCTTCTCTCTTAAGATATACTCTGCGATCAGCATACCGGACATATTTCCGGTAAATGTCACATACCCGCCGTTCTTTGTGTCCTTGCAGTACACGCCGAGACGGTCTGCATCCGGGTCTGTCGCGAGCACGATGTCCGCATCGACTTCTTTTGCCAGCTTTAACGCAAGCTCAAATGCCTTCGGGGACTCCGGGTTCGGGTAGGATACCGTCGGGAAATTGCCGTCCGGCAGCTCCTGCTCTTTTACCACGTACACCTGCTCAAATCCAAGCTCCTTTAACACGCGGCGCACCGGAAGGTTGCCGGTTCCGTGGAGCGGTGTGTATACAATCCTGATGTCCTTCGCCATCTCCTTGATGACTTCCGGATGAATCGACTGCTTCTTCAGTTCCTCCATGTAACGGTCGTCGATCTCTTTTCCGATGACCTTGTAAAGTCCTGCCGCAACGGCATCCTCTTTTTTCATCGTCTTCACCTGGTCAAAGGATGTCACCTTCGCCACTTCCGCCAGGATATTCTTGTCGTGCGGCGGTGTGATCTGTGCGCCGTCCTCCCAGTATACCTTGTAGCCGTTGTATTCTCTCGGATTAGGGCTCGCCGTAATCACAATTCCGGAAATGCAGCCGAGTTCGCGCACGGCAAAGGAAAGCTCCGGTGTCGGACGCAGGCTGTCAAACACATACGCCTTGATGCCGTTTGCGTTCAGGCAGAGCGCCGCCTCATCCGCAAATTCAGTGGACATGATTCTGGAATCGTGGGCGATCGCAACGCCCTTCTCCTGTCCGTTCTGGGAGAGAATGTAGTTCGCCAGTCCCTGTGTCGCCTGACGCACGGTATAAATGTTCATGCGGTTGGTTCCCGCTCCGATCACGCCGCGCAGTCCGCCGGTT
>ERZ780150.1777-NODE-1777-length-12766-cov-3.053733_pt1 | contig 12766 bp, 10 predicted proteins | sample MGYA00511019_ERZ780150 | MGnify/ENA primary metagenome ERZ780150 (study PRJEB29588, sample SAMEA2151633) | human gut metagenome | biome: human gut; feature: human-associated habitat; material: faeces | place: Denmark | collected 2008/2010 ...
AGTTCCATGGCGCTGGGCACGTCGTTGCGGATCTCCTTGGCGTTCTGGGGACATACCACAAAGCACTGGCCGCAGAGGATACATTCATCGTTGACAATCTGCGCCTGGCCTGTGGAGTATTTGATGGACTTCACAGGACAGTGGCGGATACATTTATAGCAGTTGACGCAGTTCGATTTTTTCAGCTTTAAATACTCAGCCATGTGGGAACAACCTCTCCAGTGAAAATAAGGGTCCGGGCACGGCAAACTCCATCAATGCCGTTTTGCCATTGATGGAGCTTCCTGCGTGACGCGTTTTTATTGAACTTTGGCAAGGATTTCCTTTTCGAAGAACTCCTTGGTGGTCTCGGGAGACAGGGAATACAGCTTGTCATCCAGAGTGACGTTGACGCCGTTGACGCAGTTGCCCATGCAGAAGGTGCCGCCCAGCTCTACCTTGTCCTCCAGGTGGTTTTCCTTGACCAGGTACTGAAGCTCTTCCACGATTTGGCGGGAACCCTTAAGATGGCAGGAGCTCCCAATGCAAATAGTACATTTCATGGTTTTTTCCTCCTATGAATTGTTGACTTCGGCGTTATTGCCTTTTTACTTTCTTATAGATGGGTCGGGAAGTTGCTGCGACATCATTTCAATATTTTTTTGAAATTCTGATCGCTTGTGCCTTACACTCTCTTATAGGGGAGCGTTCATAGACTTGCGACATTTTTTCAAAAAATCTTTTGAAATTCTGTTCGCTTGTGCCTTACACTCTGCTTATAGGGGAGCGTTCATAGACTTGCGACATTTTTTCAAAAAATTCTGTTCGCTTTCGTCTTACATTCTCTTATTGGGGAGCTTTCGTAGGCTTGCGACATTTTTTATAAAAAACGTGACGCAACTTATTTTTTATTCTGTAAGTAACCTACAGAAAAACAAACGGCAGAGGGCTGTCACAACAGGTTTTCTTGGTCTTTATTTGGTCTTTAAAGATACATCAGCTTACAAAAAGCCGTGCAACAGAACCGAAAGGGAAGCGCTGAAAATCCGCATTGTTATGCGATTTGTAGCAGGTTGCACAAAAGTGCTTGAACCGCTATCCAAAACTCCAAGAGATAATCTTTATCCCTTATGGGAGCTTACAAAGCGCTTGTTTATGCGGTTTGTGGCGCTGTGGGACTGCTTGAAACACAGTAAAGTCACAGCCGTAACTAACACATAACTAACGAGCAACTAACAAAGTATAAGGCACTTATCGAAAGATGAGTGCCTTATACATCATGTAATAAAACGCATTGGCTTGCAATGCAAGGACTTTCAATGCCGACAGTTAACCTCCTAGTTGCGATGTTAGTAATATCTTTTATATCAACGATATTAGAAGATATTACTGAAAACAAAAGAGGAGGAGATAGTATGAAGAAAATATTACATACCAAAGTGACTGTAAAAACACTCATAAAATCTATAAGCAAAAACACGGCAGTAATTTCTAGGAGTGTGGCTGCCACAGCATTGTCAGCCAATGCGTTTTATATCAGTAAAATAACCGCTGTTTTGGAATTCAGCGGTTATTTTTGTTTCTATATTTTGTTTATAGCCCTCAGCAGCTCCTGCACATTAACATGAGTATAAACCCTCTCCGTCAGCGACATAGCACCGGAGTGCCCGACGATTTTCTTTATCATCGTGGGAGATACTTCCTTTTCAGTAAGCATGGAAATGCAGGTGTGGCGAGTATCGTGCGGCTTGTGAGAGCAGCCTATGAGTTCCATGACAGGCGTCCAGTAGGAATCATAGTAGTTCCGATAGTCAAAATGGGTGCCCTCTGGAGTGTGCAGCAGATACTCACAGCCATCGTCATGCCACTTCCTGAAAAATGAGTAGGTCTTGTCCACTATGGGAACTATGCGTATTCCGTTTTCAGTCTTGCTCTCAACGACATTGAAGTAATGCTCATCAATATGGACGTTCTCACGTTTGAGGTCAAGCAGTTCCGATACACGAACTCCGCTGTATATCAACATAAGTACGATTTGGACGTAGAGATTGTTCCGCTGCACCCAGAGTGCCTCGATTTCCTCATTACTGAACGGACTGCGGTCGGTTCGGTTAGGGAAACGCTGAATAAATAGCCTAGCAGAGCCACCGTGACACAGGGTGCAAGTCAAAGTTAACGTTTTAGTTGAGCAATCGAAAATGCAGCATAAAACCCATCAAATTATCCCCATAACACAGGGTAAATGCCCATAAAAGGGCAGACTTATCCCTTAGCAGGTCGGAAATCTGTTTGAACACGCTTCACCATCAACATATTTGCACAAGCAAACAGCACATTCAGCTTGTTGAGATTCTTTGCAATTCCCTTGTATCTCACTTTACGGAATCCAAATGTGTCCTTGATGATTTTAAATGCGTGTTCAACCTTGCAGCGTACAGCCGATTTTCTGTATTCAATATATCTTTCCCAATCTATAGCGTTATCCGATACTTTAGGCAGACTTTTGGGGCGGCGGTTTATGCGATAGTCAATACTTGAAAGATGCTTGTCGTTTTTGATTTCTTCACGCTTTTCAATTCCAAGATATCCCGAATCTCCATACACCACTTCGTCATCGCTGCGTATCAATTTATGCGCTTCTGTAATGTCATGAACATTCGCAGATGTTGCCGTAATTGAATGTACAAGTCCCGAGCCAGAGTCTACACCGATATTGCATTTCATGCCAAATTTCCACTCGTTGCCTTTCTTAGTCTGGTGCATTTCTGGATCACGTTTTTTTTCTGCATTTTTGGTGGAACTTGGCGCATTTATTATTGTTGCGTCAACTATTGTTCCACCATGCATTATGTGTCCTGTCGCTTCCATTACACGATTTATCGCTTTAAAAAACTCTTCGCCAAGATGATTTTCTTCAATCATGTGACGAAATTTCAAAAGCGTAGTTGCGTCGGGTACCTGCTCACTCATGAAATTTATTTTCATAAATTTACGGAATGCATAACTGTCATAAATCGCGTCCTCTACTCCCTCATCGGAAAGATTGAACCATACTTGCAGCAGATACATCCTGAGCATTGTTTCTATTCCTTTGGTCGGTCTGCCGCGCTTGCCATCGGGATAATACGGGCTCACATATTCTACCCACTCCTCCCATGGGATTATTTCTTCCATTATGTCAAGAAATTCTTCTCGCTTTGTTGTTCTCTTCCTATTACCGTATTCCATATCGCTGAATGTTATCTGTTTCATTTTTTCTCCTGTTCTGCTTTTTTTCTTGTTTTTATTATACCATATTTTTTGCTTTTCGGGTACATTTAATCAGCGTTTCCTTAGCTGCCGTTTTCTTGTTGACCTTTTTGTATTCCTCTACTATAAGGAAAAAATTGCTGGCAGCGTTATTGACTTATATTTTAATGGCTTGCACAGAAATGCTCGTTGTTACATTAACAGGATATATTCATTTCCCTATTACTGAAAGAAATAATTACGATTCTGTATTTGGAATAGTTGCCGTAAATGTTTTATTATTTGCAGTTTCAATGGCTGTTAATGGAGCCAGGAACATAAAAAAGGGAACAGCATTCCCAATATTATATTGGTTAACTTTGATGGTTGTTCCTTTAGCGTCATTGGTTATTCTTGCAATTTTATTTCAATCAAAAGATCTTGGTTCAGTTCCAATATCAATTTCTATTGGGGGAGTACTGCTTATTAATTTTACTGTATTCTTTTTATATGATAGTCTTGCAAAGCTATATCTGGAAAAACAAACACAAGATTTTATTGAACAACAGAACAGGTATTATGAGAATGAATTAAAAATAATAAACGCCTCTCTTGAAGCATCAAGTATTTTAAGACATGATATGAAGAATCACTTACATGCCATCTTTACAGACATTAATAATGGCAATATAATAGAAGCACAGCAGCATATTTCCGATATAGTTGACGTTTATAATGCTGGAACAGAAATTATACATACCGGGTATCCTTCAATTGATAGCATTGTCAACTTCAAACTGCAAACCGCAAAACAGGAGGGGATAAAGGTCAATATTAGTTCATCGATTCCACCTGATTTGAATTTTTCGTCATTTGATTCGACTGTGATTTTGGGAAATCTTTTGGACAATGCACTTCGGGCAGTTCCTTCTGTTTCGGAAGATGGATTTATTGATTTAACCCTGCATTATTCGAGAGGTATGCTGATAATAAAAGTATCTAATCCTTTTAACAATGAGGTGAATATAGTTGACGGCAGGGTGATAACTTCTAAAGCAGACAAGAAAAATCACGGGTTCGGATTAAGGAGCGTTAAAGAGGTCGTTGAGAAGTACAATGGCAACGTTGAAATCACAACAGACAATAATGTTTTTGTGGTAACAGCAATTTTGTATGTTGAATAAAACTTGTAACCAGACTCTTGGAGTTTTCTAAGAGCCTGGTTTTTACATTTCACGTACGATTTATATACAATTCGCGAATGCCTACTTGAAATTTTGACATTTTCCATGTAAGATATTTGTAAAAGGCGGATTCTATTATCTGTCAAAATAGAAAGGAAGGTATTTCAAGTATGAAAAATCACATTAAGGGTAACGGGTTCAAGAAAGCGGTTGCTGCTGTTGCAAAGATGGCAACAAGTGTTAATGTTAATTCGACCTGCGCTTTTGTTGTTCATCAGCCGAAGCTGCCCGGGAATGCAAAGAAGCTGCGTAAATTCTGAGCATGGGGCTACTTGCGAAGCTTTCACACAAGATTGGTAATGATTTGGTGAAAAGCAAAGTAGTTGAGGCGGAAGACGCGGAAATCTACATATACGGTATAAATCAAATACTGACATCTGTGCTCAATGTGTCTTCCGCTTTGATTATCGGGTTGATTTTCGATGTATTTACTGAGGTTGCAGTATTTATGGCGGCATATATTCCGCTGAGATCGTTTGCAGGCGGATATCATGCCAAGACACCTTTAAGGTGTTATGTTTTTTCGGTGATAATGCTGATCGTTGTTTCAATCGGTTTGAAATATCTACATATAGCTGATTTGGTATACTATGCCGTTTTGGTTGCGGCAACACTTGTTGTGCTTGTACTATCTCCCGTTGAGGATATGAACAAACCGTTGGACGAAATTGAGCACAAGATTTACAAAAAGCGGGCGATATTTATTGCGGCAATGGAAATTCTGATCGGACTTGCTTTTAAACTGGCGGGATTAAACGATCTGTTTGTTGCTGTGGTATTCTCGTTTGCCACTTTGTGTTTTATGCTTGTTGCCGGAAAAGTTAAGAACTTTCGGTTGGCGGCAGATTTCCCGCGCAATGATTAATCAACATAGTGAATCGCTGCTGATATTTTTTAAAGAAGGTAGTAGATACGATTTAATAGATAGTTGTCAAAGCATTAGATGCTTTAGAGCTGGGTATTACCGAACTTTGCAGAAACCTTGACAATTTAAATTTAATGTGATATCATTTGGGAAGACTGCATTAGTCAAACAAAACAAAGGTGAAACTTTAAATCAAAAAGTGTTTATTCGCCATTTGGCGGGAAAGGGAATATTATGGCTTTTATAAAAGAAGTTATTAAAACTGATGAGCAAAAAAAGTTTTTTGAATCATTTGGGTTTCGTGATTGTCAAGGAGAAAAATTAAATGTCGGAAGGTGGTATGTTGACAATACCAATAAGTTTTATTTTGTTTCTATGGGTGGAGGAAGTTTTGAGATACCATATACGTATGGCTTAATGACCCCTCAAGGATTAATTGTAATTGAACGACATACACCAAATAAATTCATAAGGTCTGATAAAAATGAAAACGTCTTTTTTGTTCATTGGAACATAGATAGGATTTTATATCCACCAAATATGCAATATACTTGTGAGGAAATCACTGCACTTGTGACAGAGGCTATTGCATGTTCCGAAAGCGAAGATAGTTCAGAAACAAAAAAGTACATTGCTGTAATCGATAGCATTGCTACTCCACAAATTTTTACAGAATGGGAGGAAAAACACTATGATATTAACAATTGACGATGTTATTGGCGTTGTTAATAATTGGAAATCAAATAACAATATTGTTGGTGATTTAAATTTTTCTCAACTCTCTAAATTTACAAGCGATATTCGATCAGCAATTGATCAAATGGATTTTGCAATTGCAAATGATTCAAGTGTTGTTTTGTATTCTGGTAAATCAGGGAGTGTCCCAGCTTGGAAAGTAGTTGATTCTGCTACCAAAAATAGTGGTGGGAGATTGACATATATAAGTAATTTTGATGCTGGTAAGATGTTGAATACAGGTTCTGCATTTGAACAGGCAGTAATTGACGTCGTTGGCAAAGAGAACATTGAATATGTAATGCATGGATATGATAATTCAGGTGTTCGTGTAAATACTAGCTCGTTTGATGATTGTGTTTCATCTAAATTGGTGAAAAGCGGTAAAGGAGAGCTGTTTATCTATGCTCCAGAAGGCATTGATTCGTCAAAAGTTTTAGCTTCAACCGAAATTCAGCAAGCTCTAAATTCCGGGAATTACACTAGTATTAATGGAATTGACATAAACTATGCAAAATCCGTTTACAAAAGCAATCCTAATGATTTCTATAAGCTTATTAATGATACATCTAAAATTGCGGTAAATAGTGGAGACGACTTGTTGAATCAAGGAAAGCTCCTTTTAGAGGCTACTCAACAGAATGGAGCTTTTGATAATAACAATGCATTGAGATTGTTGGATTCAGTCAACGGTAATGCTGACGATGCTATCAGTGTTTTAAACAAGGCAGGGCGAAATTTTGACAAAGCCATTGATATATTAGGAAAAGTAGGCGGTAACGCTGATGAGACCATAAGAGTTATTTCGGCAGCTAACAATAGCGTTGACGACGCGCTCAGAATTCTTGGAAAAACCGGCAACAATGTTAATAAGGCGGTTGACATACTTGGAAAAGTAGGCGGTAATGCCGACGATGCCGCAAGAATTATTTCTGCAGCTAACAATAATGTTGACGATGCGCTCAGAATCCTTGCAAATTCTGGCAACAATGTTGATGATGCCATAAATATACTTGGGAAGGTAGGCGGCAACGTTGAGGATGCCATAAAAGTTATCAATGAAGCAAATGGCATTATTGATGATGCTATAAAAATACTGGATGCAGCAGATGATATAGCAAAAGCAGATGCAAATACAAATATATTTAAATCTATTTTTAAAACTATATCTAACCATCCCGAAGCTACTGCAAGGATTACATCATATGGTGCGATAGGTATCAGTGCGATAGGAATGATTAATGATGCAATAAAGGATTTTGAAAATGGTAATGACGCAGATGGGTATAGGAAAATAGCCCGTTGGACGGTAACAATGGAGGCTAGTACAGCAGCTGCATGGGGTGGTGCCGCTATAGGTACTGCGATAGGAGGTCCTGTCGGATTCGTTGTAGGTTTTGTTTTAGGAGTTGGATTTGGTTTTGCAGCAGATTATCTTTCAGGCTTACTTTTTGATGAAATTTGGGACTTGTTTGCTGACGCTGCTGATGCACAACCTCCTCGTGATCCTCTTGCCATAGATCTTGGGGCATTAGGCATTAACCTTACGACGCTTGAAAACGGTGTAAACTTTGACCTTGATAAGAATGGTTTTGCAGAGAAAACAGCGTGGATCGGTATAGAGGACGGCTTTCTTGTTCTTGACCGTAATAGGGATGGTATTATCAATGACGGTGGAGAACTTTTTGGCGATCAGGTTGAAATGTCGAATGGCTTAATTTCCGCTTCGGGATTTGAAGCATTAGCTGATCTTGATGAAAATGCTGATGGTGTGATAGACCATAATGATTCTATCTGGAATGACTTGCGCATTTGGGTTGATGCAAATCATAATGGTGTATCAGATTCAGGAGAATTGAAAACATTTAATGAATTAGGAATAGTTTCTATAAGCCTTGATGTCACCAGGGAGGAAAATGTTGATACCACAACCGGAACTATGGAAGCAGAATTTTCTATGGTTATTTTTGCTGACGGAACACAGCGTAAAATCAGTGAGTTTTGGTTCCCTGTTAATACTAATGATACTACTCAAACCGATGAAAACGGCGAAATAATCAAAACCATAGGCACTGTTCCTGATATTAGTCAAGCCATTGCAGAAGATGATTCGGGTAGACTCGCAGAGCTCTATAAAGCATTTTGTTCATCTGATGATTTTGTCAATAAGCGTTATCTTCTCAAGCAAATTCTGTATTTCATTACTGATGCAACTGATATTAATCCTAATGCAAGGGGCGGTAATATAGATGCTCGCGATCTTAAAATAATCGAGGCATTTATGGGACGTGAGTTTATGGGTGTTGGCGGAAAAAATCCAAACGCAAATGCAGCGAATATTCTAAAAAAAATGTATACTGCTATTGAAAATATGTACTTTAACACCCTTAATGCCAAAACCGAAGATGGAAGATATTTAGATACAATTCTTGGTTTAGAAGACGAAAATGGTGAAATTATAATTGACCTAAGTTTGCTCAACATGTGCCTTGAGTTCAAAATTGGTAATGGTGAAAACATCGATAATCTTATTTACAGCGTGGGCTCTTACCTTGCTCTAATTGATGAAGCAAATAGCACTTCATCTTTTAAGGATTTCAGTGCCTATTGTGGAACACTTTCGCCTCATTATGCGAACATTTTGGAACTATCAAAATCAGGAAACACCTATCTTGGAACAGATGGGAATGACGGTTTTCAAGGGACAAGCGGAACAGACTTTATTTTCGGTGAAGTTGGAAATGATACCCTTAGTGGTGGAAATGGAAATGACTTTGTTTATGGCGGCGATGGCAGCGATACAATATATGGAGATGCAGGAAATGATACGCTTCACGGCGACGATGGCAACGACACACTTTTCGGTGGTTCGGGTAACGATATGCTCTATGGCGAAAATGGCGATGATGTTCTTGACGGCGGCACCGGAAATGATATTCTATACGGCGGCAACGACACCTACGTCTTCGCGAAAGGCTACGGCAGCGATACTATCATAGATTCAGACGGTCTGAATACGCTGCGTTTTAATGGACTCAACCCCTTGGATATCCTTGTAAACGGCACAGGCGATTATGACGCCACCATTACTATCAAGGGCACAAACGACACGCTCGTTATCAAGGACTTCCGCAAGGGTGAGGAATATGCAAACTACGACCTTGAGTTCGACGGCGTGAAAATGCACGTTACCGATCAGGGCAGTCCCTTCAGACATATCTATGGAGGAAACGGCGACGATGTTCTCAAGGCGGTTGTTGATGATTCCATCATGCATGCTTTCGGCGGCATTGATACTGTTTATGGCAGCGATGGAAATGACATAATCTACGGCAATGAGGGCGATGATGTCCTCTATGCGGGCAGCGGCAACGACCTTGTTTACGGCGGCGATGGTGACGATATCCTCGACGGCGGCGAGGGTGACGATTTCCTTTATGGCGGTTCCGGTAACGACACATATGTGTTTGGCAGAAATTACGGCACCGATATTATCAGCGACAGCGAGGGCGTTTCTACAATAAAAATAGCAGATGGAATTTCCCTTGATGAGCTTGATATCATTTCCGTTGGAGAGAATATTGTTATTTCTCTCAGTGACAGCGATGACAAGCTTATTATAAATTACTTCGCAGAAAATCCCGATAATTATATTCTTGAAGTCGGCGGCGAGAGAACTTCGCTTAAGGACAGAGTATCCGCAGTAAATGATGAGTTCCTTTCGGGCTCTGATGAAAGCGACTATATTGTCAACGAGAACAGCTCTATTGTAGCAGGCGGCAGTGGCGACGATCGTATAATCGGCAACGCCAAGGACGAAATCATATTCGGTGACAGCGGAAATGATCAGATCCTCTCGGACAGCGGCAATGACGTTATTTTCGGCGGCAGCGGTGATGACTACATCAACGGCGGCGACGGAAACGATATGATTGATGGAGGTTCGGGCAACGACTTTATTGACGGCGGCATAGGTGATGATATTTATTTCTTTAACCCTGGCTACGGAAATGATTCGATTAAGGACAGCGATGGTGCGAACACCATTATGTTCGGCGATGGATTCACGGCGTCGGGCATTAATGCGTACCGCTCCAACTGGAACGATCTGCTCATAACTTTTGATGGTTTTGAAGATACCCTGACAATCAAGGACTATTGCATTAATGAGAATGCAAGAAACTTTACTCTCGTGTTTGCAGATGGTACAGTAGTTGAAGCGGCGGCAAAGGATAGTCCGCTCAGAAAGATCTATGGAACTGACGGCAGTGAGTATATGGAATCCATCTATGACGATGGAATCATAAATGACGCCCAGGCTTCTGACGACCAGATCGTCGGAAGTGACGGCAACGATACGCTTTACGGCGGCGACGGCGATGAGCGTATCACTGGCAAGGCGGGCGACGATGTACTTGACGGGGGCAATGGCAACGATTATCTCAGCGGCGGTGCAGGAAACGACACCTATATCTTCAATAAGGGGTACGGCGTCGATACCATCAGCGACGGCGAGGGTACTAATACCATTAATATTAACGGATATTCGGCAAATCAGATAAAAGCCTATCGTACCAATTGGAATGACATTACGATCACGTTTGCAGATTCCGAAGATAAGATCATAATTGAAGGATTCTTTACCTCCGAGGCAAACAGGAACTTCTATCTTACCTTTAACGGCGGCGGAAGAATACACGCAACCGCGTCCAACAGTCCGCTCAGAACGATTTATGGTACGGACGGTGATGATTATATGTCAGCCGTGGATGGAAGAGGTGTTACTCTTTATGGAGAAGACGGCTCTGATAACATCAATGGCGGCAGCGGTTATGATAGGCTGTACGGCGGAAATGGTAATGATCAGCTGTACGGAAACGGCGGCAACGATATTCTTGATGGCGGTGAGGGCAATGATATGCTCTACGGCGGCGCAGGAAACGATACATATATATTCAATGTCGAAAGCGGCACAGATACAATTATCGACAGCGAGGGTATCAATACGATTTTATTCGGAGCTGGTCTAACCGAGGACGCTATGACTGCTTACAGACACAATTGGAACGACCTTATGATCACGTTTGAGGGCGTTGATGACAAGCTGATAATTCAGGGTTATTTTGGTTCGGAAAGCAACCGCAGCTTTGAGGTAAGATTTGCAAATGGAAAGCGTTATGCTTATAACAGTGCAGAAAATCCCATCAAGCAGGTTCATGCGACCGAATATGACGATTGGATGACCGCATGGAGCGACAGCGGCATTATACTGCACGGCGACGGCGGCAACGATAACCTTTCGGGCGGCGCGGGCAACGATATTCTGTTCGGTGGTATCGGAAACGATACGCTGAACGGGAATGATGGCGATGATATCCTTGACGGCGGCGAGGGCAGCGACTTCCTCTATGGTGGTTTAGGCAATGATACATACAGATTCGGTATTGGTTACGGTTCGGATATTATTGAGGACAATGACGGCGATAACAAGGTAGAACTCCTTGGCGTCAACTCTGATGCGGTATCATTTGAGATGACGGATCGCGGAGAACTGGTAATTACAATTACCGAGAGCGGCGATGTCCTGACAATCCGCAATTTTGACAGCGAGCGATTTACGTTTGAGTTTGCCGATGAGATATCCGGAACGTTCAATGTTGAAACAGGCTTGTTTGAAAAAGCCCTTTCGGAGGAAGAACTTGCGGCTATTGAGGCAGTTAAGACCGAGGACGAGCTTGCTCAAGCAAACGCGGATATTCTCGATGAGCTTTACGCTGGCGATAACTCCGTTTCTAATTTGTTTACTGAGGATAACAGCACCGTTATTTCTGAAAATTCCGCCGTTTCTGACGCAGAAGATAACAGCAATGTAGCAAATCAAATTGATGTTCAGGTGATGATACTCACGGAAAATATGGCGGCGTTCCTGAACGAGAGCAATATTTCGGACTGCGTGAATATGCAGAGCGGTACAGACAACTTCGAGTTTGCAAATCAGCTTTTGGTTGAAACGCAAGTATCATAATTTATGTCTTAAAAATAATTAATGCGGCAGTCATAAATGCTGCCGCATATTTTTTGAAATGGAGGTCGAAAAATGGAGAAATCGCCGGACAGCGGACTTACTTGCTTTATGATAGTGATGAAATTCCACGGTATTCCCATCACAAAAGAGCAGGCGGAAGGTTTATCCGTGCTTGACCCCGAACAGAAAACTGGAGAAATAGAAATAGTCGAATCTGCCAAAAAGCTGAAAATGCGGGCAAGGCTTTGCCGATTAAATATTACCAAGCTGAAAAATGTCAACTCTCCCATCATAGCAAAGGATAGCAACGGCGAATTCTTTATAATCGCGAAATCCACCGAAAATAAATTTATGCTTTTATTTGCGGATAAAACTCAGCCTGAAATAAAATCCCGCGAGGAGCTTGCGGAGATATGGGACGGAACGGCGGTTATTATCACCAAAAAAGGTATTGCGGACAGGGAGGCGATTTTTAGCTTCAAGTGGTTTATTCCGACAATTCTGAAATTTAAAAAGGAATTTATACAGGTTCTGATAGCTGTTTTTACGGTGCAGATTTTGGGAATCCTGACGCCTGTAATGACTCAGGTAGTCGTGGATAAGGTGTTGGTGCACCGCAGTATGTCAACGCTGAACGTCCTCGCAATCGGTATCGGGATTGTTTACGTATACGAGCTTATTCTGGGGCTT
>ERZ780150.1786-NODE-1786-length-12719-cov-3.325411_pt1 | contig 12719 bp, 10 predicted proteins | sample MGYA00511019_ERZ780150 | MGnify/ENA primary metagenome ERZ780150 (study PRJEB29588, sample SAMEA2151633) | human gut metagenome | biome: human gut; feature: human-associated habitat; material: faeces | place: Denmark | collected 2008/2010 ...
AGTGATTCACCCGTTATCTCAAAAATGTACTATTGCGGTGCTTCCTGCGGGGAGCTTGAAGCAGCTGGGGTGAGAGGGACTGCATCAATTCTAAGTGTTCCAGCAACTATAAGTCAGGCGTGTATGGCAATTCAGCAAGCCGGAGAAATAGACATTGAATACCTTTACTATTGGTACATCTACAATGGACAATGGATCGGCATACGAATTGCACAGGGGACAAAACAGCAAAATCTTAGCACCGATACTTTAGGAAGTCTGAGAATCTATGCACCGTCGTACAGCAACCAAAAGGAAGTGTGTAAACTCCTATCTCAAATCGATTATCTCATTGAAAAAGAAAGTAAAAAATTTGATTTGATCTCTTCTGTAAAAAGAGGATTGTTGCAGCAGCTCTTTATATAAAGAGTTGCTGCAACAGAGCTTTTTGCATCGTACGCAAATACATCAGCTCATTTTCGGCACTTTTGATTTTTGCGGCGATAGTCTCAAATATTGAAATCATTTTGTACTGTGTGTTGTAGTCGGGGAAGCTAATTTCTATCTTTGAAATCTCACTTGCCTGAATATGAACGACAGACTTTCCCTGCGCAATCCGAGCAATTTGTCCGTTTACGACATGATTCAAAATATAACTCATGATCCGCCCGTCTATTTTTGAACTGCGAAATATGTTGAGATCACCAGCGAGAATTATATCTGGCAGCATAACACACGATGCGGTTGATATTTCTTCCGGCGTTTCGCCGGAGGTGGGAATGATCACGTCCCCAACATGGCTATAATATTGCTTTTCAGGTTTAGCTTTGGTTCTGCGTATAACTGCATTTATCACCTCATGGTATGTCGTGTAAAGTTCGCCATATAGGATAAACGGTGCTCCATCAGGTGATATGTCTGCTTTCGATAATGGTGCGCCTTTTGTAAATGATCCCAAATCACCAATCTTAGCCGTAGTCCATGTTGCATCTGAAATGCAACATGAATCAGGGTCCAGCAGTGTGCGAACGGCACCTCTTTTATACTTCTTGAGGCTATCAACAAGCTTTGCCTGTTTTGCAATCCTCCGCTCAAGCGTATCAAGCATATCTGCTACCCGGTTTTGCTCTGAGAGAGCCGGTATGCAGACCTTGATTGTTTCAATCTGAGGGTATTTCAGGTTCCATGTGTCGGAAGTCATGCCCTGAGAGTTCTTCCTAAACTCATTGATCAGGTTAGAGCTTTTGAATAGAGCTGCAAAATAGCCATTACTAATCGGTATTTTCGGCATAAGAACTGTATATGCAGGACTAACTATACCATCACACGGAGAGATGCCGTTTGCACCTTGCCACATTCTCATGGAGTTATAGACCATATCGCCTGTGAGAACAACCTTATAATTGCTTTTATCTTCACTTGAATTGTCTTTGCCTTCAATCTCAGAGCGAGGCATAACGCCATCGTTCATTGTGACAGAAAGCAGCTCCATGTCAGAAGCTCCTCGCTGACTTCTTTCTGCGTAAATATCGCCTATGCGACATTGTTTGTACGGCTCATCAAATCCCGGAAATCGGAGTTTCGGACACTTCCCAAGACCGTTACTTGAGGATACATTTGCCATAATTATTTGCCCTCCACGTCAAAGGGGAAATCCAGCCCCAGCTCATCAAAAAACGGTTTCAGCTCCGCGTCAATATCCTTGATTTCAGATTGCAGCCTGCGGATCTCTGCGGCAACTTCATTCAGGTCAATCTCAGGTTCCGGCTCAAAGGTATCAACATAGCGAGGAATATTCAGATTGAAGCCGTTCTCTTCGATCTCCTGCATGGTCGCAACATGAGCGTATTTATCGACATCCTGACGGCGCTCGTAGGTTTCAACAATCTTGTCAATGTCGCACTCCCGAAGGATGTTCTGGTTCTTTCCGGCTTCAAAGTTGCTGGAAGCGTCGATGAAAAGAATGTTGTCAGAGTTACCGTTGCGTTCTCTCCTGAGAACAAGAACGCACACAGGGATACCCGTGCCGAAGAACAGATTTGCAGGCAACCCGATTACCGCGTCCAGAACGTTCAATTTCTGAATAAGATGTTTGCGGATAACTTCCTCCGCCGCTCCACGAAACAGGACACCATGAGGCAGAAGAACGACGGCTCGTCCGTCCTCGTCCATGTGGTAAACCATGTGCTGAACAAAGGCAAAGTCAGCCTTGCTCTTCGGAGCGAGTTTTCCGTACTCGTTGAATCGCTCGTCCTCCATGAAGTGCATATCGGCAGACCAGTTTGCAGAATATGGAGGATTGGCAACCTGAACACGGAACTTCATGTCTCCGAAATAATCATGCTCCAAGGTATCACCGTTGTAGATGTTAAAGTTGCGATATGGGATCCCGCGCAGAATCATGTTCATTCTGGCGAGGTTATAGGTTGTGGAGGTCAATTCCTGTCCGTAGTAATTTCTCACGTTGGCATAATTCTTGAGGCGCAGCAACAGCGAACCAGAGCCACAAGTGGGATCGGCTGCGTCCTTGACATCCGTGAGACCGAGGCAAGCCAGACGGCAGAGCAATTCGGCAGGACCGGAGGGCGTATAGAACTCACCGGCTTTCTTACCGGCTGTTGCAGCAAACTGACCGATCAGATATTCATAGGCGTTACCAAGTACGTCAATTTTAGTATCATCCACGCCGAAGTTGATTTCGTCCAGCGAAGCGATGATCTTTGCCATAACAGCACTTCTGTCTTTGACTGTATGACCGAGCTTTGAGGAATCTAGCTGCATATCGGAAAACAGTCCGTCGAAGTCTTCCTGAGAATCGTTTCCGATCGTAGATTCCATCAGAGCGTTGATTGCGCTCTGCAAGAACTCAATGTCGAAGGAACGGTTTTCTACCATCTTGACCATCTTGCGGAACAAATACTGCGGCTCGATGACATAGCCGAGATCGCGCAACGCCTCTTCGATAACGGCGGTTTTGTACTCTTCGTCCGCCCACGCCTCTTCATAACTGATACCGTCATCTTTAAGAAGATTCGCCATATACTTCTCTGTCCGGTCGGAAAGGTAGTAGTAGAAGATCATGCCCAAGATGTAGTTCTTGAACTCATACGCCTCCATGTTTCCGCGCAAGGCATTTGCCATTGCCCATAGCTTATTGCAAAGCTCTTTCTGATGAGCCTGAATCAAATTATCCATTTATCTCTCCTTATTGGTACTTCTCTGTGTGCTGCCGGATGAAGTCAACGATCTGATTTACAAGGGAGCGTTTCTTCAAAAGCGGCAAGGGTTTCTCAATCCTGTCCCGGATATTTCCTGCGTCCATCGTTCCGGAAAACTCATATTCCGAAATAATATCCGTCAGCATGGATGCGTCAATGTCCTCGGTTTTCGCAAAGGCAACGATCTCTTCGCGCTTTGCTTCATTTTCAAAGTCGTTATAGGCTGCGTCAATTTCATCTGCACTTTCCAAGCCGACAACAACACGATCCAAGAACGCTTGCAGGATTTCGACTTTCCGGAGCAACTGCGGATTATCGGTTCTACCCAACTCGTCCTTAATATGTTTAATATCGTAATCTTTCTGTTTTGGATCGTCAAAATGAATATTGCGTATCAGGTTCATGATGTATGCCACATTGATCCTGTCACTCTCCATCAATTCGATACAGAAGTCAACGTCGTTCAGGACGGAGACAACCTCGCGACCTTTGTTTATCCCTGAGTAGAGCATAAGATATTTACTCTTATAGTCCTGGTATTCCTGCTCGGACATGATAAGAGCGTCCTGATCGAAACTGAATTCAATAAATGTCTGCAACGATTGAAGATACTTTGTCAGCTCACGGAAGGTCACGACGAACTTCTTTTGATCGTCCTCGTTCTGCATCGTGTCCACGGACTCAGGGAACAGCGCGATTTCCTTGAGCTTCATCACCATTTCGTTGAACTTCTCCACGAAGTATTGATACCCCGGAACAACAATGCCGGAGGTATCTTGACTCTTAGAGAAGAGGGTCAGCGCGTCATCAGTGCTTTTTTTGAGGTTGCGGTAGCAAATGATAATGCCAAAGGGCTTTGTTTCCTTCTCAACGCGGTTTGTGCGGGAATAGGCTTGCAGCAGGTCATGATATTTCAAATCCTTGTCCACATAAAGGACGGAGAGCTGCTTGCTGTCAAATCCGGTCAGGAACATATTCACGACAATGAGGATATCAAGCGGCTTTGTTTTCTTTCCCTTTACACGGTCAGAGATGTCCTTGTGATAAGCCGAAAACGTATCTGTGGAGAAATTGGTTCCGTACATCTCGTTATAGTCCTTGATGATACGCTCCAACGAATCACGGCTATGCTCGTCCTTGCCCTCGGCATCCTCATTCTGCCCGTATGAGAAGATACCGCTGATATTCAGGTCATGCCTGATCTTCTTGAAAATATCGTAATACTTAACAAGGGCTTCAATAGAGGACACAGCAAAAATAGCCGTATACTGTCCATTCCGGGTCTTTGCTTTGTGGTTCTGTATGATGTGATTGGCGATCAGAGACATTCTCTCATCAGACATATAGAGTTCGCCTATATCAATCGCATCCGCAAGTGTGGGGTCATTCCAGTCAAAATCGCCCTCCATTGTTTTTATGTACTCAATGTGGAAGCCCAGAACATTATTATCAAAGATAGCGTCTTTGATGAGATAATTGTGGAGACACTCACCAAAGAGCATTTCCGTTGTTTGCGTGATTTTGCCCTCAGTTTTACCGTTGACTTCAAAACGGGGTGTACCAGTAAAACCGAAAAACTGTGCTTTCCTGAAGTGCCGCACGATGTCCTTGTGCATATCCCCAAACTGGCTGCGGTGGCACTCGTCGATGATAAATACAACTTTCTCGTCTTTGTATGCGTCCATTACTTTCTCGTACTGAGGGCGCTTTACAGCGTTTGCCATCTTCTGCATCGTGGTGACGATAAGCTGCCGGTTTTTATCCTTCATCTGACGGACAAGTACATCTGTGCGATCTGTTACGTCAACAGAGCCAGCCTCGAACTTATTAAACTCCTCGGTTGTCTGAGAATCCAGGTCCTTTCGGTCAACGAGGAAAATTACCTTTTTGATATTTGGGTTCGCTGCGAGAATCTGCGCCGTCTTAAAGGACGTCAACGTCTTGCCCGCGCCGGTTGTGTGCCAGATATACGCATTCCGGTTTGTAAGCGTAGCCTGCCGGATCAGGGCTTCTACGGCATAAACCTGATAGGGACGCATGACCATCAAAATCTTATCGGTATCATTCAGAATGGTGTAGCGTGTCAGCATTTTGATGATGTGATCCCTCGCGAGGAAAGAAATTGAAAAGTCCTTCAAGTTGGTAATACGGACATTGTTGAAATCAGTCCAGAAGAAAGCGAGGCTATAAAGCATATCCCTGTCTGAATTTGCAAAGTATTTTGTATCAACACCATTGGAAACCACGAACAATTGGATGAAGTGATACAGCCCATTATATGAATGCTTTTTATAACGCATCACCTGGTTGACTGCTTCACGGATGTCAATGCCTCGACGCTTCAATTCCACTTGAATCAGCGGAAGGCCATTCACGAGGACGGTAACATCGTAACGATTCGCATATTTTCCCACAACAGTTGTCTGGTTGGTTACCTGGAATATATTCTTTGTATGGTCTGTATCAAAGAACGACAGATAAACTTTGGTGCCATCTTCGCGCTCCAGCACAAATTTATCACGCAGAATTTTTGCACTCTGAAAAACGGATTTTCCGAGCATAAGATTAAAAATGCGTTCCCACTCCTTATCGGTCAGTGGGACGCTGAGTTTTGTGGCATTAAATGTTTCGAACTGTTTTTTAAAGTTAGCCACTAAAGCATCATAGTCCGGAATGGATACGGTACTGTATTCTTGCTTATTAAGCTGCTCTATAAACTGTTGTTCTAGAGCCGCTTCACTTTGGTATGCCATATCTTCAACTCCTTTACTTGAGGATCATTTATACGCTAAGGCGCTCCCTGCATTTGCCTATATATTTTGAAATATCGCGCACCACGCTTGGATAATGATATGACGAGGTGTGCGGAACTGTCCATTTCTGCCTGCGGAAACAACCTTAGCAAGAAGATACCTGTATGTATCACCACGGACATATGCCTTATCGTCAAGGTCATGTATGAACATGAGGTATGTTATCTGCTCGATAACATCAAGCGGATTGGTAAGACCTCAAGCTGTAAAAAAACACATAGGCTGTCGATTTTATTTTTGAGTTCTCCGGTTATCACGTTTTTTCCTCCTGATATGTATATGGACTTAAAATCCAACAAATCTTCTATGTCATTATTCATTATACCACATTTTGCCTTTGATTTCAAGCCATTATTTAGAGCAATTTAATAAAAAATAAGCCTGTGGTGAAACAGACTTATTTTTTCTCTGCTATCCCTGCAGATTCTTATAAAGCGTGGTTTTCTTAACTCCTGTCAATTCAGTTATCTCACTGACAGTGTACTGACCAGTCTTGTAGAGCTTCACCGCCTTCCGAACAGCATCGCTATCTATGGGCTTGCGACCGCCTTTTCTTCCGCGGGCACGAGCGGCGGCTAAGCCCTCCCTGGTTCTGTCTGCCAGAACATCACGCTCAAACTGTGCCAGTGCTGACATCAGCGTGAAAAGCAGTTTTCCTGTGCTAGTCGTAGTGTCTATAGATTCTTTCAGAGATACAAGGTTCACACCTTTTGCGTTGAAAGTCTCCATGAGCCATATCAGGTCTTTGGTACTTCTGCCGAGCCTTGAGAGGGATTCAACCACAACAGTATCACCCTCTGTAAGGCGTTCGAGGAGTTTTTCAAGTTCCGGACGGTTACGTTTGGTGTCGGTCATCTTTTCGTTGTAGATGAAATCCACGCCGTATTTCTGGAGCATATCGAGCTGGCGGTCGAGATTTTGCTGTTCCGTAGATACTCGGGCATATCCAAATACGAAATTCTTCATCAGAACTCACCGCAGTAGTCGTATGCGCATTCGTTCAGAATTTCGCACAACGCTTCTTCAATCACTCCTGGCTGGTAGAGCATTTCTTCGATTTCCTCAACGAAATAACCGTAGCTTAAGAGCAGATCAATGTCCTCCCGGGATACTCCAATGGAGCTTGCAAAGTCTTTAAGCTGTTTGACGTCCTGTGGCTCACTCTCACATGATTCCGGGACATTCCACCAGTCACGGCGGAAATATCGGTAGTCATACATCATCAGATTAGTTGTGTCGAACATCCCCCGTTCCATGGCTCCGGTACTGTCGATTTTCAGAATATCACCGCATGACATATTAATTTTCTGGTGCTCTATGCTGAGGATTCCTAATCTCGTCAGTGCACGGTCAAGTATCGCTTCTGTGCTGGCGTAAACGTACAGTCCGCAGGTTTCGTAATGGTACAATGCAAGTGGATTATCGCCCTTGACGAAATAGATGTTATTCTTGTCATCAAGCACGGTAAACACAAAAGAGCCCTCGACAAGCTCAGCCACCTCGGAAATTGACTGTATGTCGAGGGTTTTCTGCTGTTCCAGAAGCTGCACTGCTATGTAGCTATCCGTCTTTACGGGCGTACCCGGTAGCGACATCTGCTTGCGTAATCTGACGTCATTGTGAAGTACTCCATTATGAGCAAGCGCAAAATGCATTCCGTTCACCGTTCCGGGAAACGGGTGATTATTGCGGTTGTCAAGCTTGTTGCCCTGCGTTGCCATTCGGGTATGTCCCATGATGACATTGGAATCTTCGTGAAGATGCAGGTGAACTTTGTGAGCGGCGAACGGGCGCTTGTAAATTGTAAGTTTGCCGCTGTGATTGAATGCATATCCGGTAGCATCGGTTCCGCGTTCCTCGCATTCCTCGGAAAGAACACGAAGCAGCTTTTCACGCTGCTTCGCATTTAAAGTATGATTATAGTCTATCAAGCCAAATATCGCGCACATAGTTATTCGTCCTCCTCTGCCGTAATAGGCGTGTTGATGTAAAGCTGGCGCTCTTTCAGGTATGTAATAAGTTCGGGCTCGGTACTGTCGTCCAGCGAACCTACGAAATCAGACCAGCTTACGGATTTCAGTTCGCTGTCTGTCAGGTCGGTTGCAAGCTCGCAGATCTTATCCACGAGCTCCAAAGTTGCAATCAGCGTGTTGTATTTCAGCGTGCCGCGGAACATACGAAATTCTATCGTGTGATAATTCGTGATGTTCACGCAGGCATAGCGCCCGTTGCATCCCTTTTTAGCGTCCTCTAAGATTTCTTTCGGACTGTTCTTATAGCCGTAGCGAGCTGCCCAGCGGTTCATCTGGTACTCGGTTCTGCGACTGAATTTCAGTAGTTCCAGCCAGTGGTGCTCCACAAAATAAAGCACCCGGGAAATGCACTCGTCCTGTGTTTCCCGGGTACTGCCGAAGGCTGTTCTGTTAACGTGGACATGAAGTCCGCAGGTGCTTGTTTTGTGACTGCGATAATCCATGTGGATAGCGGATTTCATTATCTCTGCCCAGGGCATTTTGTCCTTGTGGTACTTTAGTGACATGGGATGAGTTACAATTTCCATTCCGTCCGAGAGGCTGCCATCTGACTTAATGTAGATATGCTCCGCAACCCGGTTGCCGATACCCAGAATCGTATCAGCGTTGTCACCGTTCTTGCCGCCCTCGTCGATTTCAAGTTCCACACCGAAATAACGCTTGCTGTCACCGTAAAATATCGGGTCGGGCTTGTAATTGTACTCGTGAATTGAGCTGTTCTGACGTTCCTCGTAGCATCTGTCGCAGTAGGCGTAATCGTCCTCATCATCGTAGTTGGCGTAGTCCCGATGAATGATTCTGCCGCAGCACTCGCAGGTCGTGTAATAATCGTCATAGCAAGAGTTGCAGAGCGGCATACTGTCAGAGCCTGCGTTGTCGTCAGCCCATATTCTGTCACCGCAGTGTTCGCAGGTGACGGTTTCGCTGTGGTAGCAGTCATCGCATAAAATGCTGCCTTCAAATGTGTAGTAGTCATCGGTTTCAATCGTTGCTCCGCAGCAACTGCAAACGGGGCGTGTATTTTCGGTGTTGTCCATGGTGTAGTCCTCCTAAGTCAATATTCTTCTGCCAAAAGCATAGTGGTGTGGGTTTCGTCGTCTATGACGAAGATTTTTGCTGTGATGGGGTAATCGCTTGGAAATGTGAAAATGCGCTCGTAGGGCGGTTCTTCCTGGGTGTGAGTTACCTGCTGATTGCTGCCGTTTGCAACGAGTTTGAAAACTTGCAGATAGTCTTTGCGCTCGATTTTCATGCTGTCGATACAGTCCCAGAGAATTATCTGCGTCACGAGCGGCACGGTGCTTGTTATGCCCTTTGTGACATAACGCTGGTTGTTGAACATACTTTTCTCCTTTCCCGGACACAAAAAATCCCCGAAGCATTTACGCTTCGGGGAAATTTCTGTGTGCCGAAAATTATTCGGATAGCTTACGCAGCTACATGAAGATAATATGTCATTCAATTGTTGGCTTTTTACAATCTGTTCTGTAAAATATGCCAATATTATAACATCAAAGAATATCTCCTTTTACTCTTCTCATTCAGCATTTCTCAATCGTTGTATCTTGTACTCACCACTATTGGCAAAGTTTATAATAGCATCAAGATTATCAATTATAACCCATTGTATAGAAGGCAAATACCTATAATCACAAAGTAAAAGAACCTAGTTATTCTCGTTGCTGAACATATTCTCTGCTGCTGTTTCGCTGGTTACAGAATTGATCTCTTCCGCCATTTTGCAGATGTATTGTTCCGCTCTTTTTAGTTTATCCAGTTCAGTCATTCAAATGACCCTTTTTTGATATCTTAATTATCGCAAAACCCACAATATGTCAATAAATAGATATTGAATTTTGATAAGAGATATGATATAATACAATAAATGGAGGTTCCATATGATTCTTTATAACAAATTAGTTCGTGATAATATTCCTGATATTATTCAAAAATCCGGAAAAACGCCGGCTTTCCATACATTATCTGAAAACGAGTACCTCACCGAACTTGACCGTAAATTAAGCGAAGAATGTGCAGAGTATCTGGCAGATAAATCACTTGAAGAACTTGCAGATATTCTTGAAGTCATATACGCAATATGTGACGCAAGAGGTTATTCTACCTCAGAACTTGAATCCTGCAGAAAAGCAAAGGCTGAAAAACGGGGTTCTTTCGCAAACAGGATATACCTTGAAAATGTGGAGGATAAAAATGGCTGACCACAATTACCATGCGGCTTCCGGAAGCGCTGCTGAGAATCTTTTTATCGATATATTTGCTGATACTTTCGGTGCAGAAAAAGCCGGAATGCTATGCACGCAGTACCATTTTTATGATATATACAATAACGATCGCTTTGCTGATTTTTTTATTGAGAACGGATTGCATAAAATCGCTATTGAAGTTGACGATGAAGCGTCACACAATAAAAATATAATAGCTGAAAACAAATTCTGTGACGATCTTTTGAAGCAAAACAGCATGATATACCTTGGCTGGGACGTATACCGCTGGGCGGTCAGGCAGCTTCAGAATCAACCTGACAATGTCCGCGATGAACTGCGAGTATTCCTCGGAACTAATCCTTCTTTTCGGGAGGTTGCCGACTATCTTCCCGCCCAGCGTGGAAAAGCAATAGACTGCGACGGAAAGCTTGAACTTAAAGCCCATCAGAAGCAGGCGCTCGACGCACTTCAGAAAATGCGTGATGAAAAGCAGTCCATCGCGCTTTTATTCCATGCAACTGGCACAGGCAAGACAGTTACCGCAGTCTCAGACGCGAAGCGCTTCGGAAAGCGTACTCTTTTCATTGCGCATACCCACGAACTTGTTGAGCAGGCATACCACACTTTCAAAGAATTATGGAACGAAGCTGACATCGGGCGATATTATGAGAATATCAAACAGCCAGATTCATTCGTTGTCTGCGGAAGCATACAGAGCATTGCGCTTAATCTTGAACAATTCCGGGATACCGACTTCGGTTATATCATTATTGACGAAGCACACCATGCTTCTGCAGAAACATATCAAAAGGTCCTCTCATATTTCAAGCCGGAATTTACCCTCGGACTTACCGCAACACCGGAACGTGCAGACGATAAGGACATACTTGAGATTTTTCGCAATACTGCCCACAAGCTGGATATCCAGACCGCTGTTGAAATCGGAGAACTTGTCCCCGTGCGATGTATAAGAATACATACCAACATCGACCTCACTAAGGTACGTTTCAACAGTGTGCAATACAATATCCGCGACCTTGAAAGCAAAATATACGTTCCTGAACGCAACACGCTGATAGTGGATACTTATATGGAATATGTCAGCAAAAAACGCACAGTTATCTTCTGCGCCAGCGTCAGACACGCTGAACAGATTGCCGCTATGATAAGAGAACGCGGAGGCATTGCATATGCAGTATCAGGCAGCATGAAGCCTGCTGACCGAAAAGAGATCCTCGCCAGATTCTCAAAAGGTGAAATAAAGGCTCTGTGCGCTTGCGACCTATTAAATGAAGGCTGGGACTGCCCGGAAACCGAGGTGCTTTTCATGGCGCGTCCTACTATGTCAAAGGTTCTTTATACACAGCAGCTCGGCCGCGGAATGCGCCTTGCAGACGGTAAGGAGTGCCTTATGGTGTTTGATTTTGTGGATAATGCAAGTCAGTATAATATGCCGTATTCACTGCACCGATTATTCAGGCTTAAAGACTATCAACCCGGTAAAATGGTTCTTGGAACCAGGCAGCAAAAAGCCGCTGACTCTGAATTATACTCCAAAGGTGAAAAGCCGGAAGCAATAGTTGATTACCCTGTCAGTGCCACTGACTACGAAGCGGTCGATATTTTCAACTGGCAGGAGGAAGCCGCCGGAATGATATCCCAGATGGAATTTATCCGCCGTGTAGATGTTCAGTCGGAAACAGTCGAGCGATACATTCGCGAGGGCATGATCATTCCTGATCTCATCGTTCCAATGAGCGAGCATCGTGTATTCAGGTACTTCAAGGAGGAAACACTTGAAGCCACCGCCAGACAATACGGCTGGCGGCTCATAAATGATGAGAACCGAAAGCTGCTGTTCATGGACATGGTAAGGCAGATGGATATGAGCTACTCATACAAGCCGGTGCTTCTTAAAGCTGTCCTTGCAAAGGCCGATAGCAGGGGCAAAGTCAGACTTGATGATATTTCAGCATATTTCAGGGATTTCTATGAGCAGCGCCGTTCAGCGGGACTTGTCGTTGAAAAGCCGAACAGTATTTTTACCAAGGGCGGTTACACCGATAAGGAAGCCCAGCGAAATATTCTCGCGAATCCATTCAAGCGTTTTGAGGATATGCAGATGATGCGACACACAAAAACTCTTGGAATAATTGAAGTTGAACCAACAGTTTGGAAAACGCTTACCCAAGAAGAAAAAGATGAGATCATAACGATCTGCAACGAAAAGCTCATGCAATACTATAGCAGGTTTTCCTGACTATTTTACGAATCTGCATCTGTTGTGATACACATTATGCACAAAAAGGACTTGATTTTTTCTAAAAATTGTGCTATAATTTTATAAAGAAACACATGGTGAGGGGTTGACAAATCAGATGATTTATGCAACAATGAGACAGACAGACAGACAGACAGACAGACAGACAGACAGACAGACAGACAGACAGA
>ERZ780150.1790-NODE-1790-length-12695-cov-4.241060_pt1 | contig 12695 bp, 8 predicted proteins | sample MGYA00511019_ERZ780150 | MGnify/ENA primary metagenome ERZ780150 (study PRJEB29588, sample SAMEA2151633) | human gut metagenome | biome: human gut; feature: human-associated habitat; material: faeces | place: Denmark | collected 2008/2010 ...
GATGGATACCGTCCGATTGAACAAGAGGCACCTGGAATTATTGATCGTAAATCAGTCAGTGTTCCGCTTGAGACAGGAATCCTAGCAATTGACTCTATGTTCCCGATTGGACGTGGACAGAGAGAGTTGATTATCGGTGACAGACAGACAGGTAAGACATCTATTGCAACAGATACGATCATCAACCAAAAAGGAAAAGATGTTATCTGTATTTATGTTGCAATCGGACAGAAAGCATCTACAATTGCAAAAATTGTATCAACTCTTACCAAAAATGATGCCATGGATTATTCGATTGTTGTATCTGCGACAGCGAGTGATTCTGCACCGTTACAATATATTGCGCCATACTCAGGAACAGCGCTTGCAGAGTATTTTATGCACAAAGGGAAAGATGTACTGATTGTGTACGATGATTTATCAAAACATGCAGTTGCATATCGTGCATTATCGTTGTTATTGGAACGTTCTCCTGGACGTGAGGCATATCCTGGAGATGTATTTTACTTGCATTCAAGATTGTTGGAACGTTCCAGCAGATTGAGTGATGAGCTTGGTGGTGGTTCGATTACCGCACTTCCGATTATTGAGACACAGGCAGGAGATGTTTCTGCGTATATTCCTACCAATGTTATTTCCATAACAGATGGTCAGATATATCTTGAGACAGAGATGTTTAACTCAGGCTTCCGTCCTGCGATAAATGCCGGTCTGTCCGTATCACGAGTTGGTGGTGCCGCACAGATTAAGGCTATCAAGAAGATTGCGGCTCCTATCAGAACAGAGCTTGCACAGTACAGGGAGCTTGCGGCATTCGCACAGTTCGGCTCAGAGCTTGATGCCGATACCAAGGAGAAGCTTGCACAGGGCGAGAGAATTAAGGAAGTGTTAAAGCAGCCGCAGTATAAGCCAATGCCTGTTGAATATCAGGTTATTATTATCTATGCGGTTACAAGAAAGCTCCTTATTGACATACCGACAGACGCTATCGGAAGATTTGAGACAGAGCTTTTTGCCTTTATCGATACGAAGTATCCACAGATACCTCAGACTATAAAGGACACCAAGGTTATGTCCGAGGATACTGAAAAAGAACTTGTTAACGCTATCAATGAGTTCAAGAAGCAGTTCCGGTAAGATAGGGGGTAATCGGTATGGCATCAATGAGAGATATAAAAAGGCGCAAGGAAAGTATTCAGAGCACCGGTCAGATTACCAAGGCTATGAAGCTTGTTGCCACGGTTAAGCTCCAGAAGGCGAGAAGCAGAGCGGAGAATTCCAAGCCGTATTTTGATGCTATGTACAAGGCTGTCACCACGATGATTGCAAGGAGCGGCTCTATCAACCACAAGTACCTTAACAATGCAGGTACTGGGAAGAAGGCTGTCATTGTAATCACCTCCAACAGAGGTCTTGCAGGCGGTTACAACACGAATATAATAAAGCAGGTTATCTCAAGCGGCATTGCCAGGGAGGATATGCTTGTATATTCTATAGGCCGCAAGGGAAAAGATTACCTTGCAAGAAGAGGCTACGATATAAAGGCTGATTATTCGGATGTCATCAACGAACCGATGTACAGGGATGCTATGGACATAGCTTCAGACGTTCTTGGTGCATATACGAGCGGAGAGGTGAGTGAAATCTATCTTGCTTATACATGCTTTATGAATACAGTGAGCCAGGTTCCTGTGTTTATCAAGCTGCTTCCTATCAGCGCTGATGACATACAGCTTAAGGATGGAGATAAGGAGGAGCTTATGGATGGCTCTGTCATGGAGTATGAGCCGGAAGAACAGGAAGCTCTTGACATCATTATTCCTAAGTATGTCAGCAGTCTTATATATGGTGCTCTTGTTGAATCGGTTGCGAGTGAGAACGGTGCACGTATGACAGCAATGGACAATGCGACAAGCAATGCGGATGAGATGATTGAAGACTTATCCCTTATGTATAACAGAGCGCGACAGGGCTCTATTACACAGGAGCTGACTGAGATTATCGCAGGAGCGAATGCGATAAGTTAAAATAATTTTAGAAGGAGAGACACAATGGCCGAGAAAAACAAGGGTAAGATTACCCAGGTTATCAGTGCGGTTCTTGATATTAAGTTTCCGGATGGAAAGCTTCCGGATATCCTGAATGCTATCACGATAGACCGCGGCAATGGTGAGACTCTTACGGCAGAAGTATCACAGCATCTGGGTGATGATACAGTAAGATGTATAGCCATGGGTTCGACTGATGGTCTGATAAGAGGAATGGAGGCAGTCGACACAGGCGCTCCTATAAGTGTTCCGGTTGGTGAGAAGACACTTGGAAGAATTTTTAATGTCCTTGGTGAAGCTATCGACAATAAGCCTGCACCTGAGGGCGTGGAATATATGCCTATTCACAGAAAGGCACCTGCTTTTGAGGAGCAGTCCACACAGACTGAGATTCTTGAGACAGGTATTAAAGTAGTAGACCTTCTCTGTCCATACCAGAAGGGTGGTAAGATTGGACTTTTCGGTGGTGCCGGAGTTGGTAAGACAGTTCTTATTCAGGAGCTTATCCGTAACATAGCCACAGAGCATGGCGGATATTCTGTATTTACAGGAGTTGGAGAGCGTACTAGAGAGGGAAATGACCTCTACCATGAGATGACGGAATCAGGCGTTATCAACAAGACTACCATGGTATTTGGTCAGATGAACGAACCGCCAGGAGCGAGAATGAGAGTAGGACTTACAGGACTTACAATGGCTGAGCACTTCCGTGATCAGGGCGGTAAGGATGTCCTTCTCTTCATCGATAATATTTTCCGTTTTACACAGGCAGGATCTGAGGTATCCGCGCTGCTTGGACGTATGCCGTCCGCAGTAGGTTATCAGCCGACCCTGGCGACGGAGATGGGCGAACTGCAGGAGCGGATTGCCTCCACGAAGAACGGATCTGTTACTTCGGTACAGGCTGTTTACGTGCCTGCAGATGACCTGACAGACCCGGCTCCGGCGACGACATTTGCACATCTGGATGCCACCACGGTACTTTCCAGAAAGATCGTAGAGCAGGGTATTTACCCGGCGGTAGATCCGCTTGAGTCCAACTCCCGTATCCTCGAGGAGGACGTCGTTGGAAAAGAGCACTATGAGACTGTCAGAAGAGTACAGGAGATTTTACAGAAGTACACAGAACTGCAGGATATCATTGCAATTCTCGGTATGGAGGAGCTGTCCGAGGAGGATAAGCTCGTGGTATACCGTGCAAGAAAGATCCAGAAGTTCTTATCCCAGCCGTTCCACGTGGCAGAGAACTTTACCGGCGTGCCGGGCAAGTATGTGCCGCTTAAGGAGACGGTAAGAGGATTCAAGGCAATTATTGACGGTGAGATGGATGAGTATCCGGAAGCAGCGTTCTTCAATGTAGGTACGATCGATGATGTGATCGAGCGTGCGAAGGAGATGGGGGCATGAATACATTTAGTCTGAAAGTGATTGCCTGTGACCGTGTCTTTTTTGACGGAAGATGTGAGCAGGTCGTTCTGCCGCTGCATGACGGAGAGAAAGCAATCCAGGCGCATCACGAAAATATGGTGTTTGCCGTTGAGATCGGCGAGATCCGCATCACGGACGAAACAGGCGAGGAGATCGTGGGTGTGACAGGCACCGGATTTGCACAGATCATCAATAACCGTGCAATGGTGATTGTTGACACCTGTGAGTCCCCGGAGGAGATCGATGTGCGGCGTGCCGAGGAGGCAAAAGAGCGTGCACAGGAGCAGCTCCGCCAGAAACAGAGCATTCAGGAGTATTATCGTTCCAAAGCATCGCTGGCGCGCGCGATGTCGCGCCTCAAGGTCGGGAAAAAAGACCGTCCGACCGGATATTAAGAAGAAAAATGGTCTTGTGCAAGGTTCCGGCGGGTCTGAGAGAGAAAAAACGTCTCTCCAGACCCGCCGGGACCTTGTTATTATGCGCGTGGGAAGAAAAAAGGGCTGTTCGCGGGTCTGGGAATGAAAAACCAGCCCGTGAGACCCGAAAAGAAACTGATTTCGGGTCTGGGAGAGAAAAAGAGTGTCGCCAGACCCGGCGGAAGCCAAAATGCAGCCATGTAAGTCAAAAAAATAGAAGATTGTACGCAAAAACGGGTCTACAGAGAGAAAAAGTCCTCTGTAGACCCGTTTTGATCTTATGCACAACATCAGCAAACAATGATTGACCAAGAAAGCTCCTGTGGGTGCATGTAAGGCTCAGCCCTGCAGCTTGCCAGTCGATACAAGTATTAACGCACATGCCGTTGCAACTTACTTAAGCCCCACTGTAGCCAGTAATGCAACTTACTAGCCAGCTTATACGGCTTACTCATCGGTGCAGATTGCTTCCCCGCGCTGCTTACAGTACGAAGAATGTACAGGTTGCCGGTGCAAGAGTCACTGTTCCGGCTTCCTGTGCTGCCGGAGTGAGTTCCGGAAGCGAATTGCCGGCACCCAGAACAAGTGGCTTGCCATTTAAAGTCATGACAGCGGCACGCACGTTGCCGCCCTCGCCGGCGAGTGTGTAGCGCTCTGCGCTCTTCGGAAGCTCTACGGTGGTTGCCTCTGTCAGCGAGTTGTTGATCACAAGATATACAACGCCCTCTTTTCCATCTTTGCGGGAATGTGCGAAGACATGTGCGCCCTCGCGGATTGGCTCTGCGGTATCGTAAACGGTCGTACCCATCAGGCGGTTCCACAACAATACGGCAAAATAGTTCGGGCGCGGATCAAATACTTCGCGGGCCAGGAAGCCGTAGTCGGAAGAAGCCAGTGTATTGTGGAAAATAACGCCGTCTGTGATCGCTGCGAATCCAGCGAGCTCGTTTAAGGTACGGAAAACATCCAGATACGTGGAAGCCCATGTATCACCGCCACCGCCTGCGTCGCCGGACTCCGTTACCCACATCTCGCCGCCCGGGCAGTATTTGTCGCGGAGTGGAGCATAGGTGCGCGCACAGTTTAATGCAACGTCCAGATACGCCTCGGTATGGGCGGTATCTGCCAGCCAGTGTCCGCTTGGCATCACGGAAGCAAGACGCTCGGATACACCGTTGTAATAATGGTAGCTGAATACGTCCAACGGCTCTTTGGTGTCCTCTAACAGGTCGGTTGTGGAGCAGTTCTCTCTTACAAGCTGCTCGATACCACCACTCTTGCTGTTGTCATCACCGCCATTGATGGTAAGACCCTCGCCAACACTGCTCGGTCCGATACAGATACATTCCGGATAGTTGGCGCGTACCCACGCGAAAAACAGATCCTGATCGCGGTGGTAATCAGCCGGTGTATAACCAGCCGGGAAGCCGGTATCCTCCATCATGTTCGGTTCGTTTGCGAACTCGGCGCCGTCGATCGGTACGCCGTGTTCTTTGCTCAGACGAAAAATCTTCTCCGCCTCACTCGGATTCCACGGTTCCTCTGCGGAATGCAGACCCGGGCAGTTCGCAACGGAAATCATCAGTTTCGCATCGATCGCTTTTACGAAGTCGAGCACACCAATCCACTGCTCCTTTGTCAGGACATTTAAGTAGCCCTCCGGAGCAATACCGCCTGTTGCATTGTCAAAATCATAGTAAGTCTTGGTTGCCCAGGTGCCGGACACACGCACCCATGCGGTTCCGAGCTCCTTTGCGAGGGAGCGGAGCTTCTCGTTGTACAGATCGATCGGTGCGTATACCTGCATCAGATCCTTGTACATTGCAGCAATGCCGTCTGCGCTCGGAGCGACATGGAATTCCTCGGTTCCTGCAACCTGCTCCGGTGTGTCCGCTTTCCAGAAGGTGCCGCCGGTTACCTCGGCGAATTCTACATTATAAGACATCAGGCGCGGATTTACTTCGCGCAGCGCCTTTAAATTCTCGGGAACTAATTTTACAAACTGTGCCATAGAAATCATTCTCCTGTTCGTTTTTATTTGCCGGTGATCCGGATCCCCGTATCACCTTTGCATAAAAACAGCGTACCACAAAAATTGTATTGTGTATGCAGGAAAACAACTATTTACAAAAATTGTGCAAAAACAGGACAAAATCGTTCCCGCCCTTAGCGCTCAAATCTGCCGCTTGCCCCGCACGGAAGCACCAGACCGTTGCTGGAAACCGGCAGACCGATTTCATCTGCGGCGATATGACCACCGTGTTTTTTTAAGACGGTATTCATCATATAGCTGAGCACTGCCGGCTGAAGACCAGTGGTGTAGGAGTTGATCAGGAAAAACAGAGGATCGTCCGACAGCAACTGCTCACAGAGCTGCACCAGCGGATAGATGGCGTCCTCGATTTTCCAGATCTCACCCTTGGGTCCTCTTCCGTAGGAAGGCGGGTCCATAATGATCGCATCATAGTGGTTGCCGCGGCGGATCTCGCGCTCAACAAACTTTACGCAGTCGTCCACAATCCAGCGGATCGGGGCATCACCAAGACCGGAAGAGACGGCGTTTTCCTTCGCCCAGGTCACCATTCCCTTGGAGGCATCCACATGCGTGACGCTGGCACCGGCAGCAGCGGCGGCAATCGTGGCACCGCCAGTGTAGGCGAACAGATTTAACACCTTGATCGGACGTCCGGCGCTGCGGATCTTTTCGGAAAACCAGTCCCAGTTGGCAGCCTGCTCCGGAAACAGTCCGGTGTGCTTAAAACTGAACGGCTTTAAGTTGAAAGTCAGCTTGCCGTAATGGATGGTCCACTGCTGGGGAAGATCAAAAAATTCCCACTCCCCGCCGCCCTTGGCGCTGCGGTGGTAATGGCCGTTCATTTTGCGCCAGCCGCGCTCGGTCTTCGGCGTGTCCCAGATGACCTGCGGGTCGGGACGGACGAGAAGATAATCTCCCCAGCGCTCGAGCTTTTCTCCTTTTGAGCAGTCAATGACTTCGTAATCTTTCCAGTTATCTGCAATCCACATAGCAATCTCCATTCCTGTGTACTTCTAATTTAAAACTATAACAAATATATACCACAAGCCAGCAGAGGGCAAGGAAAAAGTAAAAACGTCTGCCTGCGGGCAGAGAAAAAGCCTTCGCCACGGCGCGGCGCAGGCATTAACGGATGCGGATACAGCATCCGGAGCAGGAAAAAGCCCATAAAAAGCCAATAAAAAACCGGTAGAAAAATATCTACCGGTTCAAAGCTGCGCAGCCCAAATTGCCGGCTGCACGTTATTTTTTACGCCAGGTGGACGGCATGAACAGAATCATGAGCGGGAAAAGCTCCAGTCTGCCGGCGAGCATGTCAAAAATCAGCACAACCTTGGAGAGCGGCGAGAAGATCGAAAAATTCTGCGCCGGTCCGACACGGTTTAAGCCAGGACCGATGTTGTTCAGACACGAGACGACTGCTGTAAAGTTCGTGGTAAAATCGAACTCGTCCAGGCTGATGATAAGCGTTGAAAGCATGAGCAAAATAAAGTAAATGACCAGAAAAACATTGGTAGAGCGCAGGGTGCTGTGTTCTACGACATGTCCGTCCATGCGGATCTTGCGGATCTCGCGGGGGTGGATAATCAGGGAAAGCTCTTTGCGGATGGTTTTGAATAAAATCACCAGCCGGGATACTTTCATACCGCCGCCTGTGCTTCCCGCACATGCGCCGACGAACATCAGCGTCACAAGAATCGTCTGGGAGAGTGCAGGCCACATGTCGAAGTCGGCAGTGGAATATCCGGTGGTGGTGATGATCGCACCGACCTGGAAAAAGGCATTCCGCAGCGCGTCCCTGGTATTTGCGTAAAGCGGGCGTATATTATAGGTAATCATTCCGACAGAAGCAAAGATCAAAAAGAGATACCAGCGCACTTCCTCGATGCGGAATGCATCCTTGATTCTGCGCGATAAAATACAAAAATAAAATGTGTAATTGATACCGCTTAAGATCATAAAAGTTGTGACCGTGTTCTGGATAGCAGGCGAAAAGCTTGCAAAGCTGTCGTTACGGAAACCGAAACCACCGGTGCCGGTCGTGCCGAAACTCGTCAGAAGAGACTCAAACAGCGGCATGCCGAGCGCACACAGAATGACAATCTCAAGGAGCGTGATGGCAAGGTAAATGCCGTATAATATTTTCGCGGTATCCTTGATGTGCGGAACCAGACGGCTGACGGAAGGTCCCGGGCTCTCCGCCTTCATGAGGTTGATCGTAGAGCCGCCCATCAGAGGCAGGATCGACATAATAAAGACGAACACACCCATGCCGCCGATCCAGTGGCTGAAACTGCGCCAGAAAAGGCTGGCATGCGACAGGGACTCGACATCGGAGAGAATACTTGAACCGGTCGTGGTAAAACCGGAGACCGTTTCAAACAGGGCGTCTACATAATATGGAATGTCGCCGTTCCACACGAAGGGGATAGCGCCGAAAATACTCATAACGATCCAGCTCAAGGCGACAGTAACAAACCCCTCCCTTGTATACACGGTCGAGGAAGACGGTTTTTTATGTGTGAAAACAATCCCTAAAACCAGACAGATTGCAGCGGTAATGACAAATGGAATGCCGGCCTCCTCCTGATAGATCAGCGAGACCAGCGCCGGGAGCATCAGAAACGCGCTCTCAAATTGTAAAATATAGCCCAGAATATATAAAACCATGGAATAATTCATTGCAGGTTAATCCTCCAGAATCTCTTTGATGTCGGAGATGCGGTATCCGGAAATGACGACCAGAACGGAGTCTCCGGCGAGCATCATATCCTGTCCACCCGGCAGAATGACCTTGCCGTTGCGGTAGATGCAGCAGATTAAGGTGTTCTTCCGGAAATTCAGATCCTGCAGCGGAATGCCTGCGACGGCAGAATTCTCCTTGATGATGAATTCCAGAGCCTCGGCTTTTCCGCCGGCAAGCTTGTAAAGCGTCTCCACGTTGCTGTTGATGGAATTCACTGTGGAGCGCACATATTTTAAAATGTAATCAGCGGTAATGACACGCGGATAAATAATACTTCCCAGATTCATCTCGTTGATGACGGAGTTAAAGCTGCTCCGGTTGATCTTGGTCACCGTTTTTGCATTGGAGACATCGTTGGCGTACAGCGACAGCAGGATGTTTTCCTCGTCAAGACCAGTGAGAGCTGCAAAACCCTGCGCCTGCTCTAAGCCCTCCTCGGACAGCAGATCCTGATCGGTGGCATCACCGCAGATGATTGTCGCCTCCGGAAGCAGCTCGCTTAAAACGTCGCAGCGGGACGGATTGATCTCGATGATCGTCACACGGATGCCCGACTGGATGAGAATCTTTGCGAGGTAAAAGGAAACCTTACCGCCGCCAGCGAGAATGGCATTGCCGACGCGGTTCTTGACGATGCCGATCTTACGGAAAAAGTCAATGGCGTTGCGGCGCTCGGAAGCGATTGCGACGGTATCTCCGGCGCGGAATTCAAAATCACCGTTCGGGATGATGACCTCGCTGCCGCGGATGACGGTACACACCAGCACGTTGCTGTGCAGGGTCTGGTGCAGATTGAACAGCTTTAAATGAATCAGCGGGGAATTCTCGCTGACTTTAAAGTGAAGCAGCTCTACATGCCCCTTTGCAAAAGAATCCACACGGATGGCGGAAGGAAACTGAAATACTCTTGAAATCTCGTTGGCTGCCGTCAACTCAGGATTGATAATCATGGCGAGCCCGAATTCCTTTTTCAGGAAGGCGATCTCGCCGTTGTAGATCGGATTGCGCACGCGCGCGATGGTCTGGCAGTGGCCGGTCTTCTTGGCAATCACGCAGCACAGAAGGTTTTTCTCATCATCTCCGGTAACTGCGATCAAAAGATCGGCAGTGGCGATACCCGCTTCCAGCAGTGTCTTATGGTTGATGCCGTTCCCCACGATGCCCATCACATCCAGACGGTCGGTAATATATTGAACCTTTTCCGGCTTTTCATCAATGACAACAATATTGTGATCTTCGTTGCTGAGCTGTTCGACAAGCGTAAAACCAACTTTTCCACAGCCTACGATAATAATGTCCATAGAAATCTCCTTAAAGAATAATCTAAATCATTATAGCATATACAAATTGTTTTTGGGAAAAAAAGCGTAGAAATTGGCAAAATCTTAATGATAAAAACAATTTTTTCAAGAAAACGCCCGCGCGGACAGTTCTTGTGTTTTAAATGAGGGTACGTTACAATGAGTGACAGAGAACTAAATGACAGGAGAGGAAAGAGGAGTTTATGCTGGAACAATTAGTGGAGTGTGAGAACCGGCTTTTAGAGGAACAGAGACGGTTCAATGAGTTACTGCTTGCCTGGCGGTCCGGGGATCTGGGGGACGATCTTACACGGATGAAGATTGATCAGATGCAGAGGGAAGTGGATGCGCTGGGACGACAGCTGACGGCGCTGCGCACAGTGATCGCGGCACAGGCAGACCGTGAACGGGCGGGATACCGTCAGGGGGCGATGCCGAAGGCGGCGTATGGATGGCCGGCGTATGGACAGCCGGGGGCAGCGGCACAGCCGTGGGATCAGACAATGCCGCGGCCGGCAGCGCAGACAGCGGAGCCGGGAAAACCGCAACAGGCGTATCAGCAGACACCGCCGCAGCCGGCAGTGCAGACAGCGGAGACGGGAAATCCGATACCGCCGGCGCCGGGCGCAATGTCACAGTCCGCGCGGGAGACGGGAAACCCGCAGCAGGCGTATCAGCAGACACCGCCGCGGCCGGTGGCAGCACAGGCGGGATACCAGCAGGCATCCGGGAAGCAGGATCTGGAAAAAACGATCGGCAGGGCGATTCTGCCGGTCTGCGCTGCAGGACTGATCTTCCTGAGTCTGGTGTTTTTTGCGATGCTGGTGCTGCCGTATCTTAGCCAGGGAGTAAAGATGGTTCTGATGTATACCGTCAGTGCCGCGATCACGCTGGCAGGAGGAATTCTTGTGGCACATGACCGCAGGAATAAAGCATTTCTTGGGCTGCTGGGCTGCGGCATGGGAGCGTGGTATCTCTCGCTGTTTTTAAGTGATTTTTATTTCCATGCAATAAACGACGGCATACTTTATCTGGGACTGCTGGTGTGGGCGGTGGTTCTGTGTGTGCTGTCACGTCTGCGGTCGAATCTCTTCCTTATCATAGGGCAGATTGGTGTGGGCATCTCATTAATTCTCGGCGTGCTCATGTGTAACTGGACGGAGGATGCGGAAAGGTTTCTGATTCTTTCTATATATTATGCGGTAACGCAGACCATCTTTTTCGTGTCCCACCTACGGCGGGAATATTACCGTAATGCGGTGAATCTTGTGTCGTGGAGCATCGGGCTGCTCATTCTGGTGCTTGGAGCAGCTGCTTCCTATACAGAAGGCTCCGCTGCGGGAAACGTGTCAGTGGTATTGCTTCTTGCGCTTGCAGCGGTTCCGGTACTGCTTGGCGTAGCCGCGGCGGAAATGGACGAGAATGGAAAACTGCTTGGCGGTATTGTGGGGGCACTGTGTATCATCATTTTTTGCGGACTGTTTTTGAACCGGTTTACCGGAGCGGCGCTGCTCTTACTGGTATTTGGCATTGCAGTTCTGGCGCTGTTGGAATTCCGGCGCCCCGGGGATCTGTCCGCGGGTACGGTTCTGCTGGAGGTGGCTGTTTTTGCGCAGATGTTCTTTGCGGGAGCTGCCGCGCCGTATTTCGGGGAGTATATATCGACGGGACTTCTGGCGGAGGCGTGCCTTCTGTACGGTTTCCTGCGCAAAAGAAAAGCATACCGGGCGGCGGCACTCGGCTATGGCATCCTGCTGTTGCTGATCCCGATGAACGGGGGCATGAGAACGGTCTGGGGACTGGTATTTTTCTGCAGCGCGGTGCTGCTGATCCGGTTCTGCAGGGAACAGTATGAAACCTGGATGAAGATCTGTGGTTATCTGATGTTTTTGGCATTCCTGTCAGAAACGGCGGTGTGGGGAACGGATCTGGCAGCGGTCGCAGATGTTTACCTAAGCGATCTGATCTGTTTTATGCCGATTGTGCTCTGCAATATTCTGGCGGCGAAAGTTCCGCTGTTTCGCAGAAATCCAAAGACGGGAGAGGAAGAAAAAGCATTCGCGGCGGTAACGATGGCCGTGCAGGCGCTCCTTATTGCAGCGGTTCTGGTTCTGATGGGAAAACCGGACGCGCCGGTGCTTCACCTTATCTATGTGCTTTTGGGACTGGTGCTCGTGTGCACCAATACCTACAGCCTGCTGATAAGGAAGGACGGAGACTGGTGGGGAATTTACGTGGCGTTAAAGCTGCTGCTGTTTGCATCGGTCGCACTGCACTCCTATGGGGTGCCCGTGTTCGTGAACGATGTGACGGGCATTGTGATTGCGTTCTGCTGTATCGTGGCGGGATTTCTGGCGGAAATGCGGATGAAGAGAAAATATAAGGCGCTGCGGGTCTGCGGACTGGTTCTGGTGCTGCTGTGCGTTGTAAAACTGGTGCTCGTGGACATCCGCTACGACAATGTGCTGCTCCGGGCGGCGGGATTTTTTGTCGGAGGCATCCTTTGCTTTGGTATCAGTCTTGTATACAATCTGGTCGACAAGTGGATGGGGCGGCGCGAAAATGCAAAAAACTGAAAAAAATCCTTGCAATTCGCGGTTTCATCGTGTATACTATGCATTGCTGTGACATTGATAGCGTTGAAGCGTGAGGTTGCTGCAGAGCATTGCAGGTTTTCCGTGGAGCGAATGTCAAGTTAGGAAACTGGCGACAAGTCACTGT
>ERZ780150.1795-NODE-1795-length-12646-cov-4.972917_pt1 | contig 12646 bp, 16 predicted proteins | sample MGYA00511019_ERZ780150 | MGnify/ENA primary metagenome ERZ780150 (study PRJEB29588, sample SAMEA2151633) | human gut metagenome | biome: human gut; feature: human-associated habitat; material: faeces | place: Denmark | collected 2008/2010 ...
CGTCAAAAACGCATTTGCCAGCCTCCATACATTTGTTGCAGCCGATACAGCCCCGGATGTTCTTATTGCCCACGTGGACGGTCTCCACCTGGATGCCCTCCTGGAGGAAAATCTGCTCCATCTCACGGAGAGCGATGGCGGTGTTGCCGTTGGGCTTGGGGCTGCCGTTGATCATTAAGACATTCATTGTGACAAAACCTCCTGAAAATAAAAGCGAGAGAACTGTGCCCCCTCTGTCAGCAGCACCATCATATACCCTGGAGTGCACTCCAAGTCAAGAGAGGGGCGTCGTTTTTCCCGAAGGGGAAGAGAGAACCTCCACCCGGGTGCACACCCGCTCCAGAAGGGGGGCGCTGTGGCTGACAATGAGCAGCCCAAGATTCCGCCGCTCCGCCTCCCGCAGGAGGAAACCCCAGATCTGGGCCTGGGTGATGGGGTCCAGCATGGCGGTGATCTCGTCGCACAGCAGGTATCTTGTGGCCCTGCCCAGGGCCCGGGCGATGCAGAACCGCTGGAGCTCCCCGCCGGACAGCTCCTGGGGGTAGCGGCGCAGCCACTGGGGCTGAATGTGCAGCTCCTCCAGCAGGCGTTCCTCCACCGGTCCCGCCTCCTTCAGGGATACCTCCAGGGGCAGAAGGGGGTCCAGCACGGTCTCCGGGTGCTGCCAGATCATCTGGACCGGGCAGGCCCCCCGGTAGTGGGACAGGGGGCGGCCGTCCAGGAGGATCTCCCCCGCCGTGGGCCGATCGTACCCCGCCAGCAGCTTGCACAGGGTGGTCTTGCCCCGGCCGTTGCGCCCCACCAGACCCAGCCGCCAGTGGGTATCCAGTTGCAGGCTCAGGTGCTCAAAGACATTGTCGTAGCTGCCGGGATAAGCAAAGGTCAGATCCCGGATGTCGATCAGAGCCATGATAGATCACCTCAAATACAAAATATGGGCGCAGAAGGATTCGTCTTCCGCGCCCATGTCCCGAAAAATGGGTACCATAAGGGGAAGTGCACAGCATAACCCTTCTGCCGGAGTACAACAAAGAGACGGCCCGCGGGCCGCCGGTCGGACTCCAAACAAAGAAAGGGTTATTTGCGCATCTTCCCAGCTCCAATCGTTTTCAAGTCGCACACAGTATAGCAGGCGTCCGCGCTCCTGTCAACCGTTTTACAGCGCATTTCACCCCCTGCTCCGCATAGAATAGAAGGAAAGGGCGGAGAAGGGGGGCGCTTGTGTGGAGCGGTTTTCACTGGCCGGCGGACAGGGCTGGCTGACCGTCGAGGAGAGCGGCGGCCGGGCGCGGTGCGCGGCAGAGCTGCCCGAGGACGGAAAGGGGCTCTATAAAGGTTACCTCTGCGGGACGGGAGGCCGGGCCCTGCTGGGCACCTTCCTGCCGGAGGACGGCCGACTGAAGCTGAGGCGCACCCTCTCTCTGGACGAGCTGCGGCGGCAGGGGGCCTGGCCGCCAACAGGCGCCCGGGCGGAGCTGGCCTTTTCCGCGGGCTCGCCCGGCGGTCCGCATTCCCCGGAGGGCTGGCACTGGGAGGAGGCGCCGGCCCGGCGAATGGGGGAACCCCTGCTGGCCCGGGCGGCTGGCGGGGGGCGGGCGCTGTACCGGCCGGAACCGGAGGGGTTTTCCCTGGCGTTTCCCTATGCGGAGACGCGGGCGTTTCCGCTGACGCCTCTGTTTTGCTTTGCCCGCGTGGAACGGATGAATGGGGAATTTTATGCGGTGTTTCCCTTTTGGTCCGGCGGCTGTCCCCGGCTGCCGCATAAGCCGGCGCAGGCGGGGCAAACTATTGGGGCAAACCAAACAAAGGAGGAGACGCGCCATGGCGAACCTAACCACCAAGGAGCTGACCGCCCTGTCCGACCAGCTCAATTTTGAAAAGACCCTCTATTGCAAGTATCAGGAGGCAGCTCAGGAGTGCACCGAGGAAGATCTGAAGCCCTGCTTTCAGCAGTATGCCGATCAGCACCGGCAGAACTATGATTGTCTGCTTGGCTACCTGAAATAAAAAGGAGGGAATGACCATGAACGACCAGGAGCGGATCACCGACCTGATTCTGACCGAAAAGAAGATGAGCGCCAACTATGACACCTTCGCCTCGGAGTGTGTCAACGTGCAGCTTCGAGACGAATTTCTCAAGCTGCTCAACCAGGGCCACCAGACCCAGACCAAGCTCTTCCAGACCGCGCAGCAGAAGGGCTGGTATCAGGTGGAGCAGGCCCCGGCCAGCCAGATCGGCACTGCCTATACCCGTTTCAGCAACCAGCGCCCCCAGTAAAGCCAATCCACGGAGCCAGGCCGTTTACCGGCCTGGCTCTTTTTAAAGTTGAAACTGGTTGAAAAATGTGGTAAACTGGCGCTACTTGACCAAAGGAGGAGTAGCATTGCAGAGCAAGAAAAAGACCATCCTGGCGGTGGCCGCCCTGGTGGTGATCGCTGCCGTCCTGTTGCTGGTATGGCGAGCCGTCACGCCCAAGGGGGAGGCAGGGGAAAAGACCATCACCGTTCAGGTTTTGCATAAGGGCGGGGAGGAACGGGTGTTCACCCTGGAGACCGGGGAGGCCTATCTGGGCGCGGTCCTGACGGCTGAGGGCGTGGTGGAGGACAACCAGGGCCCCTACGGCCTCTATATGCTGACCGTGGACGGCGAGACCGTGGACGAGGGGGCACAGGAGTGGTGGAAGCTGACCAAGGGCGGAGAAATGGTCAACAGCAGCGCTGACAGCACCCCCATTGCCGACGGAGACCACTTTGAATTGACCTTTACTGTGGGCTATGACGGCCTCGGGTAAGCACAGGCCCATGGGGGCGCGGGAGCTGGTGCTCCTGGCCCTGTTGGGCGCGCTGCTGCTGGTGACCAAGCTGGCCCTGGCCTGGCTGCCCAATATCGAGCCGGTTTCTCTGCTTGTCCTAGTCTATACTGCGGTACTGGGCTGGAAAGCCCTGGCCCCCGTCTATGTCTATGTGATGATGGAGATCCTCATCTGGGGGCTTGGCTTTTGGAACCTCTGCTATACCTATGTGTGGCTGGTGCTGGTGGTGTTGGCAATGCTGTTCCGGAAGATGGAGTCTCCCCTTGGCTGGGCAGTGCTCTCCGGGGCCTTCGGGCTCAGCTTCGGGGCGCTGTGCGCCCTAGTGTACTGGGTCACCGGAGGATGGGCCTTCGCCCTGTCCTGGTGGGTAAGCGGCATCCCCTTCGATCTGCTCCACTGCGCCGGAAACTTCGCCATGGCGCTGGTGCTGTTCCGGCCTTGCAGACAGGTGCTGACCCGTCTGATGCGCACATAAACGAGGAGCGCCGTCCAATAGGGCGGCGCTCCTTGTTTATTGCCTGCACCCCTCATACCGCTCTTGGGCGAAGGGCCAGTTGACCCGCTCAAACCAGCGGTCCACATATTCGGCCCGGCGGTTCTGGTAGTCCAGATAGTAGGCATGCTCCCACACGTCCAGACAGAGCACCGGCCACAGTCCCATGGACAGGGGGCAGTCCTGGTTGGGCAGCTTCATAACGGACAGCTTTCCCGAGGTCTCGCTCACCAGCCAGGCGTAGCCGGAGCCGAACTGGCCCAGAGCGGCGGCCTTCATCTGTTCCTTCCAACCCTCAAAAGAGCCGAAGTCCCGCTCCATGGCCATGGCCAGCCCGCCGGAGGGGCGGGAGCTGTGACAGGCGCACATGCCGTCGAAGTAGAGCAGATGGTTGTATACCCCGCCGCCATTGTTGCGGATAGCGGTGCGTTTGGGGTCGGGCAGCCGGTCCAGATTTTTGAGCAGCTCATCCAGCGGCTTGGACTGACACTCGGGACAGTCGGCCAGGGCGGTGTTCAGGTTGTCCACATAGGTCTGAAAGTGCTTGTCATGGTGAAAGTGGAGCGTGTCGCCGCTGATGTTGGGAGAGAGAGCCTCGTAGGCATAGGGCAGCGGGGGAAGTTGGTAGGGATAGTGCATATCCATGGCGGGTCGTCCTTTCCTTGTTGTTTTCTGTGGGGATTTGCGTTATACTATCCTATTATTCGAGAGATAAATGAGGAACATACCTATGACCGATTATTTCCATCTGAATGCCGCGCCCGACACCGTACGGGCCATCAGCAGCCTGGGGCTGGCCCACCTGGGGGACGGCGTGTTTGAGCTGATGGTGCGCTCCTGGCTGTGCCTCCACGGCAAGGCCACCTCCAAGGGCCTCCACCGGGCCACCGTCCGCTATGTGGCCGCCCCGGCCCAGGCCCGGGCGGTGGAGCGGATTCTCCCCCTGCTCACCGGGGAGGAGGGGGACGTGTTCCGCCGGGGCCGCAATACCAGCCCCCACAGCGTGCCCCAGAACGCCAGCCGGGCGGATTACCAGGCCGCCACCGGGCTGGAGGCCCTGTTCGGCTGGCTGTGGCTTCAGGGCCGCACAGAGCGGCTCAACCAACTGTTTGCTGTGATCATGGAGGAAGAGGAATGCCGTTAGACGCACTGTGCCTCACGGCGGTGGCCGCGGAGCTCCGTGCCGCCGTGGCCGGAGGCAAGATTGACAAGCTCTACCAGCCCACCCGGGACGAGGTGGTGCTTTATGTACGGGGGCAGGGGGAGAACGTGCGCCTGCTCCTCTCCGCCAACCCCGGCCATCCCCGGGCCAACCTGACCACCCTAAACCGGGAGAACCCGGAGCAGCCTCCCATGTTCTGCATGCTCCTGCGCAAACACCTCCAGGGGGCGCGGATTCTGGAGCTGAACCAGCCGCCTCTGGAGCGGATTCTGGAATTCCGGCTGGAGACCCTGGACGAGCTGGGCGACCGGGTGGAGCGCCGCCTGGTGCTGGAGGCCATGGGCCGCAGCGCCAACCTCCTGCTGCTGGACGGGGAGGGGCGCATCATCGACTGCATCCGCCGGGTGGACGGTGACCTTGGCCGGGGTCAGCGGCAGCTTCTGCCCGGCCTGTTTTATCGCCAGCCGCCGGCGCCCGACAAGCTGAATCCCTTTACGATAGAGCCGGAGGAGCTGCGCCTGGTGCTGGAGAACCCCCTAGGCAAGGAGTGGGACAAGCTGTTGCTGGACAGCTTCACCGGCCTGTCGCCTCTGGTGGCGCGGGAGCTGGCCTTCCGCGCCGGCGGCGACCGGGAGCGGCTGGCGGCGGAGCTGGAGAAACTCAAAAACAATGTAAACGAAAATGGCCTTACACCTTACCTGCTGGTGCGGGAGGGCAAGCCGGTGGATTTCACCGTTCTGCCCATCCTCCAGTATGGCCCGGAGACGGAAAGCCGGCCCCAGGCTTCCTTCTCCCAAATGCTGGACGAGTTTTACGAGCGCCGGGAGGCGGCCGACCGGGTGCGCCAGCGGGGGCAGGACCTGGTCAAGGCGGTGACCAGCGCCCGGGACCGCACGGCCCGCAAGCTGGCCAACCAGACCCGGGAGCTGGAGGCCACCAGGGATCGGGAGCGCCTGCGGGAGCTGGGGGACATCCTCACCTCCAACCTCCACGCCATGGAGCGGGGGATGGAAGTATTGCGGGTGGTGGACTTCTACGACCCGGAGGGCCGGGAGGTGGAGATCCGGCTGGACCCCCTTCTGGCGCCCCAGCAGAACGCGGCGAAGTACTATAAGGACTACAACAAGGCCAAGACGGCGGAGCAGATGCTCACCATCCAACTGGAAAAGGGGACGCGGGAGCTGGAGTATCTGAACAGCGTCCTGGAAAACCTCTCCCTGGCGGAGGGGGAGCGGGATCTCCAGGAGATCCGTCAGGAGCTGGTGGAGACCGGCTACCTCCGCCGGGGCAAGACGGCGGCGAAGCGGCAGAAAAGGGTGAGCGGAAAGCCCATGGAGTTCCGCTCCTCTGCCGGACTGCGCATCTCGGTGGGCAAAAACAACAGCCAGAACGATCAGCTCACCACCAAGCTGGCCTACAAGAGCGACATTTGGCTCCACACTCAGAAGATCCACGGCTCCCACGTGATCCTCTGGCTGGAGGGGGGCGAGGCCGACGCCCAAAGCCTTACCGAGGCGGCCATTCTGGCGGCCACCTTCTCCCAGGCGGGAGAGGGAAGCCGGGTGCCGGTGGACTATACGCCGGTAAAGTACGTCAAGAAGCCGGCCGGCGCCCGGCCGGGCATGGTGGTCTATACGACCTACCAGACCGCCGTAGTGGACCCGGACCCGGAGCTGGCCAAACGACTGAGGGTGAAATAGAATGGATATCTGCAACATTCTGGTGGTCGAGGATGACCCCGATATCAACAAGCTGCTCTGCCGCATCCTGGAGGGGGCGGGCTATGCCTGCCGCCCGGCCTTTTCGGGCAGCGAGGCCGCCCTGTGGGCCGGACAATACGAGTACGATCTGGTGCTGCTGGATCTGATGCTCCCTGGCCTGACAGGGGAGGAATTCATCGCCCAGATGCGCCAAAAGAAGACCATGCCCATCATCGTCCTCTCCGCCAAGGCGGGCCTGGAGGACCGGGTCAACGTGCTCCGGCTGGGGGCGGACGACTTCATCCCCAAGCCCTTTGACAACGCGGAGGTGCTGGCCCGGGTGGAAGCCCAGCTCAGGCGCTACAAGCAGTTCTCCGGCGGGGGCGGGAGCGCCGTGCTCACCCATGGAGACCTGACCCTGGACCGGGAGAGCGTCACCGTCACAGCCGCGGGCAAGCCCGTCACCGTCACCGCACGGGAATTTGATATTCTGACCCTGCTGATGGAGCACCCCAAGAAGGTGTTTACCCGGGAGCAGCTCTACGAGCAGGTGTGGGGCGGGGAGTACATGGGGGACGACAATACGGTGAACGTTCACATCTCTAACCTGCGCGCTAAGCTGGCCAAGGCCAGCCCCGCCGAGTATATCAAGACGGTGTGGGGCATCGGCTTTAAAATGAGCGATCTGTGATGCGGCCCCACGGTCGCTCCGGTTAAGAAATTCTTCACCTTTGCTTAAAGGCAGATTATGGCCTTTCCATTATACTGGCATCAAGATCTATGAGAAAGGCGGATGCCAAATGGCAAATGAGATATTGGTGACCCGCGGGCTGACCAAGCGCTATGGCAATCATCTGGCGGTGGACCATGTGGAGCTGTCCATCCAGAAGGGGCAGATTTATGGGCTGGTGGGCCGCAACGGCGCGGGCAAGACCACGATCATTCGGATGGTGACGGCCCAGACGGTACCGACGGAGGGGGAGGTTTCCCTGTTTGGCGCCTCCGGGGAACGGGAGCTGTCCAAAATGCGGGCCCGCACCGGGGCCATGGTGGAGACGCCCAGCTTCTATCCCTACCTGACCGCCCGGCAGAACCTGGAGTACTACCGCATCCAGCGGGGCATTCCAGGCCGGCGGGTGGTGGACGAGGTGCTGGAGGAGGTGGAGCTGGCGGGCACGGGGAAGAAGACCTTCAAGAACTTCTCCCTGGGCATGAAGCAGCGGCTGGGGCTGGCCCTGGCGCTGATGAACCGGCCGGACCTCCTGCTGCTGGACGAGCCGATCAACGGCCTGGACCCGGAGGGCATCGTGGAGTTCCGCAATCTGCTGCTCAGGCTCAACCAGGAGCGGCAGACCACCATTCTGATCTCCAGCCACATCCTGTCGGAGCTGGCCAATCTGGCCACCTGCTACGGCTTTCTGGACAACGGCATGATGCTGGAGCAGATTTCCGCCCGGGCGCTGGAGGAAAAGTGCCGCGCCTGTATTGAGGCCAGGGTGGACGACGCCTCCCGTGCGGCCCTGGTGCTGGAACAGAGCCTGGGCATCCGCGACTACGAGGTGCTGCCTGGCCATCTGCTGCGTATCTACAGCAGTCTGGACGCGCCCCACCGGGTCGCTCAGGCCCTGGTGGAAGGGGGCGTGGCGCTCCAAAGCATCGAGAGCCGGGGTGCCAATCTGGAGGACTACTTCCTGTCCATGATCGGGGGTGTCCGCCATGCGTAACTATCTGGCCGCCGAGTGCTACAAGACCTTCCGCAGAAAATATTTCTATATCATCCTGGCCGTCTGCCTGGGCCTGGAGGCGGTGCTGCTGTGGGGTTACTGGACGACCTGGAAGTGGGGCAATTCCAACGTGGACTTCTATTCCACGGCCATCATGGTGCCTTTCATGCTGAGCATTGGCCTGTACGCCACGATTGTGACCGGAGATATCGTATTCTCCGAGCAATATAAAAACAATACATTAAAAAATGAGGTGTCCTACGGCCTGTCCCGCGGGCGTATCTACCTGGGCAAGCTGCTCGTGTCTACGGGCATCGCGGTGCTTGCCGCAGTGGTCATGATGGGCTTCTATCTGGGGCTGTGCTGGGTGCTGTTCCCCCATACGGAGCTGGACGGCATGGCCTGGCAGCTCATCGGCTACTGCTTGGCGGGGGCGTTTCCCCTGTGGCTGGCCGCCCAGGCCATGGTGAATACCTGCTATTTCCTGGTGCGGGGCACGAATATAGCCGCGTTCACGGCCGCAGGACTGCTGGCGGTATTGCCCGCCATTCTACAGGCGTTTGGAATCCTGTTCCACCCGGCATTTGAGGTGCTGCGGCAGTTTATGCCTGGGATCATGCTGGAGAATTTGAAAAACATGGCCTTTCAGTGGAACTACGTGGGCCTGTGCTGGGCCGCCGGGCTGGCGTGGCTGGCGGCAGCCACGGCAGTGGGCCTGCTGGCCTTCCGCCGGAAAGAGATCCGGTAGGGAGGGGAGCGCATGAAGCACTACCTGACCGCGGAATGGGGCAGGGCGGTGGCCCGCCCTTATTTCCGGGCATTCCTGCTGGTCCTGCTGGCCCTGGCCGCCGGGCTGCCCCTCCTGTGGCGGTTCGGCCTCGGCGACATGTTTCAGGGCAGCTTCGGAGATAGCCTGTCCCTGCTGACCCCCTTTTTCACGGTGGGCCTCTATCTGGCGGTGGTCGTGGCGGACGAGGTCTTTTCCGATCAATATAAGAATGATACCCTGAAGAATGAAGTCTCGTTCGGCCTGCCCCGCAGGCGCATCTATCTGGGCAAGCTGGTCACCGCCGCAGGGATTGGTCTTGTGCTGGCTTTCCTGACCCTGCTGGTCTATGCTGTGCTCTGCCGGGTACTGCTCCCTGGAGCGGTGGGAGACTGGGTTCAGATCCAGACCTTCCTCTTCCGCCTGCTGGGTGCCCTGCCCCTCTGGATGGGGGCCCTCTCCCTGACGGTGGCCGCCATGTTCAATCTCGCCCATACCATCCCCATGATGGTGGTGGTGCTGGGGTGCCTGGGTGGCCTGAGTTCTGTCCTGCGCATGGTAATGCGCACCGGGGTGGACTGGCTGGCCCGCGGAGCGGAGATGCTCTATCACCTGCTGCTCACCGCGCCCATGGACGTGATGGAGGTCCCTCTCTGGAGCCCGGCCTGGCTGGGCTGGACCTGGGGCGTAGGACTGCTGTGGACCCTGGGGGCCGCAGCGGCAGGGCTGGCGTTATTCCGCCGGGACATCCGATAAATGGGGAAGGTGGGAGTCCATGCTCAACTATATTAAGGCGGAGCTGTGGAAGGTCCTCCACCGGCGCGGCGTCTATGTCCTGCTGGCCCTGTTGCTTCTGTGTACGGCCCTGTTTTTCATGCTCTACAGCTACGGCGGCTTTTCAAGCCTGGCGAAGGGGATTTCGGTCACCATGGTGGTGGGCATGCTGGCCGCGCCCCTGCTGGTGCAACTTGTGGATGGCGGCACGGCGGATACCTTGAAAAATGAGCTCTCCTTCGGCCTGCGGCGGGGGACGGTCTATTGGGGAAAGCTGTGCGCCGCCCTGCTGTTGGGGCTGGCCTTCTGCCTGGTGCTGGTGGGAGGGAGCCTGGCCGGCGGGTGGCTGTTCCTGCCCCGGGGGGAGCCGGAGGAGGCCCTGGAGGGGCTGGCTCTGGTGGGATTCTGCCTGGCCGGGGCCCTGCCTATCTGGTGCGGCATGTTTGCCCTGTGCCATATGTTGGCCCTGGCGGTGCGCAGTCCGGCCGCCTGGACCGCCGGGTATTACCTGATGTTTTTCATGGGACAGCCGGTGCTGGTGTTTCTGGCGATTCTGTTGTTCGGCGTGTACGAGGCGTCTGCGCCGTTCACCCTGTTCACTGCGGTTGTGCTGCCCTATTCGCTGCTGATGCCCGCACTGCTGGATGGCTGGCTCACCGCCCAGTACCAGCTCTGGTGCTGGGCCATCGGCCTGGGATGGATGGCGGCCAGCACGGGGCTGGGGCTGTTTCTGTTTGGCCGGAGAGACGTTCGCTAGGGAGGAGGTTTCCGCGTGCTGATCGTGTGTATACTGCTGGCCCTGCTCTGTGCGGGGCTGGCTTTTTGGGTGTGGGCCCAGCGGCGCTCCCTGCGGGAGGCCGCGTACCGGCTCCGGGCGCTGGAGGATACGGGGAGTACCGCCCGCGTACGGCTGGCCGTACCCAACAGCGCGGCGGAGGAGCTGCTGGACGAGGTGAACCGCCTGCTGGAGCTGCGCCAGGCGGACAGGGCCGCTTACCAGGCGAGGGAGCGCGCCCTGCGCCAGCAGATCGCCAATGTCTCCCACGACCTCCGCACCCCCCTGACCTCCATCCTGGGCTATCTCCAGCTTCTGGAGGACCCCGGACTGACGGAGGGGGAGCGGCGGGAATACCTGGCGGTGATTGCGGGGCGGGCCAGGACGCTCCAGAGCCTGATTACCAGCTTTTATGATCTCTCACGGCTGGAGGGGGGAGAGTACCTGCTCCAGCGGGAGAAGGTGGACCTCTACGCCTCTCTGTCCGGTCTGCTGGCGGCCTTTTACAACGATTTCACCGACAGGGGCTTCGACATGGAGGTGGAGTTGGCCGAGGGGCTGCCCCAGGTGTGGGCGGACGCCGGGGCGGTGCTGCGGATTTTCACCAATCTGATCCGCAACGCTCTGGAGCATGGAGAGGGGCGCATGGAAATCCGTCTGTACCAGGAGGGCGGGCAGGTGGTCAGCCGGTTTTCCAACGAAACCCACGCCCTGACTGCGGAGGACGTGCCCCACGTGTTCGACCGCTTCTTTACCTCCGACAAGATGCGCACCGGCCGGAACACCGGCTTGGGCCTGGCCATTGTCAAAGCGCTGGCCGGGCAGATGGACTGCCGGGCGGAGGCCGCTCTGGAGGGGGATATGTTTGCCATCACCCTCCGCTGGCCGGTTGAGCGGAGGTAACAGGCTGAACGCTGCCGTATAAATTATGCGGCGGCGTTTATTCTGTCTTGACAAAGTAAAAGAAAACTGATATCGTTATCGCGTTAAGACTGAGGAACCGGAAAGCCTTGCGGCAGTAAGGAATTTCTAAACCGGCCAGTCTTATTTTGACGTATGGCGTCACTTTCCATTTAGTAAGTTAGATCAGACCGTAGAGAAGAAGAGGTTGAAGTCACATGGTAAAAATCGTACATAAAAAAGTACTCAACCCCAGCGTTACCCTGCTGGAGGTGGAGGCGCCTCTGATCGCGAAGAAGGCGAAGGCGGGGCAGTTCATCATCCTGCGCCTGGACGAGCAGGGCGAGCGCATTCCGCTGACCATCGCGGACTATGACCGCGAGAAGGGGACGGTCACTATTATTTTCCAGAAGGTGGGGCTGACCACCGAGCTGCTGGCCGAGCTGAACGAAGGCGACTCCATCCGGGACTTTGTCGGTCCGCTGGGGCTGCCCACAGAGCTGCCCGAGGGGGCAAAGCGTGTCTGCGTGGTGGGCGGAGGCGTGGGTTGCGCCATCGCCTATCCCCAGGCCAAGACCTGCCATGCTGAGGGGCTGGAGGTGGACGTGATCGCCGGCTTCCGCTCTAAGGACATTGTGATTCTGGAGGACGAGTTCAAGTCCGCCTGCGACCACCTCTACATTATGACCGATGACGGCAGTTACGGCGAGCAGGGCTTTGTTACCGTGAAGCTCAAGGAGCTGATTGATTCCGGCATCCACTATGACGCCGTCATCGCCATCGGCCCTATCCCCATGATGAAGTTTGTCTCCAAGACCACCGAGCCCTATGGCATCAAGACCATCGTCAGCCTGAATCCCATCATGATCGACGGTACCGGCATGTGCGGCGGCTGCCGCGTCACCGTGGGCGGCAAGATGAAGTTCGCCTGCGTGGACGGCCCCGACTTTGATGGCCATGAGGTGGACTTTGACGAGCTGATGAACCGCAACTCCGTCTACCGCGCCCAGGAGGCCGAAGAGAAGGAGCGCCACGCCTGCCGCATGGACCAGTTGGCCCATGAGCTGATGGATCACTGAGGAAGGGAGCCGAATACCATGCCGAATATGAGTTTGAAGAAGGTTCCCATGCCGGAACAGGAGCCCAATGTCCGCAACCACAACTTCCAGGAGGTCTCCCTGGGCTACACCAAGGAGATGGCTATGGAAGAGGCGGCCCGCTGCCTCAACTGCAAGCACAAGCCCTGCGTGGGCGGCTGCCCCGTGGGCGTTCCCATCCCGCAGTTTATCGCGCAGGTGGCCGAGGGCAATTTCGCCCGCGCGTACGCCATAGTGAAGAGCGCGAACTCGCTGCCTGCCATCTGCGGACGCGTGTGCCCGCAGGAGACGCAGTGCGAGGGCGTGTGCACGCGCGGCAGAAACGGCGAGCCGGTGGGCATCGGGCGCTTGGAGCGCTTCGTGTCCGACTGGGCGTTCGCCCATCCCAAAGAGGCCGCGGCCGCGCTGGATGCGCTGCGCGAGGAGTGCGCGGCGGGCGACG
>ERZ780150.1798-NODE-1798-length-12621-cov-3.757600_pt1 | contig 12621 bp, 10 predicted proteins | sample MGYA00511019_ERZ780150 | MGnify/ENA primary metagenome ERZ780150 (study PRJEB29588, sample SAMEA2151633) | human gut metagenome | biome: human gut; feature: human-associated habitat; material: faeces | place: Denmark | collected 2008/2010 ...
TGATGTAAGGAACACACAAAAGTCCTTAAATTGTCTGTCGGCCTGCGGACACACCCGCGGAGTGCTCAAAACTTGGAAAAACACGGATTATCGCAGATGTAAAAAGCGGCAGGGTTAGAAATTCCGTATTGTGCGATCCGAATTTCCCCGCCTGCTTCTATCCGGAATGCGATCGCACGCCCTCTATGAATTTGAGAAACAATCTCAATAGCGGGGCAATTTCTCTCTTGCTTTCTTAACGGTTTCGTTCTAGAATGTGGTTGAATCATATCCTACCTTGCGACTAGGATATGAAAAATGTGTGGGAGCGTCGCAAAGAAAACCAAAAGGGCAGCGGCGGGGATTGCGAAAGCGGATTCCGGCTGCAGAAAACGCTTCAGAAACGGAGGCAGCTATGGCAGAGCAGATTTTACAGGTAGAAGGGCTTACGGCGCGCGTGGAGGACAAGGTGATCCTGCACGAGGTCGGGCTTACGATAAAAAAAGGAGAGACGCATGTGCTGATGGGACCGAACGGTGCGGGAAAGTCGACACTGGGGTATGTTCTGACCGGCAATCCCAAATACAGCGTCACAGAGGGAAAAATCCTTTTCAAGGGAAATGACATCACGGAGGAGGCGGCAGACAAGCGCGCCAAGGCGGGAATGTTCCTGTCGTTTCAGGAACCGCTCGAGGTGCCGGGACTCTCCCTCGAGAGCTTTATCCGCAGTGCATTGAGCGAGCAGGGCAGAAATAAAATGCGCGTCTGGAATTTCAGAAAAGAATTAAAAGCGGCAATGGAAGTGCTGCACATGGATCCCTCCTACGCCGGGCGGGATTTAAACGTGGGATTTTCCGGCGGTGAGAAAAAGAAATCCGAGATCCTGCAGTTGATGATGTTAAAACCGGATCTTGCCATTTTAGACGAGACAGACTCCGGGCTGGACGTGGATGCGGTGCGGCTTGCATCCGAAGGTGCTGATTCTCGACGAGCCCACCGCCGGCCTGGATCCTAAGGGCCGGGACGTGATTTTAGGGCAGATCCGCGAGTACCAGAAGGAGAATCCGGACGGCGCACTTTTAATCATCACGCACAGCACGCGCATCCTGGACGCGCTTCATGTGGACGCAACCCATATCATGGTGAACGGGCATATTGTGGCATCCGGGGATGCATCGCTGGTGGATAAGATCAACCGCGAAGGTTACGAGGAGTATGAGAAGCTGGCACAAAAAGGAGAGGATGAGCGGTGAAAGAGAAGACATACGTAGAAGACATTGACCGCAGCATATACGATGTGAAGGATGAGGAACGGGATGCTTACAAGGTCGATGAGGGACTGACCGAGGCGATCGTCGAGCAGATCTCCCGTGAAAAAAAGGATCCGCCGTGGATGGAACTGTTTCGGCTTCAGGCACTGCAGATTTACAATGAGATGCCGGTGCCGGACTGGGGACCGTCGATTGAGGGGCTGGATATGAGCCATATCGTGACGTATGTGCGGTCGAATACAAAGATGACGGCAAAGTGGTCGGATGTGCCGCAGGACATCAAGGACACCTTTGAGCGGCTCGGTATCCCACAGGCGGAGCGCAAGTCGCTGGCAGGTGTCGGGGCGCAGTATGACTCGGAGCTGGTGTATCACAATGTGCGGGAAGAAGTGGCAGCCCAGGGCGTGGTCTACACGGATATGGAGAGCGCGTTAAAGGGCGAATACGCGGATATGGTGCAAAGCCACTTTATGAAACTGGTCAAACCGAACGATCACAAATTTGCCGCACTGCACGGAGCAGTCTGGTCAGGCGGATCGTTTGTCTATGTGCCGCCGGGCGTGTCGGTGACGATTCCGCTGCAGTCCTATTTCCGGCTCAATGCGCCGGGAGCAGGGCAGTTTGAACACACGCTCATCATCGTGGATAAGGGGGCGTATCTGCATTTTATCGAGGGCTGTTCCGCACCAAAATACAATGTGGCGAACCTCCATGCGGGCTGTGTGGAACTGTTTGTCGAGGAGGGCGCGACACTGCGCTATTCCACGATCGAGAACTGGTCGAAAAACATGTACAATTTGAACACCAAGCGGGCGCTGGTCAAGGAGGGGGGACGGATCGAGTGGGTGTCCGGCTCCTTCGGCTCCCATGTATCGTATCTCTATCCGATGAGTATCTTAAAGGGAAAAGGGGCGCACATGGAATTCACAGGCATCACGTTTGCCGGAAAAGGTCAGAATCTGGACACCGGGGCAAAGGTGGTGCATGCCGCACCGGATACCTCCTCGTACATGAACACCAAGTCGATCTCCAAGGACGGCGGTATCAGCACGTTCCGGAGTTCCGTGAGCATTACAAAGGAAGCCGCCGGCAGCAAATCGGCAGTTTCCTGTCAGTCGCTGATGCTCGATGACATCTCAAGATCGGATACGATTCCGGCGATGGACATCCGCACAGGAGACGCGGATGTGGGACATGAGGCTAAAATCGGCCGCATCAGCGACGACGCCGTATTCTATCTGATGTCCCGCGGCATCAGCGAGGAGGAAGCGCGGTCGATGATTGTCAGTGGTTTTGCAAGCAACGTGTCAAAGGAACTGCCGTTAGAGTATGCGGTGGAGATGAACAATCTGATTGATCTTGAGATGAAGGGTAGCATCGGGTAAAGGAGGAGCTTATGACAAAACAGAATCAGACGATCACAGTCAACCGGCTTCCTGCAAAGACCTGGAACTGGCTGAAAATGAATGAAACCGTGATTGGGATGCCGCGGATCGACGGCAGTATAGCGATAAAACAGAGAGTGGCTGAAGCAGGGCAGGCAGAGGCTGAGCAGCTGCGGATGGCACAGCAGACGGATTGGGATAAAATCACAACCGGGATGGGCGAGGCGATGGATCAGCCGTCGGAGACAGATGCGGCATGGGATACCGAGCTTTTGACGATTCCGGAAAATGCAGACTGCGGCGAACCGTATGTGTACCGTTTTGCTTACCGGAGCGGGCAGCACGCCTATAACCGCCTGCATATCTATGCCGGAGCGCACAGCCGGGCAAAAATAATTCTGCTCTGCGAGAGCGAGGAGACGGGCGGGATGATGTCCGCCATCCAGACGAAGGTATATGCCGGGGAGGGCGCGAAAGTAGAACTGTATGTGGTGCAGACGATGAATGCGGAAGCCGTCTGCCTGCATGATGTGGGTGTCTCGTGTGAAAAAGATGCCGCTGTGAAGGAAGTGCAGCTGGAACTGGGTGGCACCGAGGTCTATACGGGAACACTGTTTGAACTTAGCGGAGAAGAGAGCACGGCAGAACTCGTAAGCGGATATCTGGGCACCGGCAGGCAGAAGATTGATATGAATTATGTCGCCAGACACCGCGGGAAAAAGACGAAGAGCAATATGCAGATATCGGGCATCTTAAAGAACGAGGCGAAGAAGCTGCTGCGCGGAACGATCGATTTTGTGCACGGCTGTGTGGGAGCTAAGGGAGACGAGAAGGAGGATGTGCTTCTTGTCGGTGACAATATGGTCAACCAGACCATCCCGTTAATCCTGTGCGCGGAGGAGGATGTGGAGGGCAATCACGGCGCTTCCATCGGTAAGCTCGACGAGAACATGCTCTTTTATGCCGCCACGAGAGGCATTCCCCCGGAGGAGGCACAGAGACTTCTGACACTGGCGAAGATCGAAGCGATAAACAGCCAGATCCCGTCAGAGGAGGTGCGCGGCGCTGTTGACACTTATCTGAAGGAGCAATGCATATGACAGATTATAAAAAAGATTTTCCGCTGCTTGCGGAAAGCGATATCGCTTACCTCGACAACGCGGCGACAGAACAGCGGCCGGCGTGCGTGCTCGATGCGGAGCGGGAATTCTATGAGCGCTGGAATGCCAATCCGCTGCGCGGGCTCTATGAGCTGGGCGTGGAGGCGACAGAGCAGTATGAGCATGCGAGAGAGCGCGTCGCACGGTTTGTACATGCGAAGAGTGAGAGAGAAATCATTTTTACCAGAAATACGACCGAGGGCATCAACCTGGTGGCGTACAGCTATGCGCTGCCCCGGTTAAAGCCTGGGGATGAGATTCTTGTCACGATCATGGAGCATCACAGCAACCTGCTTCCGTGGCAGATGGCGGCCAGACGAACCGGAGCCACGCTTAAATATCTGGAGTGTGAACCGGACGGCAGTTTTACGGAGGAGAAAATCTGTGATGCCGTCACACCGCACACAAAGCTTGCCGCGCTGACACTTGTCTCGAATGTGCTTGGACGGGCGACCCCGGCAGAAAAACTGATCGGGATGGTACACGAAAACGGCGGTGTGGTACTGGCGGATGCGGCACAGGCAGCGCCGCATATGCCGATCGATGTCACGGCACTTGACGTGGATTTTCTGGCATTTTCCGGGCACAAGCTGATGGCGCCGATGGGGATCGGTGTGCTCTACGGAAAACAGGAACTTTTAGAGGAGATGCCGCCGTTTCTGACCGGCGGGGAGATGATTGACCGTGTGACGAGAGAGAGAGCCGTATTTGCCGAACTGCCCCATAAGTTTGAGGCAGGGACGGTCAATGCGGGAGGCGCGGTTGCGCTTGCCGCCGCGATCGATTATCTGGAATCTGTCGGCTGGAAAGAAATCACGGAGCGCGAGGAGATGCTTACCGCCCAGCTGCTTGCCGGAATGAAAATAATCCCGGGCGTGCATATTCTGGGAAGCGGGGACGAAAAGGAGCACTGCGGAATTGTGAGCTTTACCGTGGATGATGTACACCCGCATGATATTGCATCGATCTTAGATGAGGCGCACGTCGCGGTGCGGGCGGGACATCACTGCGCTCAGCCGCTGTTGGAATGGCTCGACATTTCGTCCTGTGCCAGAGCGAGCGTGGCATTTTATAATACGCCAGAGGATGTCGGACGATTTCTGGATCAGCTGGCACAAGTCAGGAGGATGATGGGATATGAATAACCGGACATTTTATAATGAGGTGCTGACGGATCACAACCGCTATCCGGGGCACAAGGAGAAGCTTGCGGATGCAAATCTGGTGCTTGAGGGTGTGAATCCGAGCTGCGGGGATGATATTGTGCTGCAGCTGCGCGTGGAGGATGGCAGGATTGCGGAGGGAACCTTTACGGGCGACGGCTGTGCCATCTCACAGGCTTCCGTGGATATCATGCTGGATCTGGTCATCGGAAAGACCAAGGAAGAGGCCATGCACCTGGCGGATCTGTTTTTTCGGATGATTAAAGGGACGGTATCGGACGAGGAATTAGAAGAACTCGAGGAGGCATCGGCGCTTGTGGACATTTCACACATGCCGGCGCGTGTCAAATGCGCGGTACTCGGCTGGCACACGCTTACGGAGATGCTTGGGGACGAACCGGAAGAGAAATAGAAAAATATAGAAATAAAAGGAGTGGCAGGGATCGAGTAAATCTCTGCTGCTTTACGGGTTTTTGATGCCATCGGTTATTGCAGCCGGTATGAACCGGCATATAATAAAGAAAAAACGCAGCCATCCGACGGAGGTATTAAAAACCGGGAGCAGGATGGAAAATGGCGGATAATGATGAAGTTTATCAATAACGAAAAAATACTGGAAAAATACAAAAAGCGGTACTATAATGCACAATAATGTAAAGAGCGAACAACATGTTCAGCAAAGGATGCACGGGATTGTGCATGGAATGGAGGATACATATGTTAAAATGTTTTGAGAAGATCGATTGGAAGAAGACAGGAATTTTTGCAGGCGGCGTATTATTTGGAACAGCCGGTATCAAGGTACTTTCCAGCAAGGATGCCAAGAAGGTTTACACAAGCTGTACCGCAGCTTTCTTAAGAGCAAAAGAGTGCGTGATGAACACCGTAAGCACCGTACAGGAGAATGCCGGTGACATCTATGCAGGCGCAAAGGAGATCAATGAGGAGCGCGCAGCCAAGGCTGAGGCAGAGGCATTTGCAGATGCTGAGGCAGAAGCAGCAGAGAAGACCGAGACTGCAGAGAACACCGAAGAATAAGATTTTGATAAGAGGCGAGTAAAGTGAAGTTTGCAATCAAGCATGAGATTAAGGGGCGGATGCGGATTCACGTGGCACAGTACCGCATGAGTTGTGCACAGGCGGATACGCTTCTGTATTTTTTACAAAATGATATACAGGTCTCAAGCGCAAAGGTGTATGAGCGTACGGGTGACGCAGTCATCTGTTATGACGGCAGCAGAGCGGAACTGATCGACAAGCTCAGACATTTCCACTATGAAGATGTGGAAGTGCCGAACGGGCTGATCGAGAATTCCGGAAGAGAGCTGAATGCAAGCTACCAGGAGAAGCTGATCGGCAGAGTGGTGAGACGCTATGCATCCAAGATTTTTCTGCCGTATCCCATCCTGGCGTGCTGGACGACGGTCAAGTCGTTCCGCTACATCTGGAAGGGCATAAAGACACTGGCGGCACGAAAGATCGAAGTACCGGTACTCGATGCGACGGCGATCGGAGTGTCTATTCTGCGCGGTGATACCGAGACGGCGGGATCGATCATGTTCCTGCTTGGCATCGGCGAGCTGTTAGAAGAGTGGACACACAAGAAGTCCGTCGGCGACCTTGCGCGCACCATGTCCTTGAATGTCGGCAAAGTATGGCTGAAGAAGGACGGCGTGGAGGTTCTTGTCGGCGCGAAGGAAGTCCGTGAGGGAGACGAGGTGGTTGTCCATATGGGCAATGTAATCCCGTTTGACGGCGTCGTGACAGACGGCGAGGCGATGGTCAATCAGGCATCCTTAACCGGAGAATCCGAGCCGGTACGCCGGATTAGTGAGAATTATGTCTATGCAGGGACCGTAGTCGAGGAAGGGGAACTTACCATTCTCGTGAAGGCGGTAGGCGGCTCCAGCCGCTACGATAAGGTTGTGCAGATGATCGAGGAATCCCAGAAGTTAAAGTCCGGGCTTGAGAGCCGGGCAGAGCATCTGGCGGATCGTCTGGTACCGTATTCCCTCGGCGGCACGGCGCTCACTTACCTTCTGACCCGGAATGCGACAAGGGCGCTGTCGATTCTGATGGTGGATTTCTCCTGCGCATTAAAGCTTGCCATGCCGATTTCTGTATTGTCGGCGATCCGTGAGGCTGGTTTTTACAATGTGACGGTCAAGGGCGGAAAATATTTAGAGGCAATGGCTGAGGCTGATACAATCGTCTTTGATAAGACCGGCACACTGACCAAGGCAAAGCCGACCGTGGCAAAAGTGGTTTCCTTTAACGGGGACAGCCCGGATGAGCTTCTTAGGATTGCAGCCTGCATGGAGGAGCATTTCCCACATTCCATGGCAAAAGCGGTTGTTGCGGCAGCCAGGGAAAAAGGTCTGGATCATGAGGAGATGCATTCCAGGGTGGAGTATGTGGTGGCACATGGTATTTCCACAACGATCAACGGCAAGAAAGCCGTGATCGGAAGCTATCATTTTGTATTTGAGGATGAGGGAGCTGCCCTTCCTGCGGGCACAAAGGAACTGTTCGGGAGCCTGCCGGAGGAGTATTCCCATCTGTATCTGGCCATCGAGGGACAGCTTGCAGCCGTGATCTGCATTGAAGATCCGCTCCGCGAGGAGGCGGAGGCAGTCATCAATTCCCTGCGCCGCTCCGGTATCAGGAAGATCGTCATGATGACGGGAGACAGCGAGCGGACGGCAAGCGCCATTGCAAAGCGCGTCGGTGTGGACGAGTATTATTCCGAGGTGCTTCCGGAGGATAAAGCCGGTTTTGTCGAGCGTGAAAAGGCAGCCGGACGCAAGGTTATCATGGTTGGAGACGGCATCAACGATTCCCCGGCACTCTCTGCGGCGGATGTCGGCATCGCGATTTCGGACGGTGCGGAGATTGCGCGTGAGATCGCGGATATCATGGTAAGCTCGGATGATCTCTATCAGATCGTGACCTTAAAGCTGTTGAGCGACGGCCTGATGAAGCGGATTCGCAAGAATTACCGCGTGATTGTCGGATTCAATACCGGATTGATCCTGCTTGGAGTCGGCGGCATTTTACAGCCGACCACATCAGCGCTTCTGCATAACACCTCTACGCTGGTCATCAGCTTAAAGAGCATGCAGAATCTTTTGAGCTAACTGAATATGTATTTAAAAAAAGTCTTTACAGATTTGCCGCCGGCAGTAAATGCGGCAGAACTGTGAAGGCTTTTTTTGTTTATATCGTAAGAAATGTTTTACAAAAAAGAATATTTTAAGATCCATTCAGATATGTTTCCAATAATTTACAAATTTATTGATGACAAAATAAAAAATGTGTATAATAAAGGCAGATGTAAAAAGTTGGCAGATAATAGCATACAGAAAGAGAGTACCGGATATGAGAAAAAAATGGATCAGACTGATTGCAGCAGCTGTGGAAAGTTTTCTGCTTGCCGGCTGCGGTGCAGATACGCAGATTGATGATTATGCTACAAATGCAGGAGCGGAGAGCTTGCAGCAGACAGCGGGGACGGAGTCGGCAGCAACAACGACCGCGACGGAGGGAATCCCGAAGGACGAGATCAAGGTGGGAGTGCTCCATCTGTCAGACCCGGCAGAAGGAAGCGGATACACGTACACGCATGATCTGGGAATTCAGGGAATGCAGCAGAACCTCGGACTTTCCGACGATCAGATTGTGCGGAAAATCAATGTCCCAGATTCCGATGAGGATGCGACAAAGCAGGCGATTCAGGAATGTATCGACGAGGGCTGTAACATTATCTTTACGACCAGCTGGGGTTACATGGAGCCGACAGCGGAGATGGCGGAGAAATACCCGGATATTTATTTTTCCCATGGAACCGGTTATATGAGCAACGGCAGGAATTTCAATAACTATTTCGGCAGAATCTATCAGGCGCGCTATTTAAGCGGTATTGTGGCGGGAATGAATACCACGACGAACAAGATCGGTTATGTGGCTGCCATGGATAACAGCAATTCAGAGGTGACGGGAGGAATCGATGCGTTCGCGCTCGGTATCTATTCGGTCAATCCGGACGCGAAGGTTTACGTCAAGGTGACGAACAGCTGGTATGATCCGGAGGCGGAGGAGAATGCGGCAAAGACACTTCTGGATATGGATTGTGATGTGATCGCCCAGCACTGTGATACGGAGTATCCGCAGACACTTGCCCAGGAGCGTGGCGTATACAGTATCGGGTACAATTCCGACATGAGCAAGAATGCGCCGGAGGCCTGCCTGTGCAGCGTTATCTGGAACTGGAGTGCCTACTATACCGCGGCAGTGCAGAGCTTAATTGACGGAACCTGGGATGGAAGCAATTATTACGGCGGCATGAACGAGAATCTGGTCGGTCTTACCAATCTGGCGGATTTCTGTGCGGAGGGCACACAGGAGAAGGTAGACGAGGCGAAGGAACAGATCCTTTCGGGGCAGAACGGTGTATTTGACGGTGTGATCGAGACAAATACCGGAGAGACGGTCGGTGAAGCGGGCAAGACGCTCGACGATGCGACAATCACCGGCGGCATCAACTGGTATTTTAAGACGGTGAATGTTGTGGATTAAGGAGCAGCCGGACGAAAAGCGACATGCAGATGCACAGACGAAATGGAGATTAGTATGAACATTAAGAAAAAGATTCTGGGGATTACAATTGCACCGGTTATTATATTGGGGTTGATTTCCATGTTTTTGACAACCACAATGGTACGGAGCGCCATGCTGGAGGAGATTGAGGAAGCACTTCGGGGAACGGCGGCAGCCACGCTCGCAGCCTACGATCAGAACACGGGAGATTATCTCCAGACCAGCAATGGAGATATCTGGAAAGGCAGCTATAATATTTCAAAGTCCGAGAGTCTGGTAGACCGCATCAAGGGCAATACCGGCATGGATGTCACATTTTTCTACGGAGATACCCGCATTATGACATCGGCGGTCGATGCAAACGGTGACCGCATCTTGAATTCCAAAGCCGGTGACCGGATTGTGGAAAAGGTATTGCAGGGCGGTGAATCCTATTTCAGTCATGCGGTGTCGATCGAGGGCACTTTGAACTATGGATATTTTATACCGGTATATCAGAACGGATCGACGGATGAGATTATTGGTATGATTTTTGTGGGAACGGACAAGCAGGAAAAGGATGCCGTGATCAACAAGATTCTGGGAACAATCAGTATGGCGGTATGCGCTGTGATGATCTTATGCATTGCGATCGGCATGAAGCTTGCAACCTCAATGAGCCGCAATATCCGCAGCAGTATTGAGGTGGTAGGAAAAGTGGCGGACGGCGATCTGAATGTCTGGGTAGAAGACAAGCTGCTCGGGAGACACGACGAGATCGGTGATCTGTCCCGCGTGACGATTACGCTGCGGGATGCCATGAAGGCAACTATCCAGGAGATTTCACAGAATGCCAAACGCCTGCTCGATGCGTCCGAACTGCTTGGTACAGCGGCAGACCAGACAAACGGAACCATGGATCATGTGCGCATGGCAGTCAACCAGATTGTGGAGAATTCCACCGAACAGGCACAGAATTCCCAGAATACATCGGAACATATGCGTATTATGGGTGAGAATATTACGGAGACGTCGGCAGAGGTGGAACTGTTGGATGACAATGCAGCTTCCATGCAGCAGTCCAGTGAGAAGGCGGCAGAGACGCTTAACAATCTGCGGAACATCAATATCGAGGTGGAACGCATTATCGGTGAAGTGCAGGAGCAGACGAACCGGACCAACGATTCGGTACAGAAGATCCATGAGGCAACCGCGTTTATCACGTCGATTGCGGAGGAGACGAACCTTCTCAGCCTGAACGCTTCGATCGAGGCGGCGAGAGCCGGAGAGAGCGGCAGAGGATTCGGTGTTGTGGCAGACCAGATCAAGAAGCTCTCGGAGCAGTCGAATGAGTCGAGCAAGGAGATCGAGGAGACCGCGAAGACACTCAGTGAGGATTCTGCAAAGGCGGTTGAGATTATGCAGCAGATGCAGGAGATCATTATGAACCAGAGCGCGAGCATGCAGGATACGCAGAAGGTAGTGGAAGAGGTAATCGCGCAGATCGGCAGCTCCATGCAGAGTATCCGTCAGATCAAAGAAAGCACAGGACATCTGGAAAATTCCAGAAATGAAGTGCTGCAGGCGGTGAGTGAACTCTCAGAAATCGTGCAGGGCAATGTGGACAGCACGAAGAAGACATACGATGAGACGGAAGAGGTAGTGGATACTTTCAAGCAGGTGTATGTCAGTGCAGAGCAGCTCCGCGAGATCGCAGATGAGCTGGTCAGCAGTATTGATTACTTTAAGATGCAGTAAAACGAGGGGCAGCCCCATAAGCGGGCAGCCCCTTTTTGACTTGATAAGTAATATTATAAAGAGAAGATCATATCCTTCGATTTCAGATGGAATGCATCTGGAAATTCGGATCAAAAAATGCGGCATTTCTACCCCGTCGGTTTTTGCATCCGTGATGATCCGTGTTTTTCCAAGTTTTGAGCACTCCACGGGTGTGTCCGCAACCCGCAGACAATTTTAGGATTCTCGTGTGTCCCTTGCGGCACTGCTGAATAGAACATAACCGCGCGAAGCCGCTGTCTGAGTCGTCATCTGCCCTGTTTTGAATAGCTGATGACGACGAGTTCGGTTCGCGCGGTTTTATATTGTCTGTGAAGCAGTGCCGCTAGGGACACTAGGGAATCCGCTCATTGTCTGCGGTTTGTCGGACACATTCCGTGGATTGTCAAAACGTGGAAGAGACACGGAATCCGATGCAAAAATCCGACAGGAAGAAATGTACGCATTTTTTTCAACGAATGTTCCAGCTACATTTCCATCTGAAATCGAAGGGCATGATCTGTTTTCCATTATAGTACTTACCACGTAAAAAGGGACTGACCGCTTTATGCGGCAGCCCCTTCTTTTATGATTCCTAGGCGGATTGTTCGCAGCAATTATGCCTGCGGACCAGCAGATACAAGTGCCTTACCAGCATCGTTGCCTTCGTATTTTGCGAAGTTCTTAACGAATCTTGCAGCCAGATCCTTAGCCTTTGTCTCCCAATCGGAAGCATTTGCGTAGGTATCACGCGGATCAAGGATTCCAGAATCAACACCCGGAAGCTCTGTCGGAACCTCGAAGTTGAAGTATGGAATCGTCTTGGTCGGAGCAGTCTTGATGGCGCCGTTTAAGATGGCATCGATGATACCACGGGTATCCTTAATGGAGATACGCTTGCCTGTGCCGTTCCATCCTGTGTTAACAAGATATGCCTTAGCACCGCTCTTCTCCATCTTCTTAACAAGCTCCTCAGCGTACTTGGTCGGATGCAGCTCAAGGAATGCCTGTCCGAAGCAAGCGGAGAAAGTAGGAGTCGGCTCAGTGATACCGCGCTCTGTACCAGCAAGCTTTGCTGTGAATCCAGACAGGAAGTAGTACTGTGTCTGCTCCGGTGTCAAGATAGATACCGGCGGAAGTACGCCGAATGCATCTGCGGACAGGAAGATAACATTCTTTGCTGCCGGTGCAGAAGAGATCGGGCGAACAATGTTCTGAATGTGATCGATCGGGTAAGATACACGGGTGTTCTCGGTTACGCTCTTGTCTGCGAAATCGATCTTGCCGTTTGCATCTACAGTTACGTTCTCAA
>ERZ780150.1814-NODE-1814-length-12494-cov-5.426562_pt1 | contig 12494 bp, 18 predicted proteins | sample MGYA00511019_ERZ780150 | MGnify/ENA primary metagenome ERZ780150 (study PRJEB29588, sample SAMEA2151633) | human gut metagenome | biome: human gut; feature: human-associated habitat; material: faeces | place: Denmark | collected 2008/2010 ...
CGAACGGCGGCGGCAGGAGGGGAAGAAGCGGAGCGCCCAGGGGCAGACGCGGGCGGAGCAGAGCGCGGTCAAGGCGGAAAAGGCCAAGCTGCGCATGGGCAAGGCCCAGGAGAAGCTGGCGGCCCCGGCCCCGCCCAAGCCTCCCGGCCCGGTGAAACGCGGGGCCGGGGCCCTGGGCTGGGGCGTTCACGGCTTCGTCCACGGCAAAATTTATGAGGTGGAGCATGAGAACGTGGGCACCGAGGGGGCCCACCACTCCGAGTTGGTGGGCGAGGCCGTGGGGCGGAAAACGGCCCGGACGGTGCGGCAGGCTATCCGGGATCACCCGGCCAGGGCCGCCGCCCGCGCCGAACGCCGGTATGTCAAGGCCACGGCGGAGCACCGCTTTCAAGTGGAGCTGGAGAAACACCCGGAGCTGGGCAAGAACGCCATCGCCCGGTTTGCGCAGAAGCAGCGCCAAAAGCGGCAGTACGCGAAACAGGCGCGGGAGGCCGCCAAGCAGGGGGCCAAGGCCGCCGAAAAAACCACCGCCTCTGCGGAGAAGCTGGCGGAAAAGGCGGTGGGCTTCGTCAAGCGGCACCCGGTTGGGGTGGTGATCGCCCTGTGCTGCGTTCTCCTCCTGTTCACGGTCCAGTCCTGCGCCTCCTCCCTGGTGACGATAGGCAACGGGATCATCGGGGGGATCGGGGCCAGCACCTACCCCGCCCAGGACGGGGATATGCTGGGGGCCGAGGCCGCCTACTGCGCGTTGGAGGCGGAGCTGCAAAGCTACATGGACACCTACACCAGCACCCACGACTACGACGAATATCACTTCGACCTGGACGCTATCGAGCATGACCCCTACGTTTTGATCTCCATGCTCTGCGCGTTCCATGAGGGGGAATGGACGCTGGCTGAGGTAGAGGGGACGATTCAAACCATTTTTGACCGGCAGTATATCCTCACGGAGAATGTGGAGGTAGAGGTGCGCTACCAGCCAGAAACGCGGACAGGGCCGGACGGCCCCTACACGGTTTGGGTCTCCTACAATTACTACATCTGCACCGTGACGCTGAAAAATGAGGATATGTCCCACCTGCCCGCTTTTATGATGGGCGGGGACCAGCTTTCCCGGTATTCCCTCTATATGTCCTCCCTGGGCAACCGGCCCGACCTGTTCCCCGGCTCCGGCTATGTGGATAAGTACATCACCAACCCGCCCCAGTCTTATGACGTGCCGGAGGAATACCTGTCCGATGAACGGTTCGCCGCCATGCTCACCGAGGCGGAGAAGTACCTGGGCTATCCCTATGTGTGGGGTGGCAGCTCCCCGGCCACGTCCTTTGACTGTTCCGGCTTTGTCTCCTGGGTGATCGGCCATAGCGGGTGGGACGTGGGCCGCATGGGGGCCCAGGCGCTCTATAACTACTGCACCCCCGTCAGCTCCCCACGGCCCGGCGACCTTGTGTTTTTCCGCTACACCTACGACGCGCCCAACCCGGACGGCGTGACCCACTGTGGTATCTATGTGGGGGACGGAATGATGCTCCATTGTGGGGACCCGGTGCAATATACCAGCTTGAATACAAGCTACTGGCAGTCCCATTTTTACGCCTGGGGGCGTTTACCATGACAAAGGAGGTTTTCAATGGCGATCAGCAAAAGCGCGAAAATTTGGGCTGAGATGGAGAAAGTCAAGGCCAAGATCAACGAGCAGCAGGCCCGGCTGAAAGAGCTGGAGCAGAAGCACCGGGAGGCCGAGAATGAGGAGATCGTGGATATTGTGCGGGGCATGAGTGTGACCCTGGACGAGCTGCCCGCCCTCCTCCGGCAGTTCCGGGGCGGGCCCTCTGGACACGGTGTCCAGAAGCCCGGCGAGGGAAAGGAGGAGACTTGATGAAGAAATCCCGGATGCTGGCGTCTACGCTCTGCGCCGTCCTGATGGTGGGGGTACTCACCGTCCCCGCCTACGCTGGCGGCGGCGGCGAGAGCGAGGGCAGCGAGTACGTCCCCTGGGTGGGCCTGGAGCCGGTGGACCCCCTGCCCGTGGAGCAGCCGCCGGAGCCCCAGCCGTTCACCTCGGACGGAACGGGGACGGTGGTGGACAACGCCACCGACGAGGACGGCAAGGAATTTTTCACCATCACCACGGCGGACGAGGCGGTGTTCTATCTGGTGATCGACCGGCAGCGGAGCACAGAGAACGTGTATTTTCTGAACGCTGTCACCGTGTCCGACCTGATGGCCCTGGCCGAGCAGGATCAGGAGCCGGAGGCCCCGCCCCCTGTGACGGAACCGGACCCGGAGCCCGAACCTGACCCGGCCCCGGAGCCGGAGCCCCAAAAGTCCGGCGGGGCCGGGATGCTCCTGGCGGCCCTGGCGGTGCTGGCCCTGGGCGGCGGGGCCGGGTGGTACTTCAAGATTTACCGCCCCAAGCAGCAGCGGGCGGCGGAGCCGGAGGAGGACCACGCCGACTATGACGAGCCCGACGACTACGACGACGCGCCCCCCTGGGACGTGGACGACGAGGACGAGGGAGGGGACGAGTGAATTTCACAAACAGCCCCTACGAGCCCTTTATGAAGCAGCCCACCTACCACCTGCCCCCGGAGCCCACCCCGCCCCCCAGGGGATCGGAGTGCGAGGGGTGCCCCTACTGGCGGGGCATCGGCTGTGTGTCCTGCTACCGGGAGCTTATGCGGGCCCCGGCTGGCGGGAGGTGACGGCTTGGCCCGTGAACTGACACGCGAGGAAAAACGGGCGATCCGCGCCCTGGTGACAAAATGGTGTGCCAACTATGACCGGGAGTGCGGCTGCCTGCCCCTGGACTGCGAGTGCTATATGCTGGGGAAATGCTGGACGGGGGCGCTGTGCCGCTACTTTCGGGAGGCGGTGCTGCCCCTTGATCCGGCGCTGGAGGCCGCCCTCTTGACCGAGGGGCCCAGGCCGGATTTTAAGATTTGCCCTATCTGCGGCGGGCCCGTTGCCCCGGATCGGCGGCAGGCTTACTGCTCGGCGGCCTGTGCAAAGAAAGCCCACCGCCGGCAACAGCGGGAATATATGCGGAAAAAGCGGGGCTGGGGCGTTGACAATTAGGCCCCCGAAACCCCGCTGATTACAAGGCTTTCCGGGGCCGCTTTTGGGGTGGGCCGTGTGTTTCTACGGCCTGCCCCTGTTTGGCCCGGATGCTGTCAACATCTTAAAAGGAATTGAAAAGCTGTTAATCTGGAATATCGTTTGGAAAGGGGATGTCATACGCTTGAGATAAAAGCAAAATATTTTCTTTGAATACTTTTCTAAACTGCTTCATTGCTCGAGAAAACGTGGCATCTTCCCAATCTCCACTACTGTTCTTATATATTATCCCGGAATTTTTAACCGAGCTCAAACTATCCAAGAACAGATTACAGGCGTTTATCATTGCTCTCAACCAACAAATAGTATCAGAATTAAACTTATATTTGGATAAAACCGATGCAATCTCTCGCTTCATTTCAATGGCAGATTGAACACACCATGATTTTATTTCCATCTCTACTGGATTGATCAAAATACGTTTAGTTTCAAGATAGTAGAAAAGTTCTTGAATACCATTTTTTGATGTTTCAGTATATTCCCATGATACACCCCCAAATGGCGTATCAATCCCAGTAATTTTAATACCCATAGGCTCCGCTCCCTCTTATTTTATAAACCAATTATAGCATTTTCTGAGTACTATTCAATCGCAGATTTTGGCCCAATTAGGGCGATAGATAGGAGGATGATTATGGACAAGAAGCGTGAACAGGATTTTGCCGATCTGGAAGTGAAGCGGCTTTGCGGGGTGTTTGGTACGCCGATCCCCGCGCTGCCCCCGGAGCGTGACAAGGCGCTGGACAAGGTAAAGGAGCCGCCCCGTACCAGCCGGAGCCTGGAACGGGAGGAGCGGTGACAAAGAAACGCCGCCGCCCTATTCATCTTCATGTGATGGTGTCCGAGGAGGAGCTGGCGCTGATCCAGGAGCGCATGGCCGAGGCGGGCATCCGCAATATGGGGGCCTATGTGCGGAAAATGGCCCTCAATGGCTATGTGCTCCATGTTGACCTGTCACCTGTCCAGGAGTTGGTGTCGCTCCAGCGGCGGTGCTCCAACAACTTAAACCAGGTGGCGATCCAGGCGAATACCTACGGCGGCATTTACCCGGAGGAGATCAAGGCGTTGCAGCGGGACTATGAAAAGCTGTGGCGTCCCCTGTCCGATCTTCTGGAAAAGCTCTCCGCCATTGTGCGGCTCTGACCTGCCGGGGAGCGGCCCTGCGCCGTTCCCCGGCTATCTCGACTTCTGGACACTTTGTCCAGTGGTGGCGCAAAAAAATGAGGACAAGACGGAGAACGGCTGCTCTCCGTTTTGTCCCTGTTTTCTTGCATCGCACATGAGATTATTTATTGCCTACCATTTCTTTCACAATCGCCGCGATATGCTCCAGCGAGGCGGCGTCCAGCTTTTTCATATCCTCAACCAGATCGGCAAGCTGGGCGGGATAGGCGCTGCCATCGTCAAAAAATTGCTGTGGCGTGATACCGAAGTATTCACAGATATAGAACAGACCTTGTAAAGACGGCAGGGCTTTCTTGTTCTCGATCTGATTGATATAGCTGTTGTTCTGGCCCAGCGTCAGCGACATATCGCGGGCCGAAACATTCTTCTGCATCCGTAACTGTGCGATACGGTTTTGAGTAAATTCCTCGTACACGGGAACAACCCTCCCTTCTCGCATTATTGTATATCGTACACCTCTTTGAAATACGATATACCGTCCTGTGTATTCCTTGACACGCGATATTAAATCCTTTATCTTTTTACTATGCACAGGCTTTAATATTGCGGAAAGGAGAGGCCTTTTATGGCTGAAAAAACTTGTTGTGTTACGGGGCACCGGGATATTCCAGAGGATCGGATTGCCTATGTGGAGCAGGAGCTCCGGCGGGAGGTGCTGGCGGCAATCCAGGACGGATATACCCGGTTTATTTCTGGCTTTGCGGAGGGGGCCGATCTTATGTTTGCGGCTATTGTGGCGGAACAAAAGGAACACAACCCCGATCTATTTTTGGAGGCTGCCATCCCCTATGCGGGCCGCTTGAAAACAAAAAATAAGCAGTTCCATGAACTGCTGCGGGCCTGTGACGGGATCAAAATAGTATGCCAGGAATATGCCCCCTCTTGCTTTTTAGAGCGAAACCGCTACATGGCCGGGGAGTCCCAGCGGGTGATTGCTGTCTATGATGGACGGGAGCGCGGCGGGACATTGTTCACCATGCGGTATGCTCACTCCATAGGACGGGAGGTGCGGGAAATCAGAGTATAAGCGGGTGTTCTGCCGGGCCGGAGTCATCCTTGTTGGGCCCCTCTTACGGAGTTATAATATACATATAGAGGCAAATATCAAACTTTTGTAGGAGGTATGAACCATGCGGACGATCTTAAAAATTATCGCGGCCCCCTTTATTCTGGCCCTGATCCTCGCCGTGGCGGTGCTCTCGTTCCTGTCCTGCGTGGCGGGCGCTGTGTGCGTTGTGGCGTGTGTGGGCCTGTCCCTGTTGGCGATCCTTTGTCTGCTGGCCGGGCAGACCACTGGCTGCATCGCCATGTTCGTGCTGGCGTTCCTGGTTTCTCCCTTTGGGCTCCCGGCCCTGGGCGGCTGGCTGGTGGAGCGCCTGTATGGTGTGAAGTATGCGGCGATGGATTTTATGGCAAGCTGATACTTCTGGACACTTTGTCCAGAAGTTCCGGGCGGCGGGTGGAACAGACCGCCGCCCGTTTTTTCTGCTGGGAAAGGAGGTGCGGCTATCGCTACAACCTACATCCGGCCCTACAAGGTAGCGGCTGGGAAAACGGCCATCCAGACAATGGAGGAGCGGTTTGCCTATGGGCTCAATCCGAAAAAGCTGGGGGCTGTGTCTGCCTATCTCTGTGATCCTGCATCCGCCCCCGCTGAGTTCCTGCTGCTGAAAAGCCAGTACCAGGCGGAAACGGGCCGGGCCGTGGAGCGCGGGGCCCTGTTCTTTCAGATCCGGCAGGCGTTCCCGCCCGGCGAGGTCACGCCGGAGGAGGCAAACAAAATCGGCTATGAAACGGCCATGCGCTGGACAAAGGGCAAGTATCAGTTCTTCGTATGCACCCACATTGACAAGGGCCACATTCACAATCACATTTATTACAACTCCACCGCCCAGGACTGTTCCCGGAAATTCCATAACTTCATCGGCTCCAGCTTTGCGGTGCGGCGGCTCTCTGACCGGGTGTGCATTGAGCACGAGCTGTCTGTTATTCAAAATCCGAAGCAGCACAGCAAGGGCCGCTTTCTCCATTATGGACAATGGCTCGGGGGAAAGCCCCCCTCGGCCCAGCAGCGGGTGCGGCTGGGGATCGTGGCGGCTCTGGAGCAAAAGCCCGCCGACTTCCCGGCGTTTCTGCGGCTCATGGAGGAGTCCGGCTTTCAAGTGAAGCATGGGCGGGGCGGCGCGATCTCGTTCCTGGCCCCTGGGCAGGATAAGTACACCCGCCTGCGGGCATCCACCCTGGGCCCCGGTTTCGATCCCGATGACATCCGGGCGGCGATTGCCGGGGAGCGGCCCATCCCGGAGCTTCCCCAGGACAGCCCGGCCCCGGCCCGGCGCGTTAATCTGATCATCGACATTCAAGAACGCATGGCCCAGGGCAAGGGCCCGGCCTATGAGCGGTGGGCCAAAGTCTATAACATAAAGCAGATGGCCGCCGCGCTCCTGTATCTCCGTGAGCACGATCTTATGGACTATGCGGCGCTGGCATCCAGCACCGAGGCGGCGGTGGATCGGGCTCACAAGCTGGCCGGGGAGCTGCGGGACACGGAGGCCGCCCTTTCCAAAACCTCCGAGCTCATGGGCGCGGTGGTGCAGTATGCAAAGACGCGGCCTGTGTTTGACGGCTACAAGGCGGCCCGGTATAGCAGAAAATATCTGGCCCAGCACGAGGCGGAGCTGGCAGACTACCGGGCGGCAAAGACGGCCATGAGTGAGCTTTTGGGCGGGGCAAAGCTCCCCAAAATGGACACGCTGAAAAAGCAGCGCCGGGAGCTCTCCGAAAAGAAAAAAGCCCTTTACGCGGAATACCGCAAGGCCCAGGCGGATATGCGGCAGGCCGTGGCAGTCAAGGCGAATATCGATCACCTGCTCGGCCACGCGGACGAGCAAAAAAATAAGGCCCAGGAGCGTTAGCTCCGGGCCGCCGACAACAGGCGCTTGCGCCGGGACTTCTGGACAAAGTGTCCAGAAGTTCAGCGGGTTTGGGGAGCTCCCCAACAAGCATTTTCACGGGCCTGCGGCCTGTGAAAATTTCGGAGTGTGGCCACACCCGAATTGCTTGCCAAAACGCGCACCCCGCAACATGGCATGAAAAAACGGAGGCGCGTGCTTCTCTTACGCATTCTCCGTTTCTTTAGCCGCCATCATCGCTTGGATCGTGGCTTCTAAAATTTTCAATTCCTTTTCGTCCAGGGAATTGAGCATGGCATCAATCCGCTTTCTGCACTCGCTCCCTTTATTCTTGGACGGATAAAAGTATTGATCTACCGATATATCAAACATTGTCACCATCTGATAAAAGGTGTTGAGGCTGGGGTGCTGGCCGTCATTCTCGTTATACATGATGGTGCGCGGAGCCCGGTCAACAATATAGGCCAGTTGCTCTTGTGTCATCCCGCTGGCTTCCCTTGCCCGCTTGATGGCGAGCCCTATATCGTGAAAATCAAACCGTCGTTCATCTCTTTCAATCTTCATAATATCACCTAATGTAATTTTACATTTCAGGTGTTATTATTTGAACGACTGCATATTTCATGATACCGACTAAATAATTTCATATTCACAAAATGTTTTCATTCGCACTATCGGAGTAGTGTTGACAACCGGAAACTATTGTGGTAGTATCATAACGTAAACTATTGCAATAGTCCAAAGAAAGGATTTGATGATATGGCAATTAAGCTCTTTGATTCCGAGCTAAAAGTCATGGATGTGCTATGGAAAGAAGGTGACAAGACCGCAAAGCAAATTTCCGATATTCTCAAAGAGGAAATCGGCTGGAACATGAACACCACCTACACCGTGATCAAAAAGTGCATCGCGAAAGGTGCCATTGAGCGTAGCGAACCAAACTTCATGTGCCATGCGCTGATTGCAAAAGAGGTTGTGCAAGAGGCAGAGGCAGAGGAGCTGATTGGCAAGTTGTTTGACGGCTCCCCCGACAAACTGTTTGCCGCCTTGCTGGACAATCAAAAGCTATCCAAGGAGCAAATTGAAAATCTGCGCCGGATGGTGGCTGAATTGGAATAGGGGGTAACGCATGAGCCTATTTCAAATGAGCGTGGCCGGAGGAGTATTGATCTTATTCATTGTGGTTATCCGCGCATTGGCGATCCATCGTTTGCCTAAAACAACCTTTTTAGCGTTGTGGATGATCGCAGCTCTGCGCTTGCTCCTGCCACTCTCTATCCCAATGCCTTTCAAGATCCATATCGACCTTGATGTTTTTTCAGATGTGGTTCAAAAATTGCCCTCTGGAAATATCGGATTCCCCATACCAGGGGAGAGCCGACACGCTTATGATACTGGTGCAGTTGTCTCAAGTCCTGCAGCAGAGCGTATTTCCATCTTTGTGATACTCTGGCTGGTTGGCGTACTGCTATTGGCGCTCTATTTTTCCATCTCCTATCTGCGGAGTATGCGGAAGTTCAGAATGTCTGTCCCTGACAATACGCCGTATATCCGAGAGTGGTTGAACGCACACCAGATTGTCCGCCCCATTGAGGTGCGAAGCTCTGATTTGATTTCTTCTCCGCTGACCTATGGCATCCTGCATCCGGTGATCCTCTTGCCAAAAAAACTTGATCGGAATGACCAGGCTGCATTGCAGTATGTGCTGACCCATGAATATGTCCACATTCGTCGTTTTGACGCAATCACAAAAATTCTCTTTGCTGCTGTGCTCTGCATCCATTGGTTTAATCCGCTGGTTTGGGGGATGTATGTCCTTGCCAACCGGGACACGGAATTGTCTTGTGATGCCTGGGTTATTCGTATGACGGGTGTAAAAAATCGTTCCTCCTATGCGCTGATGTTAATTAAAATGGAGGAACGGAGAAACGGTATGTCCGCTTTATGGAACCATTTTGGCAAAAATGCAATTTCAGAAAGGATTGAAGCAATTATGAAATTCAAAAAGACATCTATTTGGGCCTGTATTTTGGCACTTGCCTTGATTGCTGGTGCAACTACGGCATTTGCTGCCGCAAGGACTGATGACAATATGGAACTAATGGGACTTGGATTTTCTACCGCAGAGGTAGGGGATATGGAAGCTGTGGAAATTGGAAATACCACTCTGGTACAGCGTGTGGGGGAAGAAGGTAATCAGGCAGATAACAGGGTAACAAACATCGAGGATATGGCGCACATGGATGTCAATGGTACCACGCAAAATGCACAATCAATGGATATTACCCTGGTTTCTGTTAGCCATGATGATGAGTCCAAGTTTACGCCCGAAGAATGGGCTGAAATTTTGAAACAAATTGAGCAGGGAACGGTGCATTGGGAGGACTAATTGCTTTTCGCATTTGTATATACGAACAATGCAATTTCAGAAAGGAATGAAGCAATTATGAAATTCAAAAAGATATCTATTGGGGCCTGTATTTTGGCACTTGTCTTGATTGCTGGTGCAACTACGGCGTTTGCCGCTACTGCAACTAATGATAATGGCTCACATATTAGCCGGAGTGACGCAGTTCTGATTGACGTAGACGGTAACTTTCAGAAGGTGGATGTGACTGGTGAGGTTGATTCAAGCGACGTACACTTCATTTCTGATTGTAACCTGCAAATGGTGGATGTTACTAATGAGACTAATTCAAGTGATGTATGGTTCATTTCTAATTATAATGGTTTAACTTTAGTTGAAGTTCAGAATGATAATTCAAAAAACATTCTCGATGACACAGGAGATAGTTTTATATCACTTGCGAAAGATGCGCCAGTAACGCTTGGTGTCGGAAGTTGGAAACAAGGCGATACATTTGTGCTTGAGTGCAAAAATGAAGGAAGTAACGCAATTAAAATCAACATTCGTAACACAAGTTCGGGAGAAAACTGGCCTTATACTCTGGAAACAGGGACTGGGAGCATTACCTTTACCGCTCCTTACGATGGTGAGTTTGAGATCACCGTGGAAAATCTTTCTGACACAGATGCCAATCTGTCAATCTCGTACACGCTTACCCGGTAACAAACATTACCAAGGTTTAAACATAAGGGGCTACCGCGGAAAACGGGATAATAAAAACCGCTGTTTGGCGGCTGGGGATCCATCCCCCCTGACATAATACAGTAGCCTGACGGCGGTTTTGAGAAATCAAGGCCGCCGTTTTCTTTTTGAAAAATGAGAATACGGGGGGTGTATTAAAGTCGCCCTTTTTTAAGGATACGGCGGTGTCCAGGAGGTATCGCTGTGTCCTTTTCCCTTTTCTCCCCCCCTAACCTGTCAAAAAAAGCCCACCCGTCCAGCAGGATCAGTCCGGCGGTAAATGTGAAATTTGGCAGTACATAAATGAATTTGTTATTTCGTGCGCTTGCGTGGCTTTGTGTCGCGCAGGCGCATTTTGTTTGTCCGACTTCTGGACACTTTGTCCAGAGGTGCGAGGCGGCTCCCCTGGGTGCCGCTCTCCGCCAGCTTTCCATTTTGTTTCTGCTCAACCCATCAACCGAAACAAAATGGAGGACAAGCTATGACAACGATCAATCTGAAAGATTTTTATTATTGGTACTTAACGGACGAGCTGGTGGAGGTGCCTGACGAGGTAGCGGAGGAACTCATGGCCAGCAAGCGGCGCGAGGCCGCCCATGCGGAACGGGTACGCTACAACAAGGCTTATTATTCCCTGGATTGTGACGATGGGATCGAATACTCCGCCTGCCTGCACGAGCCCAGCCCTCAGGAGCTCATGGATCGCAAGGAGCTGTTCTTTCGTCTGTGGAACGCGCTCAACTCCCTGCCGGAGATCCAGGGCCGCCGCGTGGACGCTCATTTGATCCTGAAAAAGAGCTACCGTCAGATCGCCCGCGAGGAGGGCGTGGACAAGAGCGCCGTCCGCTGCTCCGTGAAATGCGGGATTGACCGCATGAAAAAATATTTGCAGGAAAATTTCTAAGTTACCATCTCCATTCACCCCTCTTTTTCTGGTGGTATGTGAGAGGAGGTTTTCTCTCCGCAAAGGAGGTGCGGGGGCCACAGGCCGCCGCCCCCCCTTTGTGGGGGAGCGCCGCCGCCGAGTATGGCTGTCTTATGACGGGGCAAGAAAATGAGCGCGGCCCTTCCCGCCATTTATGAAAGTGAGGGATAACAGAATGGACTATGATTCTGTCTTGGCTGCTATGCTGTCCCAGCCGTGGAGCAATAACGCCTGCCGTGGCTATGTCATCTACGCGATGGAGAACTGCGGTTTTTCTCCCAACGACATCCGGCGCGTGGTGACGGAGCTCTATGAGGTTTTCGACACCTGCAGTCTGGAAGAGGCCCAGCAGCACTTTGAGGAAAGCCCTTACTGACTTCTGGACAAAGTGTCCAGAGGTACATATCCGGCCAAAGGCCAGCACTTTCGCGGTGCTGGCCTTTGCTATGTTTCAACACATTTTATCATTGTATGGGAGGGATTTTATGCAGGCGCAGGTCAAATATGAAAGTGAAATCAAAACGGCTGTTCTCGGAGATCGGACGATCACTGTCAAAAATCTCACCCCCGTTTTTTCCCCGCAGGAGCTGGAAAAGCACAACCGTGAGATCGAGCGGCGGCTGTTTGACGTGTTCCGCAAATATGCCGGGCAGCGGGGGTAGGCCGGAGTCATCCTTGTTGTAAGGGGGCGGCAGAGGTATAATATACTTGTAGGTTGGCTCCCAACGAACAGAAAGGGAGCTAATTATGGATAATAGAATTGATGCAATTTACGGGCGGCAGTCGATTGACAAAAAGGATAGTATCAGCATTGAAAGTCAATTTGAATTTTGCCGGTATGAGTTAAAAGGCGGTGAGGCAAAGGAATACAAAGACAAAGGGTATTCCGGCAAGAACATTGAGCGCCCCGACTTCCAGCGGCTCTTGCAGGACATCCGGCTGGGCCTGATTAAGCGGGTGATTGTCTACAAGCTGGATCGGATCAGCCGCTCCATTGTAGACTTTGCAAAGCTCATGGAGCTGTTCAAGCAATACGATGTGGAGTTTGTTTCCTGTACGGAAAAATTTGATACTTCCACCCCGATGGGCCGGGCGATGCTCAATATCTGCATTGTCTTTGCACAGCTTGAACGTGAGAGCATCCAGATGCGTGTGCAGGACGCTTTCTATTCCCGGTGTGCCAAAGGTTACTATATGCGGGGGCGGACGCCATACGGCTTTGATACCGAGCCCATTGTTATGGACGGGATCAAGACAAAGAAGCTGG
>ERZ780150.1817-NODE-1817-length-12482-cov-5.918967_pt1 | contig 12482 bp, 11 predicted proteins | sample MGYA00511019_ERZ780150 | MGnify/ENA primary metagenome ERZ780150 (study PRJEB29588, sample SAMEA2151633) | human gut metagenome | biome: human gut; feature: human-associated habitat; material: faeces | place: Denmark | collected 2008/2010 ...
CAGCTGCTGGAAGAAGGTCCCGATCAGGATGGGGAAAAAGAAGATCAGCAGCTGTTTCCAGATCACCCCTTGGGTGATGCTGTTTTCCTTGACCGTTTGCTCCATAAACGCGCTCCTTTCACTGTTTTTCATCCAAGGCAAAGCCCTTCCGCTTGGAGAGGGCGTTCATCCGCAGGTAATAGGCCGTAACCAGGATGACGGCCGCGGCGGTCCAGGCCCCCACCTCTGCGTAGTAGATGCCCTCCTGGCCCAGGGCCAGGGGCAGTGTCTTGTTGGAGGGAGTTTGCAGCAGCGTGTTGGCAAAGGCGAACTCGTTCCACATGGACACGCCGTTGTAGATGGCCAAGGTGGACAGGCCCGACTTGGACAGGGGCAAAATGATGGAGAAGAAGCTGCGGTACTTGTTGCAGCCGTCTATCTCGGCAGACTCCTCAATCTCCTTGGGGATGGTGGACATAAAGGCCGTTTGGATAAACACCGACATGGGCAAGGCGAAGGTCACATAGGGGCCTATCAGGGACCAGAGGGTGTCGTACAGGCCCATGTTGGTGGTCATCTTGAAAATGGGAATCAAGGTGACGTGCATGGGGATTGCCATCATGGCTACCACGCCGGCGTAGATGAGGTTGCGGAAACGGAACTTCATCCGGGAGAGCGGGTAGGCCGCGAAGGCGGAAATCATCAGCATCAGCACCAGCGAGATGGCCACCACAATCACGCTGCGGAAGAAATAGCCAAAGAAGCCATTGGCCACCACGTTGGAGTAGTTCTCAAAATACCAGGGGTCCGGCAGGTGGAACACACCCTGGGAGAGCATGTCAAACTGCTTGCGGAAAGAGTTCAAAATCATGAACAGGAAGGGGACCAGGGCTATCACCAGCCACACAATAGCAAAGAAAAACGCGATGCCCCATGCCAGCTTGCTCTTGGCCTGACTCTTCCGGTACTCGGCTTGCTGCTTTTTCGTTGCCATACTCAATAGTCCTCCTTTACGACAAATACTTTCTGGAACAGCAGGGCGATGGCGGTGATCAAGATGAACATGCCCGCCGCCACGCAGGAGCCGTAGCCCATACATCCATAGGCACAGGCCTTTTCTCCCGCACCCGGAACCACTGACACCTTTTTGCAGTCGTCCACGCCGTAGTAGTTGTACTGCACCTTTGTCTTGTCGCAGGTTCCCGCGCACTTGACGAAAGCCACCTTCTTTTCGGCAGCTCCGCCGGCCACTCCCATGATCTCGCCGATTTTCTCAGCTACGGGAGCACCGCCCACAGGACAGGCCCCTACATCCGCCTGACCGGCCGCAATGGCCTTTGCCAGGGCGTCACAGCCCGCGTAACCGCAGCCGCCGCAGTTGTTTCCCGGAAGCTCGGCCCGCACCAGCTCTTCTCTTTCATCCACTTCCACCTTGAATTTTTCGCTGGCAATGCCAAGGAGCACTCCGATGACGATTCCGACAATGCCCACAACGGCAGCCGCGATGATAATTCCTGTAATATTCATCTCTCGTCCTCCTTAAATCAGCCCGGAAAATCCAAAGAACGCGATGGACATCAGACTTGCAGTAACCAGGACAATCGGGGAACCCTTAAACGCATGAGGTACATCGTTATGCTCAATCTTTTCCCGAATGCCGGAAAGCAGAATGATGGCAATCGCAAATCCAACGGAAATACCAATGCCGTTGACAACGCTCTCGACAAATCCGTAGCCTTCCTGCACGTTGGTCAGGGCAACACCCAGAACGGCGCAGTTGGTGGTAATCAGCGGAAGATATACGCCCAGAGCCTGATAAAGGCTTACCATGTTTTTCTTTAAAAACATCTCAACGAACTGCACCAAAGCCGCAATCACCAGGATGAACACGATGGTCTGAAGATATTCAATTCCCAGTCTCACCAGAACATGGTCATAAATCAGGCTTGTGCAGGCCGCAGCGATGGTAATGACGAAAATAACCGCCACACCCATTCCGGCAGCCGTCTCTGTCTTCTTGGATACGCCAAGGAACGGGCAGAGGCCGAGGAACTGGCTGAGGACAACATTATTTACCAGGGCAGAGCCGATGGCAATTAATAATAATTCCTGCAAAACTTACTCCCTCCTTACTCTTTCTTTTCAGACGAGGAAACTCCGTCCTTTGCGCTCTCCGCCGCCTTCTTTGCAGCCAGAGCCTTCTCTGCTGCTGCCTTCTTTGCTGCCGCTGCGGCTGCTGCTTCCTCTGCCTTCTTCTCAGCAAGAGCAGCATGGTTTGTCATGCTGACACAGCCTGCACAGCTTGCACAGTTACCGCCGCATACAAGGTCAGACTTCGGTGCGTCACCGTTGGTCGCGCATGGAAGACGGAGCTTGTTCTGGATCGCGGAAAGCATAGCCAGAGTGAACAGAGCACCCGGTGCAAGGATGATGATGGAAATGTGGTAAGCTTCCGGAATGATAGTGTGTCCGAAGATCGCACCTGCACCGAAGAACTCACGGCACATACCGATGACGGTAAGGGAAAGGGAGAATCCAAGTCCCATACCAAGACCATCGAAGAAAGATTCAACCGGACCGTTCTTGCAGGCATATGCCTCTGCACGGCCAAGGATGATACAGTTAACAACGATAAGCGGGATATAAATACCCAGGGATGCATACAGGGACGGAACGTAGCCCTGCATTAAGAGCTGTACGACTGTAACCAGGCTGGCTACGACTACGATGAATGCCGGAATACGGACTCTGTCCGGAATGATCTTACGCAGTGCGGAGATCAACAGGTTGGAAAACATCAGTACGGCTGTTGTGGAAAGTCCCATGCCGAGACCGTTGATGGCGGATGTTGTCGTCGCAAGAGTCGGACACATACCTAACATCAGGATGAAGGTTGGGTTTTCCTTGATAATACCGTTATATAAACGTTCTACGCATTTATTCATGAATGCCCACCTCCTAGTTTAAGCAGTTATGCAGATAGTATAAAGCTGCATTGACTGCGTTTGTTGTAGCGTTTGATGTGATGGTGGCACCACTGATGGCATTGATCTCAGTGTCAGAAGCAGAACCAGATTTTGTTACGCTTAAGCTCTCGCAGTTCTTGCCAACGTACTGATTTCTGTAGTCATCATCTTTTGCCTTTAAGCCAAGACCAGGAGTATCACTTGTCTCACGGATACCAACACCTGTGATGGTGCCGTCTGCATCAAAGCCGATGGAGAGCTTGACAGCTCCGCCGTAGGAGTCATTGGACAGGGAGTTGATCACATGTCCTACTACTTCGCCGCTTGCGTCCTTTGCCTCGAGAACGGACTCGATCGCAACGCCGCCGAAGCCGAGGTTTGCGATCTCATCTGCTGTCTCAGCGATCTTTTCTGTGGAACCTTCCACATCATCGAAGCTCTCTGCCTCCGGAAGGACCTGTTTATAAGTTGCGTTGTTGGCTGCGATGGTAGCCGCCTCGATCGGAGCTTTTGTCACATCATAGACAACACCGAGACATAAACCGGAAACCAGGGTGATCGCAAAAAGGATCAGGGCATCTTTCATAAATCCAGACTTACTTGCTGCCATTTTTCTTACCCCCTTTTCCGAATGCTGTCGGGAGAGTTACCTTCTCAATCAACGGAACAAGCATGTTGCAGAAGATAATTGCGTAGGAAACGCCCTCTGCACCGCTTCCGAAGATACGGAACAGTCCTGTTAAAATACCAAGGCAGATACCGAATACGATCTGTCCTTTTGCAGTGATCGGGCTTGTTACATAGTCGGTAGCCATGAAGAATGCACCGAAGATCAGTCCGCCGCCGCAAACCTCTGCGAGCACGTAGTTAATATTGTGCTGGCCGAAGATAAATGCGAATACTGCGAAGGAAAGGATGTATGCTGCCGGGATGCGGATCGTAATTACTTTCTTAACGAGCAGGTAAGCTGCACCGATTAAAAGGGCAATTACGGAAACCTCACCGATGGTTCCCGGAATCTTACCAATGAACATAGCTGCAAGATCATATGTATCACCGGCTTTGATCGCCGCAAGAGGAGTTGCACTCGCAACTGCGTCTGTTACCGGATCTGTGAACTTTGTCATAGCCTGTGCAAAGGAGATCAGCATAAAGCATCTCGCTGCCAGAGCCGGGTTCATCCAGTTCTGACCAAGTCCGCCGTAAAGCTGTTTTACGACGATGATTGCGAATACACCGCCAAGGATCGGCATCCATAACGGAATTGCCGGCGGCATATTTAAGCCTAAGATCATACCTGTGACAAGGGCACTGCCGTCACTGATGGTAACCGGCTTGTGCATCAGTGTCTCAAAAAGGTACTCACTGAGTACACAGGAAAGAACCGTTGCAACAACAACGATAAGGGAATAGATACCGAACTGCATCACGCCCCAGATCGTAGCCGGAAGCATTGCGATCGCCACATCGTACATTAAGTTCTTTGTGGAAACACCGCAGCGTACGTGAGGGGATGATGATACGTTTAATAATTTACTCATTTGTCACACCTCCTACGCTTTCTTTCTTCTGGCTGCCATGACAGCTTTACGCATCTCTTTGAATGCCTGTGTCAGCGGTCTGTGTGCAGGGCAGATGAAAGTACAGGAGCCGCATTCGCAGCACTCCATACCATTTAACTTTTCAAATAAGGCAAGATCATTTCTCTCAGCAGCGCCCATCATGATCTGCGGAACGATATGTTCCGGACATACGTCGATGCAGCGTCCGCAGCGGATACACGGAGACTCCGGATTTGCCGCAACCTGGTCTTTTGTGAAGCAGGTAAGCGCAGAGGAGTTCTTCATAACCGGAATATCCAGAGAGAATAATGCCTGTCCCATCATCGGACCACCAGAGATCATCTTCTCCGGCTCTTCCTTAAAGCCGCCTGCAGCTTCAAGGATCTCGCGGTAGCACATGCCAAGCGGAACCTGGAAGTTCTGCGGGTTTGCGACAGCGTCACCAGTAACCGTGATGATCTTACGGATCAGCGGTGTGCTCTCACAGACTGCATTATAAATGGAAATAACGGTGTCTACGTTATCTACGATACAGCCAGCGTCTGCCGGAAGCATCGTGGAGCTGATCTCACGTCCGCCTGTTACGGCGTAGATCAGGAAACGCTCGCCGCCCTGCGGGTACTTTGTCTTTAACGGACATACCGAGATCTTCGGCTCATCCTTTACGAGACCTTCCAGAAGCTTGATCGCCTCCGGCTTGTTCTCCTCGATTCCGATCACGCCTTTCGCGTTCGGGAACATGCTTAACATGACTTTGATGCCGCCGATCAGTCTCTCCGGCTGCTCCATCATCAGGCGATAGTCACTTGTCAGATACGGCTCACACTCGGCCGCGTTTACGATAATGTGATCGATCGCGTTGTCATCCTTCGGTGCAAGTTTTACGTTGGTCGGGAAACCTGCGCCGCCGAGACCTACGATACCGGCTTCTTTTACGATATTCCGGATCTCTTCCTTGGAAAGTTTTGTGTAATCGCGTTTTTCGCCAAAACCTTCGATTGCTGTGTACTCGTTATCGTTCTCAACGATAATGGACTGTACGATTGCTCCGTTCGCAACCAGACGCGGTTCGATTCCCTTTACTGTACCGGATACGGAACAGATAACATTTGCGGAAATGAAGCCGCCTGCTTCAGCGATCTTCTGGCCAACCAGAACCTTGTCACCCTTGGCAACAAGTGGTTTCGCCGGAGCACCGATATGCTGGGAGAGAGGATAAACCAGCTCACCCTTCGGCTGGATCACCTGAATCGGCTTATCTGCGGACAGTTCTTTTCCCTCATAAGGATGAACGCCGCCTATAAATGTGCTCAGACCCATTTAACAAACCTTCTTTCTATAAAATTTCATAGTACCCATCACCTCGTAGTATAGCATATTTGGAATTTTTCTACAATTAGAAATCGGTTAACTTTTTAACGGAAATGGCCATTTTCGGCGTTTGTATCAAAAAAAAAACAAAAATAAGGTGGGAAACCGCTTAAGAAAATGAAGTTTTCAACAAAAAAAGCGGACAGGAACCGCGATTCCGTCCACTTTTTTCCATTTTCTGTTAGTTTTTACTAATTTAATTCAGCCATACCTGTATACAATCGGTAATAACGCCCTTTTTCTTTCAGAAGATCCTCATGATCACCGCGCTCGATGATCTCTCCGTTCTCCAGAACCATGATGGCGTTGGCGTTGCGCACGGTGGAGAGGCGGTGGGCGATCACAAAGGTGGTCCGTTCTGCCATCAGACGGTCCATGCCCTGCTCGATGTGCTTTTCCGTTCTCGTATCGACGGAGCTCGTCGCTTCATCGAGGATCAGGATCGGTGCCCTGGATACCGCTGCTCTCGCGATATTAAGAAGCTGTCTCTGACCCTGACTCAAGTTCGCGCCATCGCTCTCAAGAACGGTGTCATAGCCCTTTGGAAGCCGCATGATAAAGGAATGGGCAGATGCCATCTTCGCCGCCTGAATGACCTCTTCATCGGTGGCATCCAATCTTCCGTAACGGATATTTTCCATGACCGTCCCCGTAAACAGATGGGTGTCCTGAAGAACCATGGCGATGTGGCGGCGCAGCTCGTCCCGCTTAATATGGCAGATATCAACGCCGTCGATGGTGATGGTCCCGCTCTGGATATCGTAGAAGCGGTTGATGAGGTTCGTGATCGTCGTCTTCCCGGCTCCCGTGGAACCCACGAAGGCGATCTTCTGTCCCGGCTTTGCGTAAAGGCTGATATCCTTTAAGATGATCTTATCCGGGTTGTAACCGAAGGTCACATGATCTAATACCACTTCCCCGCTCATACCGTCCATGGACACTGCATCCTTATCATCCGCCGTCTCCGGCTCCTCATCCATTACGGAGAACACGCGCTCCGCTCCGGCGAGGGCTGAGAACACGTTGGAAACCTGCATGGAGATCTCGTTGATCGGTCTCGAGAACTGTCTTGAAAAATTCAGGAATACCGTGAGCCCGCCGACATCGAAGTTTTTCACCACGCAGAGGATCCCGCCGATGCACGCCGTCAGGGAATAGTTTACCTGACTTAAGTTGTTCATCACAGGTCCCATCATGCCCCCAAGAAATTGGGCGCGGATCTGTTTTTCGCGGAGATCCCTGTTTAATATATCAAATTCTTCCTCCGCGATCTCCTCATGGCAGAAGACTTTTACTACCTTCTGTCCGGTGATGGTTTCCTCGATGTATCCGTTTAAAGCACCGAGAGCCGACTGCTGGGCGCTGAAGTATTTCTGACTCCGCTTTGCGACCTCTCCGCCGGCCCGCAGCATGAGCGGGATCATGATCAGGGTCACGACTGTCAGCCAGATGTTCGTGTAGAGCATGAGGAACAGGGTCCCGATGATGCTTAAGGTTCCGGAAAAGAGCTGCACAAGAGTACTGCTCAGCATATTTCCGATGGTGTCCACGTCGTTTGTGAAGCGGCTCATCAGATCCCCGTTGGAATTTGTATCATAAAATCTCACCGGAAGCTTCTGCATCTTTGTAAAGAGGTCTGTCCGGATCCGCACAAGGGCGCTCTGGGCAACCTCTAACATCAGTCTTGACTGGAGATAATTTGCGATAACTCCCAGAAGATAGACGCACGCCATTATGGTCAGTCCTTTAAAAAGTCCCGCCACATTTCCGGGACTTCCGTCCGGCGGTGCGATAAAGCGGTTGATGATCGGGCGCAGCAGATAGGAACCGGTCAGTGTCGCCACCGTGTTTACAATGACGCAGAAAAATGCGATCCCCATCCGGAGCCTGTCCGCTTCCAGATAGGACATCAGGCGCTTTAAGGCCGCTCCTGTGCTTTTTGGGCGTCCTCCGCCTCTGGGAGCACCCGGTCCCGGTCCTCTTCCCATTCCTCTCCTTTTCGGTGCGGCTGCCACGCGTCCGGCATATCGTTTTTTCAGGCTCGCTTCGCGGTCTGCTCTCGTGACGCTCATACTGCCGCCTCCTCTCCTGCCCCAATGGACTGATTTCCGATCTGGGTCGTATAGATCTCGCTGTATGTCTCACAGGTCTTTAAAAGTTCCTCGTGGGTTCCGTGACCGATGATCTTTCCGTCCTCTAGCACAAGAATCTGGTCCGCCTCCTGAACGGAGGAGATCCTCTGGGCGATGATGATCTTTGTGGTGTCCTTGAGATCATGATAGAGACTCTCCCGGATCTTCGCCTCCGTCGCCGTGTCAACAGCACTGGTGGAGTCATCCAGGATCAGGATCTTCGGGCGCTTTAAAAGTGCTCTCGCAATACAGAGACGCTGTTTCTGACCTCCTGAGACGTTGACACCGCCCTGCCCCATCTCAGTATCATATCCGTTTTTGAAGCTCTTAACGAAGGGATCTGCCTGGGCGCTCTCCGAGAACCGGATCACATCCTCCATCGGCGCGTCCTCATTTCCCCATCGAAGGTTTTCCTCGATCGTTCCCGAAAAGAGGATATTTTTCTGGAGGACCATGCCGACGCCCTCACGCAGGTGTTTTAAAGAGTACTCTTTGACGTTCACGCCGTCGACAAGTACTTCGCCTCCGGTCACGTCATAGAGTCTCGGGATCAGCTGCACGAGAGAGGTCTTTCCGCTTCCCGTGGAGCCGATGATCCCGATCGTCTGTCCCGGTTCTGCCGTAAAGGAGATCCCTTCCAGAACGAGATCCTTTCTCCCGTTCTCTCCGCTGTAGCCAAAGCTTACATTCTTAAACTCCACGCGGCCTTCCGTGACTTTTTTATCCTTATTTTTCGCATTATCATCATTTAAGCCGATCTCTGTGTCAAAGATCTCATTGATCCGCTTCATGGATGCGCTGGCGCGGGAGCTCTGTAAGAATACCATGGAAAGCATCATAAGGGACATCAGGATCTGCACGATATACGTCGTAAACGCAGTGAGATCCCCCACCGGCATCTTTCCGGCAATGATGATATTTCCTCCATACCAGACGACAGCCAGTGTCGTCACGTTCATGGCGAACATCATCACCGGCATCGTAGTGATCACGATCCGGAGGGCCCGGAGACTGCTCTCCTTTAAGTCGCGGTTCAGTCTGCTGAATTTTTCGATCTCATGAGCCTCCCGGACAAAGGATTTGACCACGCGGACATTCGTCAGGGATTCCTGAATCCCGGAATTCAAACGGTCCAGTCTCCTCTGCATCTCCCCAAAGCGCGGGAATGCAGTCTTTAAGATCAGAATGATCGCCGCGAGAAGAAGTGGGATCACGATGAGGATGATGACCGCAAGGCGGCGGTTCATCAAAAAGGCCATGATCAGGGCGCCGAGAAACATTCCGGGAGCCCTGAGCGCCATACGGAGCCCCATCATCAGGACGTTCTGGACCTGCTGGACATCGTTCGTGAGCCTCGTGACGAGAGAACCGGTGCTGTAGCCGTCGATATTCTCAAAGGAGAACTGCTGGACCTTCCTGAAAAGGTCGTTTCTCATGTCACTGGTAAAGGAGATGGACGCCTTCGCGGAAAAGTAGGCGCCGAGGATCCCACCCACCGCCATAAAAAGGACGGTCAGGACCATCAGCGTCCCCATCTTTCCGATATAGGCGAGATTCCGGTCCGCAACGCCGTTGTTGATGATCATGGACATAAATTTCGGGAGCATGACCTCTCCCGCCACCTCGGTGAGCATCATCAGCGGACCGATCACGAAGGCACTGAGATACGGGGTGATGTATTTTTTGTATCGTTTCAATTCTGTCGTTTCCTTTCTGGTCAGATCTGCATTCGTTGGATTCTTTTGATGCTGTTTATCACGCATCTTCCCTCGGAAGTTTTCTCCTAACGATATAGAAGCAGATTATATGGGCCGTCGCCGTGACGATCCAGGTAAACGGATAAGATAAGTACAACACCGTCAGGTTATGGTATACCTGGAACACCGTAAAGATCCAGACGATCCGGAGTCCGCACGCTCCCAGAAGGGAGACGCACATCGGCATGACGGAATATCCGAGACCGCGGATGCTGCCCACCATCGTATCCATGATCCCACAGAGGAAATATGTCGTTCCAAAAACCGCAAGTCTTCTCATTCCGTATACCATGACCTCCGGGTCTGAGGAATAGATCCGGATCAGGGCATGTCCGCAAAGATAAGCCGGGATTCCCATTCCAAGTGCCACTGCCGTCACAACGCCGAGACAGGTAACCATAATCCGGTTGATCCTCGAATACTTTTTGCCGCCGAAGTTCTGGCTCGTGAAACTTAAGTTTGCCTGATAAACCGCATTCATGGCATTATAGATGAATCCCTCAATATTCTGGGAAGTCGTATTTCCTGCCATCGCGACAGAACCGAAGGAATTGACAGAGGACTGGATCAGAACGTTGGAAATCGAGAATACTGCGCCCTGCATCCCCGCCGGAAGGCCTACCTGAATAATCTGACGGAATTTCGAGCGGTGAATCTTCAGATCTTTTAAATGAAGCTTCAGACTGCCCTCGCTCTCCATCAGGCAGCGGATCACCAGGAATGCCGAGATTGCCTGGGAGATCGCGGTCGCCAAGGAAACTCCCGCCACATCCATCCGGAACATGATCACGAAAAACAGGTTTAAGACCACATTGATCACGCCCGCCGCTGTAAGGAAATACAGTGGGCGTTTCGTGTCTCCCACCGCGCGGAGGATCGCGCTTCCGAAGTTGTAGATCATATTCGCAGGCATGCCGATAAAGATAATCCGCATATAGATCGTAGATTTATCGATCACATCGTCCGGGGTTCCCATGAGTTCCAGCATTGGTCTCGAGAGAAGCTGACCCAAAATGATCAGGAAAAGGCCGCTGACGATACTGAGCGCCATGGCCGTATGGATCGTATCCTGCACGTCTTTTTCCCGCTTCGCTCCGTAATATCTTGCCACGATAACATTGACACCCACGGACAGTCCGATAAAGATATTGATCATCAGGTTAATAAGAGCCGTGGTGGAACCCACCGCCGCCAGAGACTGGCTGCCCGCGAAGCGCCCCACAACGATCACATCCGCGGCGTTGAACAGAAGCTGCAGGATTCCGGAAAAGATCAGCGGAATCGTAAAGGTGAGCAGTTTTCCGAGGATCGGGCCGCTGCACATGTCCATCTCGTAATTTTTCTTCATAATACTCCTTTTTCCCGTATCTGTATTTCCTTCCGGGCGGCATCCGGAAAGAAAAGCAGACTGGCATTTCCCGCCCCTGTCCGTCTGCTCATTCTATCCACGGCTGCTCCCGGTGCCGGAATGTGTAGGGCACATTCCTTTTATCTATTATGCAGATTATAGACGATTTTTACAAATAATGCAATCCTGCCACAACACCTCAGTCCTCAAGGACATACACCCGGAAGAGACCGGACCACGGATTTCCGATAATATAGCAGGTGTAGGCTCTTCCCGCACGGACGTTAACGTTGAAGGTGAGAAGCGGATTCGGCACGGTGCAGGTCGGGCAGGAAACGCCGACGATGGAGGAAAGGACAAGGACTGGAAGCTCGCCTAATGCTGAAACTGCATACTGGGAACCTGTCACAAAGAAGGTATAGGTTCCGCTGGACGTCTGTTTATAACTTGTCACTTCCTTGTATCCGATCCCCGCAAATGCTGTCTGGTTGTTGAAGGTCCGCACATCGTAGCTGGATCCCGCGTAGGACATGTTCGCGACGCGGAGGCAGCCGTAACCTGCCGGAACGTTCGTGCAGCCCATGTCAGAGACACGGGTCAGGGACACTCCGGATACCGTGTCTAAAATCACCATCGTGAGTCTCTCACCGGACACAAAGGCAATCGTCTGCTGATAATAGATCTGACCGTTGGTCCTGCGCACAGTGACGGTGTGGAATCCGTCCGTCACGCGGATATAAGAAGAGATCGTGGCAAACTCGGAACCGGAAAAGATATTCCGGCCATCGATATAGACATCCAGCGTACGGCCTGATGTGCTGGCATTTAAAAACCGGACTCTGCTGTAGTAATTCCCTCCTGAGACCGTCGGGTATGTGACCGGAAAAGAAATCGTCGGAAAGCCCGGGTGCCCGATGGTATTGTCGGGATAGACGGGGCGTCCGCCAGACGGCGCGACCGGTGTCGTCGGGATTCCAGCGAGATCGTCATCTCCGGGATAAACAGGTCTTCCGCCCGGTGAAGCGATGGGCGGCACAGGGATCCCCGCAAGATCATCGTCTCCCGGATAAACAAAAACTCCTCCTAATGGCTCAGCTGGTGTCTCCGGTACGTTTGCGTCGTTCTTTCCTGCCACAACCTCCGACGTACTCTCCCCCGATGGTTCCGGCATTGATGTTTGATTCTCTGGCATATTAACACCTCAATATCTTTTTTACTACAAAATATGAAAGCAGAACGGAAAATGTTCCCCGCCTGTGTTTGATCCTCCATGGGCTTTCCGAGGAATTGATCTTTTTGTATGAAAAATTTATTGTTACAGTTCAGCCATGCGCTGGTTTGAATGAGAAAGTGTGTTGCAAGCTTGC
>ERZ780150.1826-NODE-1826-length-12446-cov-6.181099_pt1 | contig 12446 bp, 13 predicted proteins | sample MGYA00511019_ERZ780150 | MGnify/ENA primary metagenome ERZ780150 (study PRJEB29588, sample SAMEA2151633) | human gut metagenome | biome: human gut; feature: human-associated habitat; material: faeces | place: Denmark | collected 2008/2010 ...
GCTCCTCCGCCCTATGAAAATGGAGTAGGGTCGGAAGGCTTGAATTTTGGGGCGCACGTTTACCGGCTGACCAGCTCGCCGCGGAAGAAGACGTCCTTGACGTCGAGATTTTGATCCAGAACCACCACATTGGCCCGCTTGCCGGGCTCCAGACTGCCCACCCGGCTGAAGATGCCGATGGCCATAGCCGGGTTGACGGCGGCGGCCCGCACGGCATCCGCCAGGGGGATACCGAAGGATACAGCGGTCTTCATGCACTTCATCAGGTCGGTGACGGAGCCTGCCAAGGTGCCGTCGCTCAGGGTAGCCCGGTTGCCCTTGACCTGAACGGCCTGACCGCCCAGGGTATAGTCACCGTCAGGCATGCCGGCGGCCCGCATGGTATCGGAAATTAGGATGACCCGCTTGGAGCCGAACATCTTGAACACGGCCCGCACCACCGAGGGGTGGATGTGCACGCCGTCACAGATGAGCTCCACATTGCACAGGGGGGTGTCCAGGGCGGCTCCCACCACGCCGGGGGCCCGGTGGCTGAAGGCCGGCATGGCGTTGAACAGATGGGTCACCTGCCGGGCCCCCAGACGGAAAGCCTCCATAGAGGTGTCATAGTCCGCCGTGGTATGGGCGATGGACACGGTGACTTCTCCCTCCACCGCCTCAATAAACTCCATGGCACCCGGCTCCTCCGGGGCAATGGAAACGAGCTTGACCAGTCCCTGGGAGGCGGCCATCAGGCGGCGGAACATAGCCACGTCGGGGGCGTGGAGCCACGCGCCGTTCTGTGCGCCCTTTTTGGCCATGGAGAGGAAGGGTCCCTCCAGATTGATGCCGCAGAGGGCGGCGCCGGGCTTATCGGCGGCCCGATGGGCGGCGGCCACCTGACAGATCTTGGTGAGCTGCTCCTCCGTCAGGGTCATACCGGCAGGGCAGATCTGGGTGACCCCCCGGGAGAGCTCATATTGTGCCATAATCTCCAGGCCCTCTGGTTCGGCGTCGGAGAAGTCCCGGCCCATGCAGCCGTGGAAGTGGACGTCGGTGAGACCGGGGATCACATAGCAGCCGGAGGCGTCATAGGTCTTCCCGTCCGCGCTGGAGCCAGAGAGCAGGCGGCCGTCAAAGCAGATGTCCCGCTGGACAAAGCCCTCCTGCAGGTCGAACACTTGAGCGCCGGTTATCCGCATACGGTCACACCTGCTTCCACCAGCTCGTGAAGGGCGGCCTTGTCGCCCACCAGAGTTACGTCAGGATGGAGCTGGAGCACAGAGGCGGGAACCTCCTTGGTCACGGGGCCCGTAAACGCCTTGCAGACAATGTCCGCCTTTTCCTCGCCGCTGACCACCATCAGGATGCGGCGGGCGTTCATGATGTTCTTGATACCCATGCTCAGGGCGTGGCGGGGCACCTCATCACGGCTCTCAAAGAAACGCTTGTTGGCCTCAATGGTACTCTCGGTCAGATCCACCACGTGGGTCTCCAGGCCGAAGTCGTCGCCGGGCTCGTTGAAGGCGATGTGGCCGTTATGGCCCATGCCCAGCAACTGGAGGTCAATGCCACCCAGCTCCGCAATGAGTTTATTATAGGCCGCACACTCGGCATCGGGGTCCTTGGCCAGGCCGTTGAGCACGTGGGTGTTCTCCGGATGGATGTCAATATGGTCGAAGAGATTGTCCTGCATGAAATAGCGGTAGCTCTGCTCATGGTGGGGGGACAGCCCGAGGTACTCGTCCAGGTTGACGGAGCGGGTCTCCGCGAAGGACAAGTCGCCCTTCTTATACCACTCCACAAGCTGCTGATAGAGCCCTACGGGGGTACCGCCGGTGGCCAGACCCAGCACGCAGTTGGGCTTGTAGATCACCTGCGCAGAGATAATGTTGGCCGCCCGGCGGCTCATGGCCTTGTAGTTTTCGGCTTGATAAATGCGCATTGCAACCATCTCCTATCTTTACAGAGTGGGACGGGCGCAGCCTACGCCCGCCCCTGGGGCGTTCCAATGGATCAGCAGAACTTAGCCACGGCGGCGGCGATCATAGCGTGGGCCTCGTCCACTACAGCCGCATCGCTGTCGATCAGGGCGGGCATGGGCTTGCGGACCGAACCGCAGGGCACGCCGTCCTTGGCCAAAATTGCTTTCTGCACGGCGTACAGGTTGCCGTGGGCGGAGCACATCTTGTAGATGATGTGGTCAATCTCATTCTGGATCTGGCGGGCCGCCTCCATCTCACCCTTCTGGAAGTGCTCATACACCTTCAGGAAGAGCTCGGGCATAACGGCATAGGTACCTCCGATGCCGGCGCAGGCGCCCATGGCCAGACCGGAGATGAACTGCTCATCGGGCCCGTTAAAAACGAGCAGATCCTCGTCATGCCACATCTGGATATCCTGGGTTGGCATGGAGGAGTTCTTCACGCCGATCACACGGGGGTTTTTCTTCATCTCCCGCAGCAGAGAGGTGGTCAGGGCCACCCCCGCCAGTTGGGGGATGTTGTAGATGACAAAGTCGGTGTTGGGGGCGGCGGCGGAGATATCATTCCAGTACTGGGCGATGCCGTACTCGGGCAGGTGAAAGTAGATGGGAGGAATGGAGGCGATGGCGTCCACCCCCAGGCTCTCCGCGTGGGCGGCCAGCACCTGGCTGTCGGCGGTGTTGTTGCATGCCACGTGGGCGATGACAACCACCTTGCCCTTGGCCTCGGCCATCACGTTCTCCAGCACCACCTTGCGCTCCTCCACGCCCTGATAGATGCACTCGCCGGAGGAACCGCCCACATACAGGCCGTTTACGCCCTTGCCAATCAGGTGGCGGGTCAGGCCCCGCACCCGCTCCGGTGAGATATTCCCTTCCTCGTCATAGCAGGCGTAAAACGCGGGGATAACACCGTGGTATTTCTTCAAATCGCTCATGATAGTATCCTTCTCTCTTCTCAATCAGAATCTCATTTTATAGAGGCTCCGTTCTTTTGGCGGCACATTTGTAGCGCAGGCTCCGCTGGCTGTGCCAGCGGAGGGGCAGCACGAGCGGCGCGTCAGCCCTTGACTGCTCCCATGGCTATTCCCTGGGTAAAGTACTTCTGGAACGCGATGAACACCACAATAATGGGGATGGATGCCAAGGCCGCCCCGGCCATGATGAGGCCGAAGTCGGAGGACATCTCGCCCTGCATGTTAGCGATAGCCAGGGGCAGGGTCCACTTCTCCTCACTGGTCAGCATAACCAACTGAAGAAAATAGTCATTCCAGGTATTTACAAAGGTAAAAATGGCCAGAGCGCCGATGCCGGGCTTGATCATGGGGAACACCACGCTGAAGAAGGTCTTCAGCTCCCCGGCGCCGTCCACCCGGGCAGCCTCCAGAATTTCATTAGGGATCGTCTCAGAGAACTGCTTCATCAGGAAGACACCGAAGGGCCAGCCCACCGTGGGCAGGATGACCGCCCACAAGGTGTCACTCATGTGCAGCAGCTTCATCTCCTGAGCCAGAGGGATAACAATGACCTGTTTGGGCAGAGCCATGGCGCAGATGATGATGGTAAACAGGATGGTCCGGCCGTAGAACCGCTTTTTGCCCAGCGCATAACCAGCCAGGGCGGCGGTGATGCAGGTCAGGATCATTGCCATAGCAGAAATAAACACGATATTGAACAGCCACAGGAAGGCCGGCTTTGCAAACAGCTTATCATAGTTTCCCATCGTGGGATTCATCGGAAACCAGACGGGCACCTTGGCGTTAATATCGATAGCACTCTTGAAGGAGCCGGTGACAATCCAGTACAGCGGGAACAGGAAGAAGATGGCCAACATGATCAGAATCACTACGGCAAACACCTTATAGGCTGTGGAGGTGCCACTCAGGTCGGTCTTTTTCACTTTGACCGGGGTCGTATTTGCACTCATTTTCTCACTCCCTCCTCAGTCTGTCTTCGCCACTTTGAACTGGATGGCGGAGAAAATGGCGATGATGACGGCCAAGACGACACCGATCGCGCAGGCGTAGCCCAAGTCGTACAGCCGGTAGGCGGTGTCATAGACCTGGTACATAATGGTCATGGTGGAGTTCAGCGGCCCACCCTTGGTCAGCAACTGGATCAGCGCAAAGCACTGGAAGGAGTTGATAGTCGTGATAACCAGCACGTAGAGGGTAGTGGGCATGATCTGAGGCCACTTGATCTTCCAGAAAACCTGGAGCTTGGTGGCGCCGTCCACCTGGGCGGCTTCAATGAGGGACTGATCCACGTTGCCCAGAGCCGCCACGTACAACACGATGGGCTGGCCGATAGAGGTGGTAAACAGAATCAGGATTATAAACCAGATAGCGGTTTTAGGGTTGCCCAGCCAGTCAAAGCCAGTCGTGCCCGCCACCTGGTTAAGGATGCCATTGTAGGGGTTCAGAATCCACTTCCACACCACCGTGATGGCCACCGATCCGGTGACCACCGGCAGGTAAAACACACAGCGGAAGAAGGAGCGGGAAATAGAGTGCATCTTATAGATGGCGGAACTCACCCACAGGGAGAAAGCGGTGACACAAGGCACCGCCACCACCACGATGAGCAGAGTGTTCAGGAACCCCCGGTGGAACACGGGATCCTGGAAGAGCTTGATATAGTTCTCTAGCCCTGCGAACCCCTTGACGCCGCCCAACCCATACTCGGTAAAACTGTAAAACAGGCAGATGAACATGGGTACGACCACGAAGGTAACGAAGAAGATCAGGCTGGGCAGCAGGAACAGATAGGCGGAGATGGTCTCTCTCCGTACCAGGGCGCGGCTCATGCCGGAGAATTGGGACTTTTTTTGGGGCTTCCGTCCGGCCTGGGCCGCCACGGTATTTTGCGTCATGAATGTCTCCCCTCTTTCAAGTGGTATTTGCCTTTTCCTTCACCACTCCGGTGAAAGGAAGATGTGCCCGCCCCCTCTCAGCAGGGAGCGGGCACAGATATGCGCATTCAGGTTCCTTCGGTCAGGTTCAGCCGATATTGGCATTAGCCTGCGCCGCATACTTATCGGCCGCGGTCTGCACATCGGCACCGGTGGTCATGATCTCGGTCAACATGGGCCACCAGTAACCGCGCTGCTCGGTCCAGCCGCCAGTCAGGTTGTAATAGCGGCCCAGGTAGTCGCTCATCAGGGCGAAGGGGGCACGGGTCTCGGCGTCAGCGTCGCCGGTGTAGACATCGCCCCAGTCGGAGTGGACAGGGAAGAAACCGGTAGCCTTTACCGCCTCGACTCCGACAGTCTGGTCGTCGCAGACAAACTGCACAAACTTCTTGGCAGCCTCAATCTTGGCCTCGTCCTTGTTGTTGAACACGCCGAAGCCATAGGGGCCGGCCATCTCCAGCTCGGGCTTGCCGTCGTCAGAGGGGAATGCCATGGCGAAGGGGGTGAACTGGGTCTGAGCGGCATACTGGGTGTAGTTGGCGTAGTTCCAGCAGAAGCTCACGGCGCAGGTCTGGTTGGCGAAGGCCTGCAGCTCGTCGGCCGCGGCGAAGCTGGCATTGGCGGACATGGAACCGTTGTTCACCATATCCTGCAACAGCTTGAGAGCCTTGACGTTGTTCTCGCTGTTGGCGGTGTAGGCGGTCCCGTCCTCATTGACAAAGTAGTCGGAATACAGGTTGTTGACGAGGGCGCGGGTACCTTGGTCACCGCCCTGGGCGCCACAGTAGATAATGCCCGGAGTATTGATGTTGATGGTACCCGCCGCAGCGGCGTCACGCACCGCTTCCATAGCCTTCACGAAGTTGTCGGTGGTCCAGGTACGGGTCTCCTCGTCGATATACTGGAGGGCACCGGCCGCCTTAAAGGCCTCGTAGTTGATGGCCATACAGTGAGCGGCCACGCTCAGGGGATACATGTAGTAGGTGCCGTCCAACTGAGACACGGAGGAGATGCCCTCGGCAATGTCGGAGCCGCCAGTCTCCCACAGGTCGGACAGATCCACCATCAGGCCCTCACGGGCGTAGTTGCCCACGATACGCTCGGGGCCCTCGAAAATGATGTCGGGGCCGGTGCCAGCGGTGATGGCGGAGGTCAGCTTCTGATCACCGTCTTGATAGTTGATGGGAGTGACGGTGATCTTGATATTGGGATTCTGCTCATTGAAAGCAGCAATGATAGGCTCCCAATTGGATGCCTCGGCAAACCCACCGACATTGAAGGACCAGAGGTTGAGTTCAACGGTGCCGCTGGAGCTGCCGCCGGTCTCGCCGCCGGGCGCGGGGGATTCACTGTTACCGGGGGAGCCGTTGCCGCAGGCGGCCAGCCCCAGAGTCATACCGGCGGCGAGCAGGAGCGCAAGAGGTTTCTTCATGTTCATTGTTCTTCCTCCTCATTTTCGATAAATTTTTCTTTCCAGGACGTCTCGTCCATTGTGTAGATTGTATAATTCCGAGGGTGTTTTGTCAATATGCTTTTCGAAGAAAATTTTATTTCTCCAAAAATTCTGCAAATTTCTTTCACGTTTTGCAATACGCGGTCAAATGTGCTTGTCTGAAAGCACCTCCGCCACGGCCTCCCTTGTCTCCGCACTGCCCTGCACATCCCTGCGGCACACCTCATGGAACAGCACGTCCATCAGGTAGAGCTGCGCTACACGGGCCGCCACCGAGCCGCCCTGGAGGGGCCCCTCCAGAGAGCCGCACTGAAGCACTACGTCGGCATAGGCCGCACCGGGGGATTTGGGGAACCGGGTGACCAGGATGGCCACCGCTCTCCGGTCCCGGATGATTTTCAGGTTTTTCAGCAGCTCCTCCGTGGAGCCGGAGTAGGAAAAATACAGTACCACGTCCCGGGCCGTCAGGTGGGAGGCGGCGATGGCCTGCATGTGGGAATCCAGCACCGCGTAGAAGTTGGGCCGGGCGGTGCTGAACAGATGGGCGCACTCCTGAGCCAGGATCATGGACCCCCCCTGCCCCATGCACAGCACCTTTTCCGCGGAAAAGAGCAGATCCGCCGCCTTCCGGACGCTGTCCGGGCGGATCAGTTCCACCGTCTGGGCCATGGCATCCCGGTCAGCGGCGTAGAGCTTCTGACACAGCTCCTCAATGCTGTCTTCCGGCCGGATCTCCCCCGGTACGGTAGGGGCTTCCACCCGCCGTGCCGTGGAGTTGGCTACGGCAAGCTTGAACGCGCTGTACCCCTTGTAACCCAGCCGCTTGCAGAAGCGGGAGATAGTGGCCTCCGCCACGCCGGCCTCCTCCGCCAGCTCGGAGATGGACATGAACTGGGTCTTCTGCTGGTGAATCACCGCATAGTCGGCCACCTTCTTTTCCGCGCTGGTCAGCTGGTAGTATTCACTGTTGATCTTTTCAAATACATTTCCAAAGGGCATAACTGCCCCCTCACTGTCCGGCCAGGAGCTGTCCCAGCATCTGGTCACACATCACCAGCATCCGCGGCAGGTGGAAGGGCCCCTTGAACGTACTGCCCTTACAGGCGGGCATGGTGGGCTTGCCGTCCCGGCGCAGGTAGCCGTACCAGTCGCCGTATTCGGGATCGGAGAAGTGCTCCTTGCAGTAGTCCAGGGTGCGCTCAAACCAGGTCAGGTACTTCTCGTCGCCGGTGTCGCGGTAGATCATCAGGCTGGCGATGAGGATCTCGTCGTGGGGCCACCAGAGCTTCATGTCGTGCTCATAGGCCTCAGGGGGACGCCCCAGGCAGTCGATGAAGTAGAGCAGGCCGCCGTACTCGTAGTCCCAGCCGGCCTCGATGGCCTGGTCAAAGATTTTGACCGCCACCTCATGCTGCTTCTTGTCGCCCTTCCGGTTGGCGTCCTCCATCAGGAACCAGGAGCACTCGATGTCGTGGCCGGGGTTGACCACCCGGCCCTCGGTCACGTCGCCCCGGAACTCGCCGTTGGGGCCGACGCTCTCCAAGGTGCAGCCCAGCTCTGGCTTGTAGTGGTAGCGGAAAATCTCATCCACGCACTGGGCGGCCCGCTCGCTGTAAAGCGCGTCCTGCTCGGGGTCCACCCGGCGCAGGACCGAGGTGATGTTCAGATAGATCATAGGGTTGGCCAGGGCGCGGCCGGAGCGGGTCTCTGGGATGGTCTTGGGGCCCATCCCCGTGGGGTCGGCGACCAGCCCCTGGTTCAGGTTCCAGATCAGGTCGTAGGCCGCGCGGGCCCGCTCCAGGCAGGCCTTGTCGCCGGTAACCCCGTAATACTCGGCGTTGGCGATGGCATAGAAGCCCTCGGAGAAGCAATAGCGGCGCTGACGCAGCGGCTTGCCGTCGCCGGTGACGGTGAAGTACATCCGGTTGCCCGCCGCCCGGTTGATGCAGTACCGCTCCATGAAGTCCAGGCAGCTCTTGCTGGCGGCCAGCCACTCCTCCTTCACTCCGTACACGTGGCACAGATAAGCGAAGATCCAAGCGCAGCGGCCCTGCATCCACACACTCTTGTCCGTGGAGAACACCTTTCCCTCCCGATCCAGACAGGTATAGACGCCGCCGTGCACCGGGTCCATGCCGTTTTTCATCCAAAACCGGATGCTGCGCTCCAGTTCCTCCTGAATCCACTTCTGGTGACTCTGTAAACGAGCCTTATGATCCATAATGTCAGATCCCACCTTTCGCTGATTGGGAGAGGTCCCCCATTGCCTCCATCATAACCGCCCTCCCCCCTCCCGTCAAGAGAATTTCGAAAATTATTTTCAAAACCCTGAAAATATGCTTGACAGATTCAAAAAAACTGATAGCCTATAGGGGAAGGAACCTGTCTGTTTCCCACAAAAAAGGAGGGCTTACGCAATGAAGCATCTTGGAATTGAAGTCCCAGTAAAAAACGTGCCGGAACTGGACCCCGGTTTTCTCCCCCTGGGAAAGTTCTGCACCGCCTTTCTGAAGGACGCCAAAAAGCCGCTGGACATCGCGGTGGAGCGGGCCGGCGGCGAGGTGGCGGTCTACAAAACCTTTATCCACGGCACTCCGGACATGGCCGAGGCCGACATCTACTATGTGGACCGCATCATCAAGATGCTGCTCTGGATGAAGGGCGGCTTCAAGGTGTACCTCAGCGGCGATCAGGCCGTATATGAGGCCATGAAGGCCACCTACCGCGTGGGCGGCGCCCGCGCCTTTGACGCCGACTTCATGTCCAACGTCTATGAGAAGCCCTTTGAGGTGGTGTACTGCGACCAGGTGCCTGCCGAGAAGAGCAATCCCCAGGCTGTGGGCCGCCACCTGGGCGGCTGCCGCATCGGCTTTGACGCGGGCGGCTCCGACCGGAAGGTGTCCGCCGTCATCGACGGCGAGCCGGTCTTCTCCGAGGAGGTCGTCTGGTTCCCCAAGACCACCTCCGACCCCGACTACCACTATGAGGGCATCGTCTCCGCCCTCAAGGCCGCCGCCGAGCACATGCCCCGGGTGGACGCGGTGGGCGTCTCCTCCGCCGGCATCTATATCGAGAACCGCACCATGGTGGCTTCCCTGTTCCTCAAGGTGTCCAAGGAGGACTTTGACGCCAAGGTGAAGGACATCTATATCCGCGCCATCCGCGACACCTTCGGCGACGTGCCCTATGTGGTGGCCAACGACGGCGATGTGTCCGCCCTGGCCGGCGCCATGAGCCTGGAGGAAGACAACATTCTGGGCATCGCCATGGGTACCAGCGAGGCCGTGGGCTACGTGGACGCCAACGGCAACATCACCGGCTGGCTCAACGAGCTGGCCTTCGCCCCGGTGGACGTGTCCCCCAACGCCATGGAGGACGAGTGGTCCGGCGACATCGGCTGCGGCGTCAAATACTTCTCCCAGGACTCCGTCATCAAGCTGGCTCCCGCCGCCGGCATCAGCCTGTCCGCCGACCTCTCCCCTGCTGAGAAGCTCAAGGAGGTCCAGAAGCTGATGGACCAGGGCGGTTCCCCCGCCGAGGCCATCTACCGCTCCATCGGCGTGTACCTGGGCCACTCCCTGGCCCTGTACCACCACTTCTACGGCTTCAAGCACGTGCTGCTGCTGGGTCGCGTCATGTCCGGCCGGGGCGGCGACATCATCCTGGACACCTGTAAGAAGGTGCTGGCCGACGAGTACCCGGAGGTGGCCGGCCTCATGAACCCCACCTTGCCCGACGAGAAGGCCCGCCGTGTAGGCCAGTCCGTGGCCGCCGCCTCCCTGCCCGAGTTGAGGTAAGCGGTGAAGCGCCACATCGTCTGCCTGGGAGACTCCAACACCCATGGATACTGCGCCGATCCCGCCGACTGCGCCGACGGCTCCCTCCGCCGCTTTAATGAATCAGAGCGGTGGACCTGCCGCCTCCAGGCTGCCCTGGGAGAGGACTTTCTGGTTCTTGAGGAGGGGCTACCCGGACGCACCACCGTCTTTGACGACCCGGTGGAGGAGAGTTTGAGCGCCCTGCCCTACCTCTATCCATGCCTCATGAGCCACGCGCCGGTGTCCCTGCTGGTGGTCATGCTGGGCACCAACGATACCAAGGAGCGGCTGGGCGCCAACGCCTGCGCCATCGGCAAGGGCCTGCGCCGCCTGGTGCGGAAGGCACAGTCCATCGACTGCTGGGCGGGCGGGCAGCCCAACCTTCTGATTGTCGCCCCGCCCGCCATCGGAAAGGGAGTGGAGCGATCTCCCGTGGCCCAGGAGATGGGACTGGGCTGCGTGGAAAAATCCCTGCGCCTGCCCGGCCAGTTCCGGGCGGTCGCCGCAGAAACCCGCTGCCACTTTCTGGACGCCAATGCCCTTGGCTTGGCGCACAACCCCATTGACTTCATGCACCTCACCCGTGAGAGCCACGCCCGGCTGGCCGCCGCGCTGGCCGAGCGGATTCCCACACTGTTCTGAACCCGTACAGGCCCGGCGAACTGTCGCCGGGCCTGTGACAAAAAGGAGGCCCCTTCATGGCCGCAGGCATTTTTAATCCGGAAAACGACTTCTGGCGTCTGATCGAAAAGCTGGTGGATCTCTTTCTCCTCAGTGTGTTCTGGCTGGTCTGCTCTCTGCCCGTGTTCACCCTGGGGCCCGCCACCGCCGCCCTCTACCGCACAGTGGTGCGCTGTATCCGCGGCAGCGAGCGCAAGAGCTGGAGCCTGTTTTTTCGTACCTTCCGGGAAAATTTCAAGGTTGGCGCCCTGACCACCCTCGTGGTGGTGGCTGTCGGTGCGGTTTTGTTCGTTCTCTATACCCTGCTCTATCAGACTGCATCGCTCAACCGCGCCGGCTACATCCTGTTTATGGCCTACTATGTGTTTCTTTTGTTGCCGCTGGGCCTGCTGTGCTACCTCTTCCCCGTCCTCTCCCAGTTTGAATTCGGTGTGGGCGGCCTCCTCTCCAACTGCGCCAAGCTGGCCATCGCCCACCTGCCCTCTACGATCGCCCTGGCGCTGCTGCTGTATGCCGCCCTGACGGTGTGTCTCAACTTCTTCCTGGCCATCGCAGTCACCCCCGCCCTTCTGGCCCTGCTCCACTCCCTCCTTCTGGAGCGCATCTTCGCCCCCTACATCCGCCAGCAGTTGGGAGAAGATGACAATGACACTTAAAAAAACAGCCTGTCGAATACATGCTTCGACAGGCTGTTTTTTGTTTCTATTTCTCCGCCAGCAGCTTATTGAGTTCCGTCATAAAGGTGCCGATGTCCTTAAACTGCCGGTACACCGACGCGAAGCGGACATAGGCCACCTCGTCCACCTCTCTCAGCCGGTCCATCACCAACTCCCCAATCTTCGCCGAGGGGATCTCCCGGTCCATGTCGTTCTGGAGAACCTGCTCAATTTCGTTGGCAATCTCCTCCAGCTTTCCAAAGGGCACCGGGCGCTTCTCACAAGCCCGGATCATGCCGTTGAGCAGCTTGCTTTTGTCAAATGTCTGGCGGCTGCCATCCTTCTTGATGACCACCAGAGGCAGACTCTCCATGGTCTCATAGGTTGTAAACCGCTTATGGCACGCCAGGCACTCCCTGCGGCGGCGGATGCTGGCCCCCTCATCGGAGGGCCGGGAATCCACCACCTTGCTCTCCGGATGGGCGCAGTACGGACATTTCATGGTGTCTTGCCCCCTTTGCTTCATTTTAAGCTATGATGGTTCATTATAGCATAAAAGTGCAGCCCGTGGTATCCCCATTTGAGAAAAAAATTTCCGTATGATTTTGTTTTTTCCGGGTACACTACAATCAGCGAAAGCGAGGTGAGCTTGATGCAGAATCAGAATCCGGACCAGATGAAGGCCCGCAGCCAGAATGGTCAGAACAAGACCAATGGCCAGAATGCTCAGAACAAGAAGAAGGAGCAGGCTCAGAACAAGAACAACCAGCCCAACCAGTTCTGACTTTGAGCCATGGGCCGGGGCTCCGCCCCGGCCCAATTTTTCTTTCCAAATTTTTTTCATTTTTCTATTGACATTCTGCGCCATTTTGGTATAATAACATGCGTGCTCACGAGAGAGCAGTAAAAATAGCGGGTTTGTGTAAGGGTAGCACAGCAGACTCTGACTCTGTATGTGAGGGTT
>ERZ780150.1828-NODE-1828-length-12440-cov-3.066451_pt1 | contig 12440 bp, 10 predicted proteins | sample MGYA00511019_ERZ780150 | MGnify/ENA primary metagenome ERZ780150 (study PRJEB29588, sample SAMEA2151633) | human gut metagenome | biome: human gut; feature: human-associated habitat; material: faeces | place: Denmark | collected 2008/2010 ...
CAGAAATACCGCACTTTTGTGCGGTATTTCTGCTGCGTATCTCTTTTGTCAACACATTTTGGCATACTACGACAATCTAGATATTTTCAAACGCTGAGATATAAATTCCAGGCCCGAGATGTCAGAAGTTATTAGGTTCTATTTATCGAAAAATGCTGTCTAAATTCCAATATAAGATAAAAATATTGGTTTTAAACGTTTTGAAAAACCAGGCTCGAATAAAGAAAACGCCAAAAGCGTTGCGACACAAGCGCTTTCGGGTAAAGCGCTCCCCGTTTTTCGATAAAATTGTTCGAAAAACGGGGAGCGTTCAATCCAAGAATTGTGGAAAACTGAGCCAGATTTTATAAAAAGGGTATAGCAACGCCGAAACTGAAGCCAATTTCAGAGACAAATGTGGAAACTATTTTGTTATCTGGACCTACGCCGTCATTTTCTCGGAAACACGGGTCTGGAGCCTGCTGTGTTTCCGCTTCATTCACAGCTTTTTCAGGTCAAAGGCCATGTCCAGGAGGAACAGCTCCGCGCGGATATTGGCCCGCCCGCGGGTGAGAAACCTGCGGAAACCAAAATCATTTTTCAGCAGGGCAAAGGCGCCCCACCTGGATGGAGCGGAAAAGGCACAGATGGATCCCCCTGGGAGATGCAATGCGCTGGGTGGTTTCCGCGCGTTTGTCTCAAAAAGTCCTTTGGAGACACACCTCTTTGGGCTGTTCCGGGTCCTTGGCCCGGCAACACTGGCTGCAGCAGGGACAACCGGTACAACTCTCACACCGGTACCAGGTGGTGCAGACAAACTGGCCGTTCCGTATTTCCGTACATTCCCGGCGGAGCGGGAGCTTCCTGCCCTAGGTACAGGTGAAGCAGTCTTCCTCCGGGTCGTAGGCTATATTCTCTATCCTGCCAATCTGTTTTTGGAACTTTTTATGTTTCTTCTGGTCGTAGTTTGTGGGCTTGATAAAGCAGGTCTGGCCGGTGGAATCCAGGTATCCTTCCTTCAACAGGTGGTTTTGATTCTCAATAGTTCCGACCGGCCTTTTGTGCGGTTCACTTTTCTACAGGTGGTAAGATCGGTATTTTTTCTTGTATAGGACTTTTATAGTAACCACCTCACAAATCGTACGCCTAATTTGTTTATAAAAATCTAAGATATCCGTAGTCTCAAAAGGAATTTTCTCTACCTTTTTCATTACAAGTGAAATTGCAATACTAAGCAGAGATATGAATACTGAGGAAACAAATGCTGATATCACTGATATCAACACCCTTACGAAAAAGGGAACTTTATTTATGTCCAGCTCAAATATACCGTACGCAAGCATATCTAATGGAGTTTCCGAAATGGTAAGAATGGTAATAAGCATAAACGTGAATAGCAGGCTGAATATTTTCGAACGGTAACGCAATCGACGTCGCCTATCCCAACTTTTTTGGAAGTGTTTCGTTTGTTCCTCATAAGTAAACTCTGGAATTTTATTGGGCTGTTGAGGGTTTTGCCCATTTACCAGGCTCAATGCCAGGTTCCAATCGGGCGTGTGAAGGATCCCTTCGTTGCTTTCAGGCAAGTCAATTGCTCTATAATCCCAAATATTTCGATAACGTACAGAGCAATACTTCATAAGTGAGTTTGTGTCTGGAGCCAGAAAGCATTCCTTGTGTATATCCCAATATTCATTGAGGCGCTTTGCAAAATCCTTTATGAAGTTCTCATTCTGAAACAACTTAGAGGCGTTTACATATTTTATAATTTTTTTAGCAGCTGAAGATGAGATTCTTGCATAATTTTGATCCTCTTTTGTCTTTTTTATTGTGTCAATCTCATCAGGTGTAAATAATGCACGGCTGATATTATCGTTCAAATAAGCCAGTTCTTGCCCAGAGATTTGTTCATCAATTCCTTTTAATTTGCTTTCTTTAAAGTGCTTCAGCACATTTAAAACGCTTTCCTCTACCGCATAGTAATAGCACAAGTCCACCAAGGCGTTGGCCATTTTTAGGCAATTGACATCCGGTCGAGTATGACTTTCTATATATACGTCCCGAATTTCAATGAGGGCGTCAATCCAATCGCTACGGTTGTCCTGATGCTTGAGTTTAGTTTTTTTCTCGTCTTCCTCAGACGTATCACGAAGATGTTGAAGCTGCTTGCGCGCGTCTAAAATCAAATTGCGACGTGCAGGATCAATCTCCATTGCACCCCAATTAATGTTTGTATTATAAAGGATCACATTTATTAAAGACAGATAATCATAACGTATTTCATTTATTTCTTTCTTCTGGTGAATCACGGGGCCGGCAGAACTTAACTGCACCATAATAGACAAGAATTCCCCAATATCTCTCATCCGTCTGGAATAATCTGTGTTCACTTCTTTTTCTAAGGCTTTAAGCTCTTCAAGTGACAAACCTGAAGAAGAAACCTCACGTTTCATTTTCTCTATTTCCGAGTTGAGAATCCAAAGTTCCTCTTTAGATGGATTTTCTTTTGGGCTGAACATCGCCGTGTTTGACGAGGAAATCGCCTGTTTGATTAGTTGTAATAGGGCTGTTTCATCCTTTTGCACCGGCAGCCAGGAGAACAGGAACTTTCCATCGCCCTCTGATGCTTTTGAGGCTGCGTTTATAATATAGTCGGCCATCGTATACTTTGAGCCAAATGCATTGACCTGTAACCATCCTAGGCGAAATAGTTCCAACACCGCATCCTTCGAATGCTCATTGAGCAGCATACTCATAATGGTATATGAATCGGTAACCTGATTAAACGGCAAAACGACAATGTGGCCATACTGAACAATTTCTGTGAAAATTGCCCATTGCCCCAGCTCTACTTCTTTGATCGAACGCCTAGTAGAATCTGTTTCCTGGAGGAGGACAAAATGATTATATTGATGTTCCATAAGCAAGTCACTCCCTCTGTGTCTCACCTAATCGTGAAAACTACATAACAATGATGTGCGCTATCGTAAATAGCGCTTCCAGCAAATGCTGCATAAGTGCACATGGTTTCTTTGTCCAGCACGGGGGATATGTTTAAAGGGACCTGATATCTCGGGGGTTTACCCTTTATCTCTCTTGTTGTCTCATTGAACGCACCGCTGCTTCAATCGCATCTGGAACCGTCACTTGACTCCACTCATTCCAGAACTTGACTGTAGCGCTATTGGGCTTTTGTCTTGGCGCTTCAATGAGGATACGGCTTGGAAGCAACGAAGCATCTCCTACAGCTATGGCCTCACCAATATCCAGTACAGGGAGCAGATCCGCGAAATTTCCAATGCTATCGGGCAGCAATTTTTTAATGACTAACTGGTCATCAGCATTTGTCAAACGCATTGCGATAAAGTTACTGCTCTGGCTTAACACTGTTCGATTCACTTCGGAGGGCCTTTGGCTGACAATGACAAGGCCGATTCCATATTTGCGTCCCTCTTTCGCAATGCGCTCAAAACTCTGTAGGCTGGAAAGTTCTACGCCCTTCTGTGCATTGGCCGGAATATACAGATGTGCCTCATCGCAAAAAATTGCCAGTGGACTGATTTTGCTCCGCTCCATCCACTGTTGGACGGAGAAAATGATGCGTGCCAAAAGGGAAACAATAAGTGGTAGAATATCAGAGGGAACTTCAGAAAAATCGATAATCTTTACCCCGCCTCCTTGGCTGGCCGGAGCCATTAGATGTTTGCATAGAACATCCATATAATCAAACTCCAGTAACATGTCGTCCTTTGCAAACATGAAGTTCAATCGTTTATCGTTTACTTTTGCCTCCAACCGTTGAATAAAACGGGATAACTTTCCGTAAAAATCCCCTTGTTTTTCTCTGCTGTTTGCGCCCGTTACCATTTCTCTATTTTTATAGTCCAGCAATTCCAAAATCTGATCCATTTTGTAGGGCACTGGGCTATCTAAAGTGATTGCCTCGCTTAGATCTGGATGGCCTGACGCATCGAGCAGAGAGCGTTTCCCCTCCATAACAGCTTGACTGAATACCATCGCCTGATTCGGTGCGTTGGAATCTGACCGATCCAGCATTAAGGACAGCATCTCCTCATAGGTCAGCAGCCAATAGGGAAGAAACATAACGCCATCCATCGGCCGATCAGTTGGACCAGCGATCTTATAATGCTGGATATGTTCTCCGGAAATTGGGGCATATTCACCATGAATGTCGAACAGAATAGCGTTACATGAAGGTAATTCCGCTATCTTTTCAATTAAGGCTGCCACTGTGTAAGATTTCCCTGAGCCTGTACTCCCTACAATAACGGCATGCCGCTGAAATAACTTATTGCCATCCAGAAAAGCCAAAGCACCGTCGTTCATCGTGTATCGGCCGATGCAAAGCGGGTGCTCCATACCAGAATCTGTACCAGAAATTACCCCCATAAAAGAAGCGAGGACTTCGTCTGTCATAAGAAAGCACTGGGAGTCAATCTCTGGAACCGATTCCAGGGTACGCTTAAATACGTTCTTCCGCGTTCCCTCCCGATCCAATAGTGTCCCGATCAATGTAATCTTCACGATATCCGCAGAGAAATCGGTATCGCTCTCATTGTCAACATCCTCTATAAACTTTCGCACGATTTTGCTGACCATTCCTATCAAAGCTTGTCCTGTTTTAGAGGAGCGGATCACGACCAAATGGTTCACCTGCAGCTGAGAGAGCTGTGTGGAATCTTCTACACACACAACGACATTGGAGGTATCCACACTCTGGACCATCCCCAGTGGATGCATATCATCAAAATGAAAAATTCCCATCTCCCCACACCCCTTCAGTCAATTAAGGACATGAACCCATCAATTGTCCAAAATGTACCGTCCAAAATTTCTATGTGATTGTCAATGCAAACAGCAGTTTTATCTGGAATTTCATCTTGCTGGATCGTTATGTAATGTTGTGCATTATTGACCAATAGATGGGCAGCAGAATCTGATACTTTTTGCGTGATCGAGACAATCGGAATTCCTGCCCGAATACGCGTGATGATCCCCTCTTGTATCTGTGAGTCATTGAATCCATAGCCAATACAGAGAAACGACCGTGCCCGTTTGATTCGCTCATCTGCAGCCAATAACAATTCGCGGTGAGTACCGTGTAAAATAGCGGCATATTTAGAAGATCCAGGCGTAATAATTTCCGGAATTAATCCCGTCGGCAAATTTGACAACATGGGCGCAGAGACTATACCTCCATGCACATCACGAAAGACATCTAGCGAACCGTGCACTTTCAGAAGATTCACAGAATTCTTATCAGCAAAACTTCCGGAAAAGTGCTTTAGGTAGTATCCGTCAAATCCAACAGTGCAAGGGATTTCCGCCAAATCACAGGCATACTCAATCAGACGATCATAATTTGTTGTAATAATATCAATGCGCCTAGGATGTGCCTGATAGAACTTTTTCAGAAGCCGGGTCAAGGGCAGCATTTTGGGGCTAAACAGAAGCTGTTCATATACTGCTAAGTCCCTGGAAGATATCAAATTCCAGGTTTCACACCTAATATCCGCCAACACCTCGCGCGTAAGCTCTATACCTGTAAGAGCCGTTTCCAGATCATCATCATTTGCTATATTTGCTTCAAAGTTGTCCCAGCAGGGAGTGCCGCGATAACAAGCGCTGAGTTGGTGAACCAAATGTTTCCCCAAATCGTGCATACTCGGCAGCCCGTGCGGAGCAGATGCGCCGCTTCCAACCATGATTAAGGGCGTTTCTGTAACTGCGCTTTGAATGGTTTTCAAAATAGTGTCTAAATCCATATTCCAGACCTCTTCTTTCTGTTAAAACAAGTATGCTGCGTTTGATGGTAAAATAAAAAAGGTGAAATAACAATTGACACTGAACCCTCTCGGTGCTATGCACTTCCCAATATGTGCTAGCTAGAAGGAAATATGAAGCCTGTTAAAAAGCGTAGACTTACACCAGGTTTCGTGACAGTTTCCTTTTCAATTCTGAATAGAGCGCAGTAATATCCCGCTCATAGTATGCCCGTACATCATAGGACGTGACGGAAACAGAGGAATTCGCATGAGCCAATCCATCCTCATGAGCCCGCTCTAGTTCGGCCAGGTCATGCTCTAAGAATGCTTTCCAAAGCCGGCTGCGGGTGTCGGCTAATTGAGGGGTTTTAGCTTTGTCAATCATTTTTTGGAATGCAATTTTGGCTGTTGCTTGGCTCCCCTTGACTCCATATTCAATCATACCGTCCATGTAGTCATACCAGGAAACCTGCAAGAACTCAATTTCCTTTAAAAAGAGTCGGATTAACTGTAAATTTTCCTTAGTAGGAATGGATGAACGGGGACCTACTTCAACAATTGCACCACCGGAAAAGTCGCTGTATAAGTTCTGAATATCAACATACTCCAGTGGAACTCCCCCTAACGCCGCCAGATTGATTTCTATCTTATGATCAGCTAAGAGATAGAGCAATTGACGCAACGGGTAAATCCGCGTTATCCAGGTTTCGCCTTTCTTGCGCTCCTCAAACAAAGCGCTGTAATAGAACCAAAAAGCATGTACGAACCAATCGTCTCCTATATTACTACTCAGAAAATCTTGAAATTCATTCCTGGCGCCTAATTTTGGATGCGGAGAAGCCAGGAGCAGCCCCATCAGCGAACAGGAAAAGCGATAGGGCGGGACTGCCTCGTTCCCTACGGCACACCGATAGAGTAGGGTCAGCGCTTCCGTGAGGTACTTCGGATCATCTCTTGTTTGGAAAATATGAAAATCCACCATTGCCTGATTGTGATAGATGGCGCTGAACATGGGATTTTTGCTTTCTTGTTTGCACTGATTGAGATATTTCGCGGCAGCGATCATGCGGTTTGCCCCATTATAGTTTTCCTGTTCCCGATATAATTCACAAACTTTCATTAAAATTTCTGTCAAATCCTGCTTTAGCAGGTCTCCCAAAGTCAGAATCGGACGAGCAGCCTGACAAAAACCGGATTGTTGGGCCATCCTGCTTTCTTTAAAGGCATATTCAGATAAGGGGCGCAAAATCTCGAGCGCATCCTCTTTGATACGCTTCTCCTGTTCTTTTGTACATGAGATGCCCACCAAATGTAGCATATCCGCTAATTGATAGGGAACTGTATACCATAAAATCCATCCAGGGAAAATCTCCCTGCTGGTCAAGGTTTTTAATTCCGAATGGACCAGAAACGTTTGGAGAAACTTTTCAGGGAACTCCACAGCTTCATATACCAGCTTCAAAATATATTTTCCATATGTGTTGATTTGCAAAGAACGGATATTTAACTCTGAATCCCAGCATCTGGAATTCGGGACTTCACGCATGTAATACATTCTCTGCACAAAGTACTCTGCCACTAGGAAATCCCGGTAATCTTGGTGTTGGAACACATAGCTATCCTTTTCAAAATGAAAAAGCACATGCTGTTGTTTGAGATAGTTGATAATTTTATCGGAATGTTGTGGATAAAAACGAATCTCATCCAATATTTTTTTATATCCATCCGTGGGAATCAACGGAATATTCCGTAAAATGCGTTGATAGCCGCGGCCCTGTGCTGGATTTGAACTGGCTAGAAACGAAATCAATGGCGTCCATTCTGTAATAATATCGATGCAGGAGCTCCTCACGATTTCAGTGGTCAACCGGTTATTGGTCCATTCCTGATACGCTAAAATAGGAAGGAGAAATTCTAAAATGTAGGCAAAGTAATATGTACGTTCATCTGCCTGAATGTTGCACAGCATCTGTTCCGCTAAAGCAGAATACATTTCTTTCAATACCTGATACTGCGTCGTAGGAGCATGTCCTTTCTCTATGCAAGACTGAATATGCTGACGATACATAGGCCGTTCTATGAGTTTTTTTACCTGATCTGTAATTGGAACCGTTATGTTGATGGGTTCTTGGAGTCCGCATAATTGGGCCTGTTGAAAATAGTCGGGCAAACTATTCAATTGTGCTGTTCTCTCCGCATCGGATTCCGTTCGTGAAGTCACAATAACATGCACTTTAGGATATTGCGTTTTGTCTGAAATAGCTGCAATTTCAGCTAAAACTTGCTGAAACAATGTCCGAGGTTCGATTTGACGGGATTGCATTTCGCTCAAACCGTCTAACAACAGAAGAACTGGTTTTTCATTTCCGTTGATAGGGCGACGGAAAAATTCTCGCCAGTATCCACACGTGCTTTCCGAGCAATTTTCCGCACGATTCGCAATATGCTGCAGAAGTGGGCTATTGTCGGAACTCAACGGTCTGCTGTCCACGTCTGGAATGCAGGAATACCGTGAGATCAGAGTATCTAGTGATAATAAAAACGAACCAGCATATGGGCAAGATGACTCATCTGATCTTATTTTTTCATATAAATACGCCAAAAATGCTGTTTTTCCCATCCCACCCGGTCCGGTTAAGAACATCGGATGCTGTGCCAAGAGGCTCTTCAGATTTTCCCACCAAACTGATTCATCAGAGCCAGAGGACGGTTGTGCATCCATACTCGTTCCATCGGGAAATAATATTTTTTGTGCCCAATAATTCTTTTTTACATGCTGCCTGACAAGGTGTTCATCCGCACCAATACATGATTCAGCTATCAATGCGTTAAACATAGAAATTCTCCCTCTCTCTCTTTGACAAAGATTTTTCTCATTTTACCATATAAAGGATAAGTAGTCGAGAGATGTCGACGGATAAAATTTCCAAAATCTGCTTAAGGCGTTTTAATAAAACGTCTGCGCTAACTTTCTGACGTTGACGTAAAACCGACTCTGCGGTATGATGACTGAGGGTGATTATAGTATGAGTTTAAACAGTGATATGATTGATTTCGAATATTTAGAGCATTTTTTAGAGAGTCTTTCCCAGAAGGATGCTCCAAACGCGAGTTTCGCCTCTCTATAGAGGAAAGAGAGTATCTTCAAAAGAAATATCCAACGGCCATTTTTGAACCGCTTGGATCAAGCGATTCGCTTAAAGCGTGGCATTTGGTGACGTTTGTCTATTGATCGTGAATTCAATCTGTTCGACTGCGAGAGGCGTTTGTTCACTTTCAAATGCTCGGAAACAGTTATGGACGCTCTTTTCTCCAATCTAGCGACGGTAATGCTTTTGTTTTCACGGTATATTCCATATTCGACGGGTTCGCAGCTATAAATGATTCTATCATTTCCAGATGGAGAGATAAAAAACCGGCCCGCACTCCTGGCATTCAAGGCGGTGCAGGCCGGTTTTTCTTTCCTTAACAGACTTTTCTTTCCCATCTGTGGCGGCTATCTTTAGAACAAGAAGGGGCACCTGCCAACGGCTGGTGTCTGTCTTTGGTCCCCCCTTCTTCACGATTCAGAATCGCTTCTTACCTCTCCAGAATCGCCCCATGTGAATGGGTAGTGTCAACATTTGGGCCTGCTGACAAAGTCCCCCAAAACTCCAACTTTATAGTATAATTAAAATGAGGAGGGATGGAGGATGATGGGACGGCAGAGCAGACAGATAAGTATGTTGGTTCTGGAGATAGAGGAACTGATTCCCGCAAATCATTTGCTCCGGCCAATCAATCAGCTGGTTTCATTTGATTCTATCTATGATCTTGTAGCCCCGTATTATCCTGCGAATGGCCGTCCATCTGTCGATCCTGTCAGTATGTTTAAAGTGCTGCTAGGAGTATTGGACAGTCCAAGAAAAATGTTCAATACTCCTACCCTTGTCCAATTTTATTGTTGGCCGGAAGGTAAAAATTTTTCTGCCTCTCCTGGATGAAAAGTTTGTCTTTCCTCTTTCTTCAAATTCTTACGAGCTTTTTTAAAAGATTTATCATCTGTTCCGGGATACTTTTCATTAATATCAGTAACCATCTCTATGAGTGCATCACGTTTACTGCAAATTTCCTCATCAGACAGTGCTACAAAATCGGCTATAAGAGACTTGTAGCATTCTCGGACACGCCAAAGAGCATCTGCCGCATCCTTGTGCTTTTTTGCCTCGCTGTCAAGGTTAAAATCCTTTGTGTAAAGGGTTATTCCAAGAGTAAGTGCGGATCCCAAACCACCAATCCAAGCTAATGTTACCTGTTCTTGGATTACGGTTGCTAAGAATCCGACCGTTGATATTGCGGTTAATACTATCTCAGTTATTTTGAGCAAGCGATGTTTTTTCAAAAGGCGGTTTGCAATAATATGGTGTTGGGTATATGTATATTCGATCCGGCCATGAGCATCGATAAGTTGATTCTTTAAGTTTACTTTGTAACTGTCGATTCCCATATTGACTCCTTATGCAATTACTCTCAGAACTTTACCAAGAATTTCCCAATCGTCTGTGTTAACGCTCTGCTTGCTCCCAGGGGCCTAGTAGATTTACGGTGCATCGACCATAGCTATCAGTTCGTGCATTGTAAAAATTTAAAAGTGTCTGTTCATACGAAATGGGAGAATCGATGTGGGGTTCGCCATCCCGAGTAAAATGCCAACCGCCTATTGCATTATAACAAAAGGTATCGATAAGGATTCCTAACAGATGGTAGCTGGAAAAAACGTATCTCTTACAAAACGAATATGCTTACAGGTATCAAACAACAGTCCATTGGTTGAAGAATACCCATTTTTTCTTTCATTGAATCTTGCTCAGCTTTTGGATTTGTGGTCATCCAATTTCCACCCATATGAGAATCAGGATACCTATACATAGTTGTTCCCCATAAGTTTCGGAGTATAAAAGCAGGTAAAACTTCAAATTTCATGTTGTCCGAGAATCTTACTACAACAACCTGCCCATCTCCTCTAATGTCTGTTGCTGGATATGTATTCAAAATTGCGTTTTTTACAGCTTGCAGCAATCGAGATGGACCATTTCCATAAGAATTAGCAAAGTAACTATACTCACTATCAGGTAGCTCTATCAAGACATCAAGGTCACTGGTGTCAATGGCTGTCCCACGGCCATATGAACCAACATAAAAACTGTGAGTGGTGTCACTATCCTATTCCAAAAAACACGATTCACTGCCCTGGTAATACGTGTATATCGATCAGAAATTAGTGAACGGGTGTTGCCATCAATAATGTGCTGACCTTTAAAAATATTTGATCCCATATAATTGTCCTTTTCTTATTATCCTATTTTTCTCAAGATAGAGATGTTAGATATTGTTACTTGAGATATTTCTGACTTGTTTTTGTAGATTTTACAGACTTACACTAAGTTGACCAAGGTGCGAGCAATCCTTGGCACCCTGCCAGTACATTCTGCCAGGTAGTTTCAAAATTGCCGGTGTACTAAGGATCCGCTACTTCCTGGTCTAGTTGCCCCGCATATTCCATCAGAAGGTGCATCTTCCCATCGAAATCTCCGCCGCAGATACGGCACATATCGTGGAGATTCTCTTGATCCATCCCAATCAGCAAATCGTATTTGTCGTAGTCGCCGTTCTGCAGTCTCCGAGCTGTTTTGCATGAGCAATCGATTCCGTGCTCGCTCAGGAGCTGACGAATTGGTAAATCGACTGGGCGTCCAATTTCCTCTGGGCTGGTAGCTGCCGAATCGATTTGAATCTGTTTCTCCAGTCCAGCTTTTTGCACCAAGTTCCTCATTACATACTCGGCTAGAGGACTTCGACAAGTATTTCGGTGACTGATAAAAAGAATTTTTGTCATTCTTTGGATGCTCCAATAACATGATCTTTTCTTTAGTATAGCAGGAATTTGATACCTCGTCGAGCCCGGAATTTAACCAGACCTCGTCCTGGATTTTCTTAAGTAGCTCTGTTTTTGTCCAATTATACTCCACAACAGCAGCGATGTACCAAATCCGTTCTTCTGTAGTCTTACAGGTCTCTAAGATGACCATATTCTGCGTCCAATTAATTTTCATAGCTTGCTGTAACAGTTCTGGATCACTTTTGTAAGTGCGATAGATCTCCCGCATCCTGCGCAGGTTCCTTGGGGAGAAACCCGTAGTATGGGGATATTTTACTTGTAAATACTCCGATGCGGCCACAGCCGCCCCCTTCTCCGCTCTGGCCTTCAAGATCGCCACCGACCCCTTCGTGGGCCGTCTGTCCTTCATCCGTGTGTATTCCGGCGTGCTGAACACCGGCACCACGGGCTTTGTGTCGGATGTGCAGGACAGCTTTGCTGCCATGATCGGCCATGTGCTGGTACCGGTACTGCGGCCGGCGGGCCTGGGTCTGTGGCAGGTGGCGGTGGCTCTGATTTCAGGTCTGTCCGCCAAGGAGGTGGTGGTCTCCAGCTTCAGCGTGCTCTATGGCATCATTTCATATTCCTTTGCCTATTATGGGGAGATGATTACATATTTGGGCATGACGCTGCCCATGGCGGTATTCTCCCTGATCACCTGGATACGCAACCCCTATCAGGGCAACCACGCAGAGGTAGAAGTCAACCATCTGCGCCGCGGAGAAGGCGTTTTTCTGGCGGTGCTGGCAGCGGCGGTG
>ERZ780150.1830-NODE-1830-length-12424-cov-12.479424_pt1 | contig 12424 bp, 7 predicted proteins | sample MGYA00511019_ERZ780150 | MGnify/ENA primary metagenome ERZ780150 (study PRJEB29588, sample SAMEA2151633) | human gut metagenome | biome: human gut; feature: human-associated habitat; material: faeces | place: Denmark | collected 2008/2010 ...
AAAATGGGGAAAAATTTCTCATTTTAACTTGTACTAAATCTTGACATAGAACCACTTTTATGAACATTTCTTGGAACAATAATCTCATCGCCTGCCTTACAGACTGAAAGTACCATATTCTGTACCGCCTGCGTTGTTCCACCAACCATGAAAAAAGCATGCTCTGCACCAAACGCATCTGCCGTCAGTTCTTCTGCCTCTTTTATTACCGAAACCGGATGACAAAGGTTATCAAGCGGTTTCATTGAATTTACATCAATTCCCACACATCGTTCACCAAGTAAATCGACAAGTTCGGGATTGCCTCTGCCACGTTTATGTCCCGGAACATCAAACGGCACTATTCTTTTTTCCTGAATCTTTCGATAGCCTCATACAATGGAGCTGATGCCTGTCTTTTTAAATCCATTTCCTCTCTCCCTGCCATTATATTATCGCAACGGTTGCCAGATTTCCGTATAATACAAATTCTAAATTTTCGTAAAATACGGACTTTGGCTTGCTGCCAACGTAAAATGTGTGCTGTAAGGCACAAAAAGGCGTGATTAATTTTAAATTAATCACGCCTGTGGTATATTCAATCATTCTTTTATTAATCCCTGTACATGTACGTATACATATTACTTCATATATACAAAGCACTGAGATTCTGACCTTTCAGAGTTTATCCAAGTAAGTCACTGTTACCGCTCTTATTGACCGTTTCACAAGATGATATGCACCTTCGCATGATAATTTTAAAAATCAACTTATAAAACTTGGGCTTCTAACCCAATCAATAATGTGTGTCCTTGTCACACTCGGCAACCGACCCGCCCGTCCGCAAGGCTTAACATGTAATATAACCATGTGGTCTGCATGTTGGATAACTCTTATCCAAATCTTTTTTTACTATAATATATCATTTTTTAATGTCAACAGAAAAATAAAATTTTACTCAGATTTTACTTTATTTTTGCATTATTATACATTATCTCAAAAGATATTCTATAATTGCAGCTGTAACTTTATCATTAAGTTTCATAGACATAATGTTTGATATAATAACATTTTTGTTCTCACCGGATGTAAATAATCTGTAAATACTTCTCTTGTCATTATTATCCATCTGTGCCTGCAGAAGAAAATCATATATTTTATCATTAACATTTTCACCGTTGTATACAAGATTGTTTTCTTCATTATCAGCAAATATTTCAAGCTCTGACGCACCATCACAGTTACATGTAACTGTCCATGTATTTGTTTTTATATCGTATTTGGCATTATCTGCATTTTCAAATCTTATACCACGTGCAAATCCTCTTAATATAAAACGGTACTTTCTGTTTCGTGGAATTACCGATAAGTCACCGCTTACATCTATGCTTATTTTTGCCTTATCTTCATTCCAGTCGAGCACAAACTCTGTCAAAGCATATTCGCCTTTTTCGTAGTCAAATCCATCTCCAGAATCTTCGTACATAACAAATGTATTTGATGCACCTGGACATATAACCACATCAACTTTTTTCGGATTAATAATATCATTACTGCCACATTCCGAAGCAAGCGGTATTATTGCACCTGCACGTCCAAGCACAGGAATACTTTGAAGATTTCTACATAAAATCTGACTTTTTCCATTTTTACCGCCATTGTATACATCACCGGTAAATATATCTGTCCATATTCCGGCTGGTATAAAACATTCCTCACCGCTTTTTTGTGAATCTTCATCAATCTTTGTTGTAACAGGACACACAAGCATTTCACTACCAAGAAAATATTGATTTTTATAACTATATGCTTTCTCCTCAAATGGATAATAATAATACATTGGTATTATTACAGGAATATGCTCGCAATGACATCTGTAATTAAGTGTGTACATATATGGAATAAGTGCATGCCTGAATCTTAAAATCTTTTCCATATCACTGCAGTATGGCTCAGGATAATTCCATGGTTCTTTTCCACAGAACGGATTAGAGCTGCTGTGAAGCCTGTTTATCGGTGAAAACACACCAAACTGATACCATCTTAATGCAAGCTCGTTGTCTTTATATCCGTTCATATGACCGCCTATATCATGACTCCACCACGTATATCCCACATTTGATGCCGTTGCTGTAAAATAAGGCTGAAATTCAAGCGATTTCCATGTAACTATCGTATCTCCAGAAAATCCTATCGGATACCTATGGCTTCCAAGTCCGCCATACCTCGAAAGAATAAGTCCTCTTCTGCCTCTTTTTTCCATATCTTTAAAATGAAAATAATTAAGCATCCATAATGGGTCAATTCCGCTTGCTCCTCCGTTGTTGCCCTGTTGCCAGTCTATCCACCAGAAATCAACTCCAGCATTTTCATGTGGATGATGTACAAACTTAAAATACGCCTCAACAAACTCTTTGTTAGTCATATCAAACTCTATAGTTTTTTTACTGTCAGGATTAATTCCTAGATACTCTGCCATATCTTTATACATTTTTTCAAAATTCCGGATACCTGATGCCGGATGGACATTAAGTGTTACATGATAATTATGTTCATGCAACCATGACAAAAATCTTTCCGGATTCGGAAATAAATCATTATTCCATGTATATCCTGTCCATCCGCCGCCAGATTCCATCGGCACATCGACTATATGCCAGTCCATATCCATAACAGCAACGGAAAATGGTATATTTCTTTTTTCAAATTCCGTCAGCAGCTCAATGTAACTTTCTTCACTGTATTTCCAATACCTGCTCCACCAGTTTCCAAGAGCGTATCTTGGAAGAAGCGGAACAGCCCCCGATAATTTATAAAAATCACGCAGACACGCAAAATAATCACGCCCATATGCAAGATAATAAACATCAATCTCTTCATGTTTCCTTTTTGATGGCATATTTTCTTCATCAAACACAAACGATTTGCTGTCATCAAAAAACGTCCTTCCACTCTTATCCATAAGCCCGTATTCAAGTTCAACTTCCCCGTCAGCCCTGTCAAGAGTTCTCATTGTGCCTTTGAGATTATGCTCCCGAGGCGGAAAACTATACGTCTTTGCACCAAAATACCACCTTCCACCGTAATTGGTAAAATCATATTTTACATCTATAAAAAGTCCTTCTTCACTAAATTTCTTTTTATCGTATATCATATGAAATGCTTCTGTCTCTATCTCAAGGCGGTCGTCACTTTGTGTCACTGAATATTCCGGTACCGGAAATTCCCTGTTAAGCACAGTCTGCGTCTGTAAATCTTCAAACACACCAGTCTCTGAATATTCCATTCTCATCATAAACGGCGTAAGCACCGAAAAACGATATTTTTCCCCCTGAACAATACATGCTTTGTTACAACAACTTTTAGCCATTTTTTTCCTCCGTTATTAAAATAATCTTTACTTGAAGATTAACACAGTCAGTTATCTTCGTCTACGTAAATAAAAATCAAAAATGCAAATAATACAGAAAAAAAGCTCCAAAACCCTATCAATTTTAAAATCATTTCAGGGTTCTGGAACTCTCTTCTATAAATTATTTGTATTCTACATAGTCAACAGTAACATATCCTGCTTCTGTTTTTATGCTGTTATCATGGCATGCAAACATACCGCTCTTTACACCAACCCAGCGTCCTGCTTTTGCTTATTTTATGGCCGACTGCGGCGATTCCCCCTGCATACTTTGCTCCTTTTACATAACCTTCAAAAGAACAGTTTTTCAAGGAATTTTTCCGCCAAGGGGCAACTGCGCCCATTCGGTGACAGGTGCCACCTGTCACGGTGGAAGGAGAAAGTGAACTACCCAACTGAAAAGATATATCAGCAGAAAAGAAAAACAGTAATGTTCCATTAAGCCGCAGCAAACAGCTTGTTATCAAAAGGCAACGGCGAAATCACATTCACCGCCGCTGCCTTTTTTCTTTCTGCTGTGAAAGAGTTAAATCAAATTATTTTTTTACCGCTTGTGCTGTTTTTTTGACTGTTTGTTCCGTTTGAAGGCTCCTTTGGTTATTTGCTCATTTACTCTTTGTTAAGTTTGTAGCTACCGCCATCGGTTCCTGTACCGCCGATAAGTGTTAAGGCGGTTCCGTTTACCGAAAAGGTATAATCGCAATCGCGGACAATATCCTCTGTAAAATCGAGGATGAGCTTTTTACCCTTGACGGTGTAGGCATAAGAATATGTCACATCATCGGCAAGTAATTTGCCTGTACCGTCCTTTTCAAAAACATATTGCGTATGCTCATCATATCTCCAGGTGCCGACCAATTCATTTGATTTTTTACCGAATTGGGCAATAATTAAAATTACAGCTGCCGCAACAGTGATTATTATCGCCGCCGAAAGCATTGCTTTCTTCATGGTATTACGCTTTTTTTTACGCCGCTTATTCAGCGCAGCAAGCTTGCTGCCGTAGGCTTTATATAAATATTCTTTTGCCATAAAAACCCTCTCCATATAAAATTGCAGCGGCAGCGTATAGTTACGTTGCCGCCGCAATTCTTTTTATTTTGCTCGCTTTTTCTTTGATACTACGGTAGTGAAACCGAGAACAGCAAGTGAGAGCACCGCCGCAAAGCTCCAGACGGCAACCATGTTGTCATCTCCTGTTTTGGGAGATTCGTTCGGAATCTCGGACGCTTTCACCGTGAACTTTGCAGTTGCCGTTCCGCTTTCCGAAACGATTCCGAGCGTATGCTCACCGACGGAAAGTGTAGAAACAAAATTGTTATTCAAGGTAACTATAATGCTGCCTTCTGCCTTTGTATAATCCTTTTCATCAAGAGTTTTGCCGTCAAGCTCTACACGAATGAAATCGGCAAATGCCGCATTGGAACGGAATGTCAAGGATTTCTTCTCTCCGTTGTTTACGGTAGCATTATTGCCTTCTATGATCTCAGGAGGAAATTTTTGAATAACGGTTTCGCTAAGAGAAATCTCTTTTGTGCCGGCTACATCCGCAAAATATTTACCGCAGTTTTCGCAATAATAATACTTTATATTGCCTTGCTCCGTTACGGTAGCATCCTTTGCCTCTACTAATGTAAGTTTATGCTCAAGCATGGCAATTTCCGAACCGGTTGCAATTTTCTTATTACAATCGATGCACCATGTGTCACCGGTGTAGCCCTTTTCCTGCTCGGTAGCGGGCTTTGCATCCCGAATTTCGGTGTGCTTGTGGTTGGTTGCGTCTACATCACCGTACTGCGCCTTGCAAACCTCACAAACTGCCTTACTTACACAAGTAGCCTCACCACCGCTGTGTGCCGCTTTGTCTATAACATTTCCGCAGCCGACAGTCTGACACTCCTTCCAATGATCGTGTTCATTGGTAGTCCAGACAGATGCGGGATTATGAGCATTCTTCGCAATGGACTGTCCGTCTGCGATTTTCTCATTACAATCGCTGCAATAAGTATCGCCGGTATAGCCCTCCTCAAAGCAGGTGGCTTCCTTTTGGTTCTTTAGATATGTTGTGCCCTTATGATTGTTTGCGTCAAGCGGTCCGTAAGAATGTCCGCATTCAGAGCATTCGGCCGGGGATTTGCAGGTTGCCTCACCGCCGTTGTGCGCCGTAATATCAAACTTTGTGCCGAAATAACAGGTATGCCAATGATTTGTGCCGTCGGATTCCCACTTGCCGTCAACATCGGTATGATTGCCGGTTGAGGAAATTTCACTGCCTGATTCGATTTTAGTGTTACAGTCGGTGCACCATTTGTCGCCGGTATAGCCGGCTTCACAGCAGGTGGGATCGGTTGTGCCGCGAATTTCGGTGTTCTTGTGGTTGGTTGCGTCTACATCACCGTACTCAATCTTGCATACCTCGCAGATAGCCTTGTTCACACAGGTGGCTTCTCCACCGGAATGATGTGCTTTATCAATGATATTGCCGCAGCCGACTGTCTGACACTCTTTCCAGTGATCGGTTTCATCCGTTGTCCAAACCGACGCAGGGTTATGAGCGTTTTTCGCAATAGATGTTCCTCTTTCTATCTCATGATTACAGGTAGAGCAATAAGTATCGCCGGTATAGCCTTCTGCGTAGCAGGTGGCTTCCTTTTGTCCCACTAAATATGTATTGCCGATATGATTTGAAAAATCCTTCTCACCGTATTCAAATGTCTCGGAGGATTTTTCATCACAAACAAGGCAGCTTTTGTAATATACTGCGGGGCTTTGGCAGGTCGCAGCCGATTTAAGATACATTTTGCTAACCGTTTCGGTAAACTTATGGTTGCCAAGCTCACCGTATTCCTGCCCGCATCCATCACAAACCGCTTTTTTCTGGCAAGTCGCATTGCCGCCGGAATGTGTGTGCGCCTTGACTGTCAGCGCGGCAGAAACGGCGCTTGCTAAGTAGTTGTCGGTTTCCTTGTAGCGCACATAGTAGGTACCGGTGGCGACCCTGGTGCTACCATTGTCGCAAGTGATCCAGCCGGTGGTGGCATTGGCAGAAATGTTATACTCCATGTCCTCGGCGGTGTTCTGAATCTCGCCGGTGCCGCTGTTCTTAATATCCCCTTTGGTTGTCAGACCGGTAGGAGCCGTCTGCGTAGCCTTATTGATGGTATAGGTCACACTGACAGTGACATTGCCAAGGGTAATGCCGGCCGTGTATGTGCCCGCATTCACAGGGGCAGCCGACAGTGCATTGCCGTCCTTGACCGCATACGCGACGGATGGGGCTTTGCCGAACCAGCCTACACTTTCTACTTTCGCATTTTCATCTTTTCCGTCGTTAAATTTAGTTTTTTCGGGTTTCTGAATGGTCACGCTGCCGCCGCTGAAATCGTTACCGTTATTATTCGAACAATTTTTGCAGGTTGCGGTAATGGTATCACCGCTTGCGGTGTAAGTCCAGTTATGCACATGGGTAACCATTTTCAGTTCACTGCCGTTCAACTTGGCCACATATCCGTCGGTATCGGAGATGAAGTAGTCGGATGGGGTTTTGTCACTCATATTGGCATTCCAGCCGGAGGTGAACGGGTAATCGCCATAGTCTCCGCTCACAGTCACGCCGAGCTGAGCACCCTCGGACAATTTGTCGGTGCCAATGATGATGGTCTTGCCGGTGGGAAGATAGACATTGTTCTTCGTGTCGCCGGTGAACTTGCCGTCTGCGCCCTTTGTGCCGCCCTTGGTATTGTCGGTGACGGTCACCTCGCCGCTGACGGTGAAGATACCGCTGCCCACACACACGCCGCCGCCGAAGGTTGATATGTAATCAGATTTGTATGCATTGTTGCCGGTGATGCTGCCACCCTTCATGGTGAAAGTGGCGCTGGCGTAGCTTATATGCACGCCGCCACCGTAGGAGTCGGCTTTGTTGTTGGTGATGCAGGAACTGCCAGACATCTCGAAGCTGCCGTTTTTGCTAACACACACGCCGCCGCCATAGGCGGCATTGTTGCCGGTGATGGTGCCGCCGGTCATCTCGAAGGTGCTGCTGCTGCCAACTACATACACGCCGCCGCCGTTTTCGGTGGCATTATTGCCGGTGATGGAGGGGATGTTTTGGCCGTCGGCGGACGCGGACATGGTAAAGCTACCTTTGCCGGTCACATACACGCCGCCGCCTCTGTTGGTTTCGTTGCCGGTGATGCTGCCGCCGGTCATCTCGAAGTTGGCCTTCGCATATACGCCGCCGCCGCCATAGGTGGCCGTGTTGGTCTCACCCGTTTTCGTGCCGCCGATGGTGCCGCCGGACATGGTGAATCCGCCGCCGTCCACATACACGCCGCCGCCATAGCTGTTGGCGGTGTTGCCGGTAATGCTGCCGCCGTACATATTGAATGATGAATTGCTGCCGCTCTTATACACGCCGCCGCCATCGCCGGTGGCACGGTTGCCGGTGATGCTGCCACCGTACATATTGAAGGTGCCGGAACTCACATACACGCCTCTGCCGGTCTTGCTGCTTGCATGGGTGATCGTGCCGACGCCCTTGCAGTCGGTGAGGGTGATGCTGCCGCCGGTCATATAGATGGCATCCATTCCGTCTGCGGCCGTGATTTTGTGCCCGTTGAGACAGAGGGTGACATTGTTCTCAATCTTAATGGTATACTCCGGGCTAATGTCACTGCCGAGGTAGTAAGTGCCAGTAGGAAGTATGTAGAATGTATCGTTACTGCCTTTTGTCGGTGCCCAGGATTTGTCGCCTATTTTCAGCGTGTTGCCCTCCTGCTTAATCTCCTTTTCAAATGTGGTCTTGTAGGTTTCGTTTTCGTGACCGCTGCCGTTACAGGTGCTGCCCCCGCAAAGGTAGTGGGTGTGCCCGTTTGTTGTTTCCGCCCACACCGTGGCCGGAACTAAACTAAACACCATGCACAAGCATAGAAATACACTTAATAATCTTTTCTTCATAGCGGTATTCTCCTTTTTGCATTGAACTTGCATTATTCTTTCTTTTACGATATATTATATTGTAAATCGTACCTTAGGGGACGAGTCAATAACTTTTACAGAAATTTGGTGAAATAATGATGAAAAAACACGATAACAGCCTATTTCAAATCGGAGAAGTTACAAAAATACTCGGAGTCACCCGCAAGGCACTGCTTGTATACGAAAATATGGGACTTCTGACACCGGCAGTAAAGGACGAAACCAACGGCTTTCGCTATTATTCGGCAGACAACATGACGCAGATCCGCTCTATCCGTTCGCTACAGGCGCTCGGTCTTTCCTTAAAGGAGGTAGCGGAATATTACTACGACACCGAAAATATGGATAAGCTTTTAGATAAGCTTTATGAGCTGCGGAAAATGCTGGACAGAAATATTCAGATGCTTCAGGTGCGTTCGGCAAAGCAAGGCGATTTCACAGTGCATAAAACCGTTCTGCCGCGTCAGGTGTGCTTTTGTCGGGAATATCGGTGTAAAGATGTTGCCGAGGCAGCTATTAAACTGCGGGACACCTACATTGCCGCCGCCAGAACCGGAAAAATGTCCATGGCGGCACGTATGTTCACCGTGCGCATGACGGATGACCTGGGTATTCTTGATTTGATGTGCTGTATCCCGGTGGACGAGAGCTTTGACGGGGCAGAGCGCATGGAATTTGACGAAACGCACGCCTTGTGCATCTACTATCGCGGACCGTATGAAGGAACTGCCGAAGCCATGCGGGTGCTGATGGAACATGTGAGCAAAAACGGCATTAAACCCGCAGGACGGTTGCGCTCCGTTTATTTAGAGGGACCACCCAACCGAGGCGATAACAGTGCCGATTATATTACTCAAATCGCTGTGCCGATTAAGAAATTCGAGAAGGTGTAATTGCCGGCTGACAATGCCGTAATAACAGTCAAATATGAAATCACAACAAGCAATCCCGATAAGGAGAAGCCTTGTCATCTAAACAAGGTTCTCGGCAGAAATAAACTATCCTTTTTAAGCACAGCGGATATTCATTCGCTGTGCTTTTTTGGTCTAATCCCGCCATGTGTAAGCATTCGGCGCCTGAAACAGACAAAATTTGCTCCATTCTACCTAACCCGACAAATTTTTTACCGAATGCAATGTATACTGTGTATATCAAACTTATGCGCTCTTCACAGTTGCTCTTGCATCGGATAGAATAAAATCAAAGAATCCCCCATACAGCGAGGTAGTTATGAAAACAAGGAGATGTCCCTAACAACCGTGTACACTTTCAAAACATAAGGCACACAGCCGTCATAACAAGACAGTTTTTCTGTCTGCATCCGCAAGCGGTCGTACTATGCCACAAAGCATAGTGCGGCCGTTTTTTGTTTCTCGCGAACAAATAAATCCATACAGGAGGTGACCCCGATGTATCTTCCGGAAAAAGAATTCGAAGAAATGCAAAATAACGCTCTGCCATAGGTACGGCGCCCTGCCGTTCCTTAACGACAAGGTGAAACGATGGGAAAATACATAGGAAAGACACAGGTGTTGAAATAGCAAAGGCTGTTTGCAAAAAGCACCTTGCTGCGCAACAAAAACACCTCTCTTTTTTTGACCCTCGCGGTCGACAAAATTCCAAAACAAACCGTAAAAACGCCAACAAACACTCCTTATAGTCAGCCGGTCCAATAGGAAAACCTGCAACAATGCCTCCTGCGTTACCATCCGTTGATATGAATACCGAATTCTTAATCTGCAGATTCTTTATCATTCCATAATTATATAACGCAAAACCCTGCGGTCCGCTTCCGTTCGCATACAGTCCGCTGATAGAATGATTGTTACCATCAAATACAAGCTTTTGGTTATTGTATGGATATCCAGATGTTCTGAACACCTCGTCCCACATCCTAATGTCATCCGTCTTCGCAACAGGAGTACCATCCTCCTGAATCAATGTTCCTTCATTTACTACGATATCTGCTGTAAGCCTTGCACCCTTTGTATAAACTGTCTGTGCATTATCTGCGTAGGCATATAGTTGTCCGGCATTACTGATCTCGTAGACTCCATCTGTTTCATTGTAATGTGGTTTTTCATAATAATCACATCCGGCATTGGTACAGAAGCCATTCTTGATATTGTGATGTGCCTCGCTTGCATCATTGGTATATCCGGTACACCCCTTATAAACCTTATACTTGTCAGATGCACAGGGATTTGGGAGCGAATTTTCCGAAGATAAATTCTGTCCCCATGTAGCAGATGACTGATTTAACAAATACGCAGCCTCACCATTATAAAAGGATTCCTTGGGTAAAAAGGTTTCTCCATCAAATGAGTGATCCCCAAAAAAATGTTGTACTAGTATCAGAGCACCCATAGCAAGAACTCCAAGACATCGTATCATTCGAATAGTTTCAAAAGGTAGAAGAATTTGCATACGTTGATTATAATCATGTTCGTCCACACAGTTATAATGGTTATCGAACCCCATATGAAGCAAGGACGGCAGCATAAATTGATAAGCGCTATTTTTTAGCCACAAGTGTTACAAAAAAGCTTGACCACAACAAAATCCGATAGTACTATTATGAAAAAAGGACGAAATCCATCGTTTTGTAGTAAAAGGAAATCAGCATGAAGTCAATTTTATACAACGGGAAAACACGTTATTTTCATAAAATATACAGTCATTTCCTTAAGCTGTGTTGAAACATAATGCCTTATTTGTTAAAATAAAAGATATAAACTTTATTTGGTTATATTTCATAATTTTGAAGGGAGATGAAGCAGTGGACAACAGAAACAACAGATTGCTGAATGCAAAGCTAAATAAATACATCATTCCAGGAATTATGATGTCACTGGCACTTCAGCTGGGAAACATTGTGGACACAATTTTTGTAAGTAATTTAATTGGTGTTGAGGCAATGTCAGCAGTCACCATGAGCCTTCCGGTTGAAACTATCGTTCAGCTTACAGGTTACTGCCTTGGAGTAGGCGGCTCCATAGCAGTGGGAAACATGCTTGGTAAGCGCGATAAGGAAGGTGCCTCGAAATTATTTTCAGCAACTTTTATGGTGACACTTGTTGTAGGCCTTCTTTTTTCAATCTGTGCATTGGGGGTTGCAGGTCCCATTGCCAGACTTCTGGTATCCGGTGACGGAATTCTGACAACGTATACAAGAGATTACATCCGTATCAGTATGTTCGGTGCTCCGGTAATTGGGATTGGTCTTATGATGGTAAATTATCTTGGGGTGGAAAATCACCCGGAACTTGCGTCTATATATCTTATTCTTGCAAATGTAATAAATCTTGTGCTTGATTACATATTCTTAAGATTTACACCGCTCGGAATTACAGGTGCGTCTTTATCAACCGTACTTGGTTTTCTGTTTGCGATGGTAGTTTTCGTTGTTTATATTCGTTCTGATAAAAGAAATCTCCGTTTTGTCCGGCTTGGTGCAAAAGATTTTGCCATAATTAAAGAAGCCGTCGTTACAGGTGTGCCTATGTTTGTTTTCATGGCAACAAGTTTTATAAAAGCACTTGGACTCAATACAATTATTATGAATCAGATTGGTGAAGAAGGTATGGCAGTATTTACTGTCTGCGATAATGTTCTGCTTATAGTTGAAATGCTTACCGGCGGAATCATCGGTGTTATTCCAAATGTTGCAGGAATTCTTTTTGGTGAAAAAGATTATGTGGGAATCCGTGTCCTCTGCAAAAAAATGCTCAAATACAGTTACATAGTGCTGGCTGTTATATTCGTCTTTATAATGTTGTTTACAATTCTGTTTGGAAGCGGCGGCGGGGAGCTTGGCGTACAGATGGTTAATGCACTGCGTATTTTTGCTTTGTGCGTGGCACCGTATCTGTGGAACAAATTTATAATAAGTTATTATGAATCGATTGAAGAAACAGCTATTGCAAGCTTTGTTACATTCCTTGAAAATGCAGTGGCAGTTCTGCCTGCAACATTTGCAGGAATTTACATATGGAAACAGATTGATGGAATCGGTATAGACGGAATTGCGGCAGGGTTTGTTGCAACTGAGAT
>ERZ780150.1834-NODE-1834-length-12406-cov-3.407821_pt1 | contig 12406 bp, 10 predicted proteins | sample MGYA00511019_ERZ780150 | MGnify/ENA primary metagenome ERZ780150 (study PRJEB29588, sample SAMEA2151633) | human gut metagenome | biome: human gut; feature: human-associated habitat; material: faeces | place: Denmark | collected 2008/2010 ...
CCCGCCGTATCCACCACATTAAGGCTGATTCCCTGCAAATATATATGCTCTTCCAGAGTATCCCTGGTGGTTCCCGCAACCTCGGTGACAATGGCCCTCTCCTCTCCTAAAAGCACATTCATCAGGGAGGATTTACCTGCATTGGGCTTGCCCAGTATGACTGTCTTTACCCCTTCAGACATAAACCTGCCGTCATCCGCGGACAGGAGAAGCTTTCTCGCCTCATCAATCATGGGTGCCAGCGCATCCATAAGCTGACTCCCATATCCATCCAGTGATATGTGTTCCGGGTCATCGAGAGCTGATTCGATAAACGCAATCTGATACAATATCTGGCTGCGCAGCTCCTTAATCTTATTGGACACCGAACCGCTCAGCTGGCTCACCGAGCTTTTCAGCGCATACTCATTGGTGGCGTGAATCACATCTGCCACCGCCTCGGCCTGAGACAAATCCAGCCTTCCATTTAAGAAAGCCCTCTTTGTAAACTCTCCCGGCTCAGCTGTTCTGGCCCCCGCGTGAAGAACGGTCTCCAGAATCCGCCTGACCATAAGCACTCCCCCATGGCAGTCAATCTCCACCGTATCCTCAGCCGTATAGCTGTGGGGTCCCTTCATAATGATCACCAGGGCCTCGTCCACCTTTTCATCCCCGTCATATATATACCCGTAATGGACTGTATGGGACTGGGCAAGACTCAGACTTACCCTCTCTCCCTTCCTGTTTCGGAATATGGAATCGATCACGGAAAATGCTTCCTCTCCGCTGATTCGAACGATTCCGATTCCTGAGTTGCTCATGCCTGTGGCAATGGCCGCTATCGTATCTGTCTTCATAAGCTCTCCTCACAATAGAGCAAAAAGGCCGTCGCTTCAGCAACAGCCTCTTAACCTGTTTCATTACTGCCTGCATCCAATCAACCATGGATGGGCTTATTCTTCTTCACCGGCAGCAGTCTCTGCTGATGCATCTGAACTTATCTGAGATGCATTGTTTCCATTGGTGCGGCGGTTATTCCTATATCCGCCGGAGCGGTCGGAACGTTCATAACGTCCCCCTTTATTCCTGTCATAGCGTCCTTTGCGGTCGCCGGATGCAGCTTCCTTCTTAAGCGCAATCACCACATGGCGGAAGGGCTCTTCCCCTTCGCTTCTGGTGGTAACATACTTGTCATTCTGAAGGGCCGCATGGATGATTCTTCTTTCATAAGGATTCATAGGTTCAAGGGATACCGGTCTCTTAGTCCTCTTAACCTTATAGGCAATGTTCTTAGCCAGGGTCTCCAGGGTTTCCTTCCTTCTCTCACGGTAATTCTCAGTATCCAGCTTAACCCTGAGATATCCTTCCGTTCCCTTGTTCACAATAAGGCTCACCAGATACTGAAGAGAATCCAGGGTCTGGCCTCTCTTGCCGATAAGGATTCCCATATCCTCGCCTTCCAGGTTTAAGGACAACTCCTGCTCCTCCTGGTTATATGCAGCCGTAATGTTCACCTGCATATTCATTGCCTCAAATATCTGAGACAGGAAATCCATCGCCTTATCCTCAATGGACTCTTTTTTCTTAGCACGAATGATGGCTGGTTTTGCGCCGATACCAAGGAATCCTGTACTTCCTTTATCAACCACTTCATATTCCAGTTTGTCGCTGGTGGTTTCAAGTTCGATTAACGCCTTTGTAACTGCTTCGTCCACTGTCCTGGCAGTAACTGTAATCATATCCATACAAAACCCTCCTACTTTTTACCCTTCTCGTGCTTCTCATTATACTTGGAAACCATGTTAGCCTTAGCCGCCAGACTTCCGGGCTTGGCATTATCATTATAGTACTTGGTAGACTCCTCAACAATGGACTTAGTCTTAGCGATCTTAGCCATCTGGGCCTGTTCTGCCTTTTCTTCCCTTGCCTCAATCTTCTTGAGCATCTCGTCTACATTGCCCACTTTTGTAGGAGGAAGGCCTTTCTTTGCACGCTTCTTGTTGGTCTTTTCAATGTTCTTCTGAACCAGGTCGTCAATATCAACTTTATTAAGGTAAGAATTGATTCCCACCTGCTGGATAATGGTGAATACACTCTGTGCAACCCAGTAAAGTCCGATACCGGATGCAAATGAGAAACAGAAGAATACGGACATTAAAGGCATGGTCACATTCATGCTCTTCATCATGTTTGCGCCCGGAGCATCTTCAGACTGCTGGGGCTGATTGGCCGTCATCAGCTTGGTGCTGTACCACTGGCTCAAACCTGCCAGCAGCGGAATACAAAGCGCCGCAAATGCAGTCATCAGCGTGGTGTTGTCAACCTTATTAAAATAGTTCATGATAACCTGCATAGGTGTGTATGCAATGTTCAGACCAAAGAAGTTCTGCATATTCTCAATGGCATCCACTACTCTTACGCCGGTTTCCGTAACTGCCTGTCCCACGGAAGAAAAAGCGCTGACCAGTGAATCCCACTGCTGTCCTGTCAGCTTATATAATAAATCAATGACTGTGTTTACATTGGTATAGTCAAATCTCTCACCCACCATCTTGTGGGCCTGCGCCAGGTCTGTAAATGCCTGAGACGCCTCATATCCGCTGGGAAGCTTGCTTACCACTGCTTCATAATATACCCTTACGGACTGTACGTATGCAGGAATATTGTAGATGACGCGGTACAACGCGAAAATAATAGGCATCTGGATCAGAAGAGGGAGACATCCGCCTGTCATGGATGTGCCGTACTTCTCATAAACCGCCTTAATTTCGGTCTGCATCATCATGGCGTACTTCTGGTCATTTTCCTTGCCCTTGTACTTTTTCTGAATGGCTGTAATTTCGGGCTGCATGACCGCCATGAGTTTTGATGATTTTTGCTGCTTAATGGTAAGAGGTATCATCAGCACCTTTGTTACAAGGGTAAATAAAATGATACATAAACCAATATTCAATATCCCGAAGGCACTGGTAAAACGGAACAATAAGTCCATGATCCACCCCAGGATATCAGCTATCGGCCCCAGAATACCTCCTGTTTTTGTCAATAATACTGCGCCAGCTATACTGTTCAATACACTACCTCCTTCGATCTACGGAACTGGATCATAACCGCCTTCTGCAAATGGGTGACAACGGAGTATCCTCTTGCAGGCCAACCATGTACCTTTTAACGCACCATACTTCTTTAATGCCTCAATGGCGTATTGAGAGCATGTAGGTGTGTAAATACAGTGAGTTCTTACTTTAAGGGGTGACAGAAATTTCTGGTAGCCCCTTACAAACAAAATCAGACATCTTGCCATAATCACTTCACTTCGATTCTTTTAAAATGTGATGCAGTCCGCACAGGTGCAGGTAAGCACCCTCCAAATGTTTGTAATCCGATTGTCTGGCAGCGCCTCTCGCTACCAGGATGATGTTTAACCCAGTCTTTATTCTGTAATTGTTTAAACGAAAAATCTCTCTTAAAAGCCTTGTTATATGATGGCGGACAACGCTGTTGCCCACTTTTTTGCTCACAGATATGCCAATGCGGTTTTCTTCTTCCCCGGTTTTCATCACATACATCACCAGCAGTCTGTTCGCATAGGAAGTTCCATTCCTGTATGTCACCTGGAACTCACTGTTCTTCTTAACGGAAGGAAATCGTTTCATCCGAAACTCCTTACAATCAGGTTGTCAAAACACTCCCCTTTTTTTCCGGGAAGGTAAGAAAAGAAAAGGCCACATGATGCTGTGGCCCGTAGTTCTTTTGCTTTAAGCTTGAAACAATTAAGCAGATAATCTTGCTCTACCTTTAGATCTTCTGGCAGCAATAACTTTTCTACCGCCTGTAGTCTTCATTCTTGCTCTAAAGCCATGAACTTTCGCTCTCTGTCTCTTCTTCGGCTGAAATGTCATCTTCATATCCGGGCACCTCCTATCAAAAATTATGTGGCAATGTGAAAACACACATTTAGACTAGTATAATTAAACATCTTCTCAATTATATAGAAGAAATCCGCCTTCGTCAAGCGGATTTTCTCAAATATCAACAAAAAAGCCGCAAAAAAGGACAGTCTCAGGGACTGTCCCTACAAGATGTGTGCATTGCAAAACTACATTACTATATTTAGTATAAATCCGGTTCCCTGCCTATCCTCTGCTGTCTGGTGTTACCTTCAGCAGAATTCCGGCCACAGCCGTCACGATAATTCCTGCCACCAGGGCTTCCGGCACTCCCTGCATACCGATGATTCCCAATATTACTCCATATACCCATTTGGCTGTCCAGCTGGCAGCAGACGCATACTGATCCCCAAACAAAAGATAAATCAAGTTCATAACCAGAAGTGTGTTAGTCAGGGATCCGGCTACGCCTGCCGCAAACAATGCGGCCCCCTGCTTATTTCTCCTGTTCTTAAGCATCCTCATAAACAGACGGTGCACATAATAGGCCACAACCCCAATCAGTATTCGCGGGACCAGGCAGATAACCAGGCTTCCCGGATTTCCGTGAAACTGTCCCATGGTAACAAAGGGTGAAAACACAAAAGACGTGGGATTTGGCATGAAGGTATTCTTCCACAAACTGGTCAGGCCGAATGTCAACCCCAGGAATGCCCCATATTTCGGTCCCAGAATAATGGCTCCGATAATCACAGGGATATGAACGGTGGTCGCATTCATGAATCCAAGCGGAATGTACCCTAAGAATGGCACAAAGGCCATGATTACGATAATGGCTGCAATGACTGCTGCCAATACCAGGTCGCGGGTTTTGGATAAAGTATTCATTTTTTCCTCCTGCTACTGTTCTTATGATAAAGATACAATGCAATGCTACAACGTAATTATAAGTAAAAATCACCCCAGCGTCAATGTTTCATGCTTATGTTTTCCTTTCTGTGCAAGGTTATTTTCACATCGGATCCCAGATTAACATAACATTATCCACAAAATGTGGATAAGTTGTGGATAAGTATGGGATAATGGCTGTTTTTTCCCCAGCCCGATCTAAAAAATCCAGAATTTATGAATATTTCCACCATGTGTAAAACTCCAGTTAACTTTCTCACGATTTTTGTGGAAAAAAGATCTTTCCACACTGCTTACACAAGGCTTCCACCCCCAATTCACAAAGTTATCCACAATATTTTACACTTGTCATTGAAAAAATTTTTACTTTAGTATACAATAGATTTAGATTGGGCAATTCTGCAATACAGTTTTAGGAGACAAAAAATGATCGAAAAAATCAAAGAGAACTGGGACAAAATCTTACTTACTTTAAAAGAAGAACACGAAATATCCAATATCTCCTACAGTACCTGGCTGGAACCCTTAAAGCCGCACTCTTTTAAAGACAACACAGTAACCATCATTGTTCCCGAACAGACCTTTTTACAATATGTAAATAAAAAATATGGATTTTTATTAAAGGTAACCATCTCGGAATTCCTTGAAAAGGAATGCGAGGTGGATTTCAAAGTTAAGGAGCAAATCGTGGAGACGGAGGAACCGTCTGCGCCCCAGCTGATTAAGAATAACAAGGTTTCTGTCAGCCCCGATGTCATACAGAGTGCCAACTTAAATCCCAAGTATACCTTTGATACCTTTGTTGTAGGCGGAAATAACAACCTGGCCCATGCTGCTGCCCTGGCCGTGGCTGAATCCCCGGGTGAGATATACAACCCTCTCTTTATATATGGAGGCGTGGGACTTGGCAAAACCCATCTGATGCATGCCATCGCCCACTTCATATTAAAGAACAACGCGAAATCCAAGATACTGTACGTCACCTCAGAAACCTTTACCAACGAGCTGATTGACGCCATCCGTAATAAAAACAACATAACCACCACGGAATTCAGGGAAAAATACAGAAACAACGATGTCCTTCTCATCGACGATATCCAGTTCATCATAGGTAAGGAAAGCACCCAGGAGGAGTTCTTCCATACCTTTAACACATTATATGAATCAAAGAAGCAGATTATAATATCCTCAGATAAACCGCCAAAAGAAATTGAGACACTGGAGGAACGTCTCCGATCCCGTTTTGAATGGGGCCTGACCGTGGACATCCAGTCCCCTGATTATGAGACAAGAATGGCGATTCTGCGCAAAAAGGAGGAGATGGAAGGATATAATATAGATAACGAGGTAATTAAATACATCGCTACCAATATCAAATCCAATATCCGTGAGCTGGAGGGAGCCCTGACAAAAATCGTCGCGTTATCAAGGCTTAACAAATGCGACATTACACTGGAACTGGCCGAGGAAGCCTTAAAGGACATCATTTCCCCCAATGCCCAGAGGGAAGTGACACCGGACCTGATTATTCAGGTGGTTTCCGATCATTTTGGCCTTACCCCCCTGGATATCTCATCCCAGAAACGTAATAAGGAAATCGTATACCCAAGGCAGATCGTCATGTACCTGTGCAGGGATATGACGGCCACTCCTCTCCAGACTATCGGACGGTACCTGGGAGGAAGGGACCATACCACCATTATACATGGCGCCGAGAAGATAACCGGTGACATGGCAAAGGACGACACATTGAGAAATACCATAGAGATACTGAAAAAGAAGATCAATCCACAATAGAAAGTGGAATCCATGTGGACGGGCTGTTGATAACTGATCGTTTCTGAAGGACTTGTGAATGACTTTTAACCACCTGTGGATAAACTTTAAGTTTTCCCTCATGAAAGTGGATGGTTTTACACATCCTGTTCCACAGGTGCTTGTCCTTAATTATCAAGGACTTCAGACAGTTTTACACAAACCCACAGCCCCTACTACGGTTTCTACGAAAATTATCTATATCTTCACTCACAGATGACACATCGGGCACACAATTACTCTGAAAGGAAGTTATCAACATTATGAAGTTAAGATTTCAAAAAGACGCCATTGTTAATGGAATTAATATTGTAATGAAGGCTGTACCTTCCAAGACCACCATGTCCATTCTTGAATGCATACTCATTGACGCCAGCACCAGCGAAATCAAGCTTACAGGCAATGATATGGAATTAGGAATCGAGACAAGGGTTGAGGGAGACATACTGGAACACGGCAAGATCGCGTTAGATGCAAAGCTGTTCTCTGAAATTACCAGAAGGCTTTCCAGCGAAAATGCATCCGTTACCATTGAATCAGACGATAAGTTCAACACAACCATACGCTGTGAAAACTCCGTGTTCAATATCCAGGGACGTGACGGGGAAGAGTTCGCATACCTTCCCTATATAGAAAAGGATAAATATATCTGCCTGTCCCAGTTCACCTTAAAGGAGGTCATACAGCAGACCATCTTCTCCATCGCACCTAATGACAGCAATAAGATGATGGCCGGAGAGCTGTTTGAAGTCAATGAAAACCAGCTGAAGGTGGTCTCCTTAGACGGACACAGAATCTCCATCCGAAAGGTGCGCTTAAAAGACCACTATGAGGACACCAAGGTAATCGTACCGGGCAAGACCCTCAGCGAGGTCAGCAAAATATTAGGCGGAGATAATGAAAAAGAAGTGCTGATTTACTTCAGCACCAACCATATTCTCTTTGAATTTGACAATACAATGGTGGTGTCCCGTCTGATTGAAGGTGAATATTTCAGAATCAGCCAGATGCTTTCCAGCGATTATGAGACAAGGGTATCTGTGAACAAGAAGGAATTCCTGGACTGTATTGAACGGGCCACTATCCTGATCCGTGAAAATGACAAGAAGCCTCTTATAATCAATATCGGAGATAACTCCATGGAGCTGAAGCTGAACTCCAGTTTTGGCTCCATGAATGCGGAATTGATGATTCACAAGACAGGTAAGGACATCATGATTGGATTTAATCCCAAGTTCCTCATCGATGCGCTGCGCGTCATTGACGGCGAGGAGATCAATATTTATATGATGAATCCCAAGTCCCCATGCTTTATCAAGGACGAGGAGGAAAGTTACATTTATCTGATTCTTCCTGTTAATTTTAATGCTGCCACTGTCTAAGAGAGGAAAAGTATGGAAATAATTAAGCTTAGGGAAGACTATATCAAGCTGGGTCAGGCGCTGAAAGCGGCTGGCCTGGCAGAATCAGGCGTAGAAGCCAAATATGCTGCCCAGGACGGCCTTGTACAGGTAAACGGCGAGACTGTTTATCAGCGTGGGAAAAAACTGGTGGACGGTGATGTGGTCACCTATAAGGGTGAAACCATTAAAATCACGAAGTGACAGACTGGTAGGGAAATCCATGATTATTGAATCCATAGAACTGAAAAATTACCGCAATTACAAAGAACTACATATGGAGTTTAATCAGGGAACCAATATACTCTATGGGGACAATGCCCAGGGAAAGACCAATATCCTGGAGGCAGTGTATGTATGCTGCACGTCCAAATCACATAAAAGCGCCAAGGACAGGGATATCATCCGGTTCAATCAGGATGAATCCCATATTAAATTGCAGATAAGGAAGAACAATGTCCCTTACCGCATTGACATGCATCTGAAAAAGAACAAGCCAAAGGGCATTGCCATCAATGGGGTTCCCATACGCAAGGCCAGCGAGCTGTTCGGCATAGCCAATGTGGTATTCTTCTCGCCGGAGGACCTGAATATCATAAAGAACGGGCCTTCCGAGAGGAGGCGGTTCATTGATATGGAACTGTGCCAGCTGAATAAACTCTATGTCCATTCCCTTGTACAGTACAACAAGGTCCTCCTTCAGCGCAACAAGCTGTTAAAGGAACTGTTTTTCAGGCCGGAGTATGAGGAAACCCTGGATGTATGGGATATGCAGCTGGTGAATTACGGACGTGAAGTGATTAAGTTCCGGAGGGATTTCATTAAGCAGCTCAATGAAATCATACACGCCATTCATCTGAGTCTCACAGGCGGCAGGGAGGATATTACCATTTCCTATGAACCCTACACCCCACAGGACCAGATGGAGGATGTCCTTAAGAGGAACCGGGCCCAGGACATGAAACAGAAGACCACATTGTCGGGACCTCACAGGGATGACATAAGCTTTATTGTAAATGGTATTGATATACGCAGGTTTGGGTCCCAGGGGCAGCAGCGCACTGCGGCCCTGTCCCTTAAGCTGTCAGAGCTTGAGCTGGTCAAGCAATTGAGCCATAACGACCCAATCCTGCTTTTGGATGATGTGTTATCAGAGCTTGACAGCAGCAGGCAGAACCATCTGCTGTCAGCCATTAAACATATACAGACTATGATTACCTGCACGGGTCTGGATGATTTTGTCAATAACAGGTTCCAGATTGATAAGGTATTCAAGGTAATTGACGGAACTGTCATCAACGAGAATTAATGCCGTACTAGAAAGAAAGGATGATTATATAACATGGGAGAGCAATACGGAGCAGATCAGATTCAGATTTTGGAAGGACTTGAGGCGGTCAGGAAACGGCCTGGCATGTATATAGGCAGCACATCTGCCAGAGGTCTCCATCATCTGGTGTATGAGATTGTAGATAATGCGGTAGATGAAGCCTTGGCGGGATATTGTGATTCCATCGATGTGACCATCAACGAGGACAATTCCATCACAGTGGTGGATGACGGCCGCGGTATTCCGGTGGATATCCAGAAAAAGGCAGGACTTCCTGCCGTGGAAGTTGTATTCACCATCCTCCATGCGGGCGGTAAGTTCGGCAACGGCGGATATAAGGTATCCGGCGGACTTCATGGCGTTGGTGCTTCGGTTGTCAATGCATTGTCTGAATGGCTGGAGGTTCAGGTCTATAAAGATGGAAATATTTACCAGCAACGATATGAAAGGGGAAAGGTAACATATCCCTTAAAGATAGTGGGCAAATGCGGTCCGGAACAGCACGGCACAAAGGTCACCTTTCTGCCTGACAAGGAAATATTTGAGGAGACAGTCTATGATTACGATACTCTGAAAATCCGGCTCAGGGAGACAGCGTTCCTGACGAAGAACCTGAAGATCATCCTTAAGGATAACAGGGAAGAAAAAAAAGAAAAGGTATTCCATTATGAAGGCGGAATCAAGGAATTCGTCACATACCTGAACAGGGGAAAGACCCCTATCTATGATCAGGTTATTTACTGTGAGGGAACCAGGGAAGGCGTGTATGTGGAAGTGTCCATGCAGCACAATGATTCCTATACCGAGAATATATACACATTTGTAAACAACATTAATACGCCTGAGGGAGGCACCCACCTCACCGGCTTTAAGAATGCTCTGACCAAGACCTTCAACGACTATGCCAGGGAGAAAAAGCTCTTAAAGGACAGCGAGGATAATCTGTCCGGCGAGGACATACGTGAGGGCCTGACAGCCATTATCAGTGTTAAGATCGAGGATCCTCAGTTTGAGGGACAGACAAAACAGAAGCTGGGCAACAGCGAGGCCCGTGCAGCGGTGGATAATATTGTCAGCGAGCAGCTGACCTATTTCCTTGAGCAGAATCCGGCTGTGGCCAAGTCCATATGTGAGAAATCCATACTGGCACAGAGGGCCCGTGCGGCTGCCAGAAAGGCCAGGGACTTAACACGCCGCAAATCAGCCCTGGACGGCATGGCCCTTCCGGGCAAACTGGCTGACTGCTCTGACAAAAATCCGGAAAACTGCGAGATTTACATTGTAGAGGGAGATTCCGCCGGCGGCTCTGCCAAGACTGCCAGGAACCGCCAGTACCAGGCTATCCTGCCCATCAGGGGAAAAATCCTCAACGTTGAGAAGGCGTCCATGGATAAGGTCCTGGCCAATGCGGAAATCAAGACCATGATCAATAGCTTTGGCTGCGGTTTTTCAGAAGGATACGGCAATGACTTTGACATCACAAAGCTGCGCTATGACAAAATCATCCTGATGACTGATGCCGATGTGGACGGCAGCCACATCGACACCCTGCTTCTCACCTTCCTTTACCGTTTTATGCCGGAACTGATTTATGACGGTCATGTGTATATCGCCATGCCGCCCCTGTTTAAGGTGATCCCTAAGCGGGGGGAGGAACAGTATCTTTACGATGAAAAGGAGCTGGAGCGTTACAGGAAAACACATACCGGCGACTTTACGCTGCAGCGCTACAAAGGTCTGGGTGAGATGGACGCACAACAGCTGTGGGAGACCACTCTGGACCCGGAGCGCCGGGTTCTCAAGCGGGTGGAGATAGAGGACGCCAGAATGGCTACGGAGATAACCGGGATGCTCATGGGCACAGAGGTGGGACCGCGCCGCCAGTTCATTTATGAGCACGCGGACGAGGCGGAGATTGACGCATAGACAGGAGACAATTAGAACATGGCTGAAAAGATATTACGGACTGAATACAGTGAGGAAATGCAGAGAAGCTACATGAACTATTCCATGAGCGTTATCACTGCAAGGGCTATCCCCGATGCAAGGGACGGCTTAAAACCGGTACAGCGCCGGGTCCTCTATGATATGAGGGAGCTTCATCTGGACCACGATAAGCCCCACAGGAAATCGGCGCGTATCGTGGGAGATACCATGGGTAAGTATCATCCCCACGGCGACAGCTCCATTTACGAGACACTGGTTGTCATGAGCCAGGATTTCAAAAAGGGAATGGCCCTGGTGGACGGGCACGGCAACTTCGGCTCCATAGAAGGGGACGGGGCGGCCGCCATGCGTTACACGGAGGCGCGTCTGGAGAAGTTTGCGGAGGAGGTCTACCTAAAGGATCTGGATAAAACCGTGAATTTTGTTCCCAACTACGACGAGACGGAAAAGGAACCGGAGGTGCTTCCCGTCAGGGTTCCCAACCTTCTGATTAACGGGGCGGAGGGCATTGCCGTGGGCATGAGCACAAGCATTCCGCCCCACAACCTGGGCGAGGTGGTGGACGTGGTCCAGGCGTATATTGATAATCCGGAGGTGACCACGCAGGAGCTGATGGAGTTTATGCCGGGGCCGGATTTTCCCACCGGAGGAGTCATTGCCAATAAGAGCGAGCTGCCGCAGGTTTACGAGACAGGCATGGGTAAAATAAAACTCAGGGGCAAGTTCGAGGTGGAGCTTGGAAAGCGCAAGTCGGACAAGGATAAGCTGGTTATCTCGGAGATTCCCTATACCATGATTGGCGCCGGAATCAATAAGTTTCTGGTGGATGTGGCCGATCTGGTGGAGAGCAAGAAGCTGGCGGATGTGGTGGATATCTCCAACCAGTCCAACAAAGAGGGAATCCGCATCGTGCTGGAGCTGCGCAAGGACGCGGACATCGAGAAAATCCGCAACATTCTCTATAAAAAGACGAAGCTGGAGGACACCTTTGGCGTGAATATGCTGGCCATCGCCGGCGGCCGTCCCGAGACCTTAAGCCTGCGCGGCATCCTGAAGAATTTCCTGGATTTCCAGTACCAGAACACGGAGAAAAAGTACCGGGTTCTGCTGCAGAAGGAGCGGGAGCGGCAGGAGGT
>ERZ780150.1839-NODE-1839-length-12379-cov-3.696284_pt1 | contig 12379 bp, 6 predicted proteins | sample MGYA00511019_ERZ780150 | MGnify/ENA primary metagenome ERZ780150 (study PRJEB29588, sample SAMEA2151633) | human gut metagenome | biome: human gut; feature: human-associated habitat; material: faeces | place: Denmark | collected 2008/2010 ...
CGGAAGCGCCAGCAGCCGCAGGGTGTTGGTGACTGCGGGGCGGGACTTGCCCATGCGCTCGGCCACCTGCTCCTGGGTGAGGCCGTACTCCTCCATCAGGGTCTGATAGCCCCGGGCCTCCTCGGCGGGGTTCAGGTCCTCCCGCTGGAGGTTCTCAATGAGGCCGATCTCCATGACCTTCCGGTCGTCGGCCTCGATGATGACCGCCGGAATCTCATCCAGGCCCGCCTGCTTGGCGGCGCTCCCCGGCGATGATCTGGTAGTAGCCCGAGGCCAGGCGGCGCACCGTCACAGGCTGGATCACGCCGTGGATGCGGATGGAGTCCGCCAGATCGGACAGGGACTCCGGGTCGAACCGCTTCCGGGGCTGATTCAGTCCCGGTTCCACCTGGGAGATGGGGAGGGAGACGGACCCCTCGCCGGAGGCGGAGAGTTCCGGGTCCCCCAACAGAGCGTTCAGGCCCCGCCCCAGGCCCAATTCTGTCTTTCGTTTCGCCATATAAACTCCTTCCTCGTTTGTAGAATTAGGAATTAGGAGTTAGGAATTAGGAATTTTACCGTCCCAATCGGCCAGCCCATAGGAACAGAGGGGAAATTCCCAATTCCTCATTCCTAATTTGACACAGTGTGTTTTGCCGCGATCTCCTCGGCCAGGGACCGGTAGGCCTCCGCCCCCCGGGAGAGGGAGTCGTAGTCCAGGACCGGCATGCCGTGGCTGGGGGCCTCGGAGAGGCGCACGTTCCGGGGAATGACGGTGGCGTACACCTGGCCGGGGAAGTGGCGCTTGACCTCCTCCGCCACCTGGAGGGACAGGTTGGTGCGGCTGTCAAACATGGTGAGCAGCACGCCCTCTAACACCAGCCGGGGATTCAGTGAGCGTTTGACCAAGCGGACGGTAGAGAGCAGATCGCTCAGTCCCTCCAGGGCGTAGTACTCACACTGGACCGGGACCAGCAGGGAGTCGGCGGCGCACAGGGCGTTCACTGTCAGCAGCTCCAGAGAGGGGGGGCAGTCCACAAAGATGAAGTCGTAGCCGGGAGAGAGGACCTCCAGGGCCTTTCGGAGCAGATGTTCCCGGTCCGGCAGGGCGATCATCTCCACGCCCGCTCCGGCCAGCGCCTTGTTGGAGGGAAGCACGTCCCCGTAGTGGGTAGTGACTACGCCGCGGCGGGGATCGGCCCCATTGATGAGCACGTCGTAGACATTTGGGGAGGCGGTGTTCTTGTCCACTCCCATACCGGAGGTGGCGTTGGCTTGGGGGTCGAAGTCGCACAGCAGTACCCGCTTTCCCAGCGCGGCCAGGGCGGCGGTGAGGTTGACGGTGGTAGTGGTCTTGCCCACGCCTCCCTTTTGATTGACGATAGCGATGATCTTGGCCATGGGGCGCCTCCTGAGTCGAAATGGCGGACGGGTGTACAGCAGACTTCCGCAGAGCTTTATTATATCAACCGAGGGAACGCATTTCAACTCTTTTTCCCGTTTTTCCGGCCTGGTAGCGAGAAAAGGCGGCGGACCGCACAGGGGCGGCCCGCCGCAAGGGGAGAGGTGCAGACAGAGGGAGAGAGCCGAGACCGGGTCTGCCTCCAGGCGATCTGGCTTCGGCAGGCGATGGGGAGGAAAGGGGAGATAGGAAAAGAGAATGTTTCACGTGAAACATTTTTACCGAATGGCCTGGGGAATACGGATGGTGAGCAGGATCTCTCCATCCTTATCCTGGCGGTCACAGCGGGCATCCACCCCTGCAGACCGCATTAGGGCCATGCTCCGAGTCAGAGTGTTAAGAAAAAGGCGGACATCCTTCACCACAAAGGTGCGTTTGGTTCTGGTGCGGGGAGGAGGGGAGAGAAGCTGATCTACCAAGGCGTCTGTCTGGGCCACGGTGAGCTGCCGGGACAGGATCTGCTCCAGGGCCTTCTGGCGCAGGCTGGGGTCCTCCAGCCGAAGCAGGGCCCGGGCATGGCGCTCAGTGCAGCCGCCGTCCCGCAGGGCCCGGAGAGTGTCCTCCGGCAGCTTCAGCAGGCGCAGCTTGTTGGCCACGGCGGACTGGCTCTTGCCAATGCGCCGGGCGGCCTCCTCCTGGGAGAGGTGGTAGGTGGAGATGAGCTTGTTCAGGGCCAGGGCCTCCTCCCAGAAGTCCAGGTCCTTGCGCTGCAAGTTCTCTACCAGAGCCAGCAGGGAGGAGCGCTGGTCGTCGATCTGGAGAGAGATGCAGGGGACCTCTTCCAGTCCTGCCAGCTTGGCGGCCCGGAGCCGCCGTTCCCCGGCTACCAGCTCCCAGCCGTCTGCCCGACGGCGCACAGTCAGGGGCTGGAGCAGCCCCAGAGCCTGGATGGAACCAGCCAGCTCCTCCAGTTCCTGGGTGCCAAAAACCCGGCGGGGCTGATTGGGATTGGGTGAGATGGCGTCTACAGGGAGGAACAGCACCCGGGGACTGTCCAGCAATCCCTTCTTTCGCAGCAGCTGCATTCTGGATACCCCCTTTGATCCTTCTGCTGTTATAAAACAGCTCGTCTTGATATCCATATTTTACCATAAAAAAATAAAAAGAAAGTTGGATTCTGTCGCAGTTGTGGAAAATCCAGTGGAAAAGTTGAAAAAAGAAGGGCTTGGCCCGGGAAATTGCAGGGGGAGAAAAAGGAAAGAAAGACCTTGTAAGTTTCCTCCATATCATATATACTGAAAGAGAGCAGTCAGAGAGGGAGCTGTAAACAGATGCGGCCCAAAGTGAGGAAAGGGCTGCATGGACGGAAAGGAGAGCTGTCAATGAACAAGAAGAAACTTCCCCTTGCATTTTGGATTTTCATCGGGCTGGTGGTCGGCATCGCAGTGGGCCTGGCCCTGATGATGGTGCCCAACGGACTGGACATCGCGAAAAACTACATTCTGCCCTGGGGCACGATCTTCCTGAACCTGCTGAAATTCATCGTGGTGCCCATCGTGCTGTTTTCCATCGCCTCCGGTGTCATCTCTATGCAGGACATCGGCCGGGTGGGCTCGGTGGGAGGCAAGACCATCGTGTATTACATGTGCACCACCGCTTTTGCCGTGGTGTTGGCCCTGGTGCTGGCCAGCGCGGCCAAGGGGATGCACATCTTTGCGGCCATGGAGACCTCCGGCCTGGCCTATGAACCCCCGGCGGGCCAGTCGCTGATGCAGACCATCATCGACATCTTCCCCTCCAACCCCATCACGCCGCTGGCCAATGCCTCCATGCTCCAGGTCATCGTCATCTCTCTCCTGGTGGGCTTCGGCATCCTGCTGGCGGGGGAAAAGGGGCTGGTGGCCGCCCAGGTGGTGGACAGCTTCAATGAGGTGTCCATGAAGATCATGGACCTGATCATCAAGCTCTCGCCCATCGGCGTGGCCTGCCTGATCTGCCCGGTGATCGTGGAAAACGGGCCCAAGATCCTGGCTCAGCTGGTGGCGGTGCTGGCGGTGGCCTATGTGGGCTATATCGTCCACGCCGTGGTGGTGTACTCCAGCACGGTGAAGGCCCTGGGCGGCGTATCCCCCATCGCCTTCTTTAAGGGGATGGCCCCTGCCATGATGATGGCCTTCTCCTCCGCATCCTCGGTGGGCACCCTGCCCTTCACCCTGGAGTGCTCCGAGCGGCTGGGGGCCCGGAAGGAGGTCGCCTCCTTCGTGCTGCCCCTGGGCGCCACCATCAACATGGACGGAACTGCCATCTACCAGGGGGTGTGCGCCGTTTTCATCGCATCCTGCTATGGGATCGACCTGACCATCGGCCAGATGGCCACCATCGTGCTCACCGCCACCTTGGCTTCTATCGGCACTGCGGGCGTCCCCGGCGCCGGCATGGTGATGCTGGCCATGGTGCTCCAGAGCGTAAATATCCCGGTGGAGGGCATCGCGCTGGTGGCCGGCATCGACCGGATCTTTGACATGGGCCGCACCACCATCAACATCACGGGCGATGCGGCCTGCGCAGTGGTGGTCTCCAAGATGGAGGACCGCAAGGTGGCCCGCACCAAGAGTGTTTTGGGCTGATCAAAGAACAGAGAGCGGGCCCCGGACCATTTGGTTCGGGGCCCGCTGCTTTGTTTGAAGGGCCGGTATGCATGGAGGCCATAGGTCGATGAAAAAAGCAAAATAGTCCAACGTGGGGACATCTGCTAAAATAGGGGGCAGAAGAAACTTAAAATTGGGCAGAGTGCTCAATATAGAGGAAAGGGTGAAGAGACCGATGCGGATGCAGGGAGAGGAATTCAACATCCAGGCCAACGGTGTGGAAATCCACGGGGTCAGGATGGGGCAGGGGGAGCCGCTCCTCCTCCTCCACGGGCACCCGGAGACCTGTCTGATGTGGCACAAGGTGGCGCCCCAGCTGGCGGAGCGCTTCACAGTGGTGGCCACCGACCTGCGGGGCTACGGGGACAGCGGAAAGCCGGAGGGGCTGCCTGACCACAGCAACTACTCCAAGCGGACTATGGCGGAGGACCAAATCGAGGTGATGCGGGCCCTGGGCTTTGAACGCTTCCACGTCATGGGGCATGATCGGGGGGCCCGGGTGGCCTACCGCATGGCGCTGGACCATCCGGAGGCGGTAAATAAACTGGTGCTGCTGGATATCGTGTCCACCTATGACATGTACAGCCTCTCCACCCGGGAGTTTGCCAAGGCGCTGTTCCAGTGGTATTTCTTTACCCAGGAGGCCCCGCTGCCGGAGGACATGATCCTGTCCAGCCGGAAGCAGTTTTTCCGCTATTCCCTGCACATTGCCCGGTATCACTCGGAGAACGACACCTCAGCCGAGGCATTTCCCCAGGACGTCTACGACGAGTATCTGAGGCACTACAACGTGGAAACCATCCACGCCATCTGTGAGGAGTACCGGGCGGGGGAGACGGTGGATCTGGCGCTGGACGAGGAGGATTTGCGGGCCGGGCGGAAGATCCGGGCCGAGACCCTGGTGCTGTGGGGGGCAAACGGACTGGTGGAGCGGTTCTTCCGCCCCCTGGAGTGCTGGGCCAAATTTGGAGACCACATTCAGGGACACAACCTGCCCTGCGGTCATTTTATCCCTGAAGAGGCCCCTCTCCCCATGCTGGAGGCGGTGGAAAACTTCCTTTGACAACAGACGCAAGAGAAAGACAGCGCCCCGCCGTGGAGAGAGTCCGCGGCGGGGCGCTGTCTGGTTAAAAGAAAACATGAAAATGTCACATGAATACATGAGAAAGTCGTATTGGAAGTTAAAATTGTTTAATATTACAATTTGAGATAACTTCAAAAGAAAAAAGTGGTCAAAAGAAACAAATTTTCTTTTGGGAAAATTTTGCACAAAATTTTCAGACCTGCTGAGGCCTGAACGTGCAGTGGAAGGGAGCGGATGAGAGAGGCACAGTTGAAGCAGAGGAAAACGGTGAAAGGAGAAATGTAAAAAATGAAGCGATTGTCAAAGCGGATCATTTCTTCCGTGCTGACCGGCACCATGCTGTTGTCGCTGCTGGGTGGTAGCGCGCTGGCGGTGGAGCCGGAGGGGGGCCCGGAAGAGGAAGTAAGATCTGGGCAGCCGGTCATGAGCGACGTGGTGAGCATCCAGGCTTACACAGAGGAGACCGAGACCGGAAATGAACTGAAGCAGATCGAGATCGTCTATAAAGAGGGGACAGATCTCAGCGGACTGAATGGGGAGAGCTACCTGTTGGAAGGGCGCGGTCCTCAGGACGAGGAATTTACAGAGATCCAGATCCAGGAAGTGACAGTCGACGAGGAGAGCGCTCTCCTCGTGGTTGGTGGCTTCACCACCAACCACGATATCTCTGAGGGCACAGAGGAAGGGATGGACCTCCGCCTGCGCCATACTTGGGAGGAAGAGGATTCCGCCCTGTCGATGAGCAGGGGGGAACCCTGGCTGGAGATGAAAAAGGAGCAGCCGGCCTCTGAGGATGAGCAGCCTGAGGACGAAGAAGAGCCATCTGGACCGCCTCAAGACGGGGAAGAACTTATCCAAGACGGAGAGAAGCTGACTCAAGAGGGCAGTCAGCCGCCGGTAAGCAATGGTCTGGAGCCGCTGGTGAATTCGGAAGAATTGACCGTGGATGATATTACGAGCATCCAGGCCTACACCGACGAGACCGTCTACGGCACCGGTTTGGTGGAGGTCGAGATTACCTACAGAGAAGATGCCACCGTGCCTGAAGATCTGACCCCCGAGAACTATATCCTAGAGGACCGGGGCACTCTGAATCCAGACTTCGGTGAAATCAAGATCGCCGATGTGAGTGTCAACGGCCAGACCGTCACTCTGACCATCGACGATGATACCCAAGCCACTGAGAAGAACGATTTGGTGTACACCGGCGACGACGCCGGCGTCCGGGAGCGCAACGCTTTCGGTGTCTACTGCACCGGTGCTTGGTACCGCGGTGTGGACGGCACCATCTACTATGGCAAGTCGGACTCCGGAGAGTACAAGGCCAATACTACCGGAATGGGCTATCAGGCCCGAGCATCCCTGGAGCTGAAACTCCGCCACACTGATGAGGAAGAAGAAGCTGCCCTTTGTTTGGCGGACGAGAATGGCGAGTACACTTCTGCAAACAAATGGGAGAAGACCATCGACCGCCAGTTCGGCAGGGACGGATTCCAGGATCTGTACGATCTAAGGATTAACAGCACCGCCGCAAGTGCCTCCGACGGCAGCAAGGAGGACTATGTCCGGGGCTACTACTACATCCCTGAGGACTATGACCCCGCCGACGGCATTGTCTTCACCATCCAGGGCCAGGGTATCTCCTACTGGAAGCTTCCAGATGGTAGCAATAACGCCGGAACAGGCGTAATGTATGATTCCGCCACCACTTCCTGGGCCGGCAACGGCGCTATCGTGGTGAATATCCACGACCGCTCCAGTGCCGCCGCCAAGTGGGGCGAATACGACGAGGTCTATGACTTCGTGAAGGATGACGTCAACGTGATGAAGTACTTCATTGAGAAGTATGACATCACCGGACCCGTGGTCCTCCAGGGCAACTCCCGGGGCACCAACGCCTCCGCTCAAATCATCAAGGCACTGGCCGGAGCGGAGTATCCCATCAACAGCGATTCCAATCGCGGAGAAGGCACGCTGGACAAGGATGAGTATGACTTCACCATCGACGCCTACATCTGCAACAACGGAACCTTCGGCAGCGGCTATGATGAAGCTGACTGGGCTGCCGTGGCCGCCACTGGTCTGAAGGTCTGGGCCTTCGACGGCGAACAGGACACCAACAACGTGGAGACCATCGCCACCTACAGCAAAATCATGACCGAGCTTAAAGGGGCCGACTGGGTCAAGGAGAATGTCCGCCTCACTGGCTATCCCTCTGAGATTTACTCCTACTGGGGCGAGAGCGACCACTCCACCACCCGTATCAACGGCTGGTACTTCGACAACGACGCCTTCTACGGCCCCGACCTGAAAATTGTGGACGGCGAGATCGAGTACAACAAGAAGCTGAGCGACGGCGACACCTATACCCTGGACTGCCGTGGCAAGGCCTCCGGCAGCAGCAAGGACGGCTATGAGTACACCGTGTACGACGACTTGTACCAGGAGTGGGCACTGGAGCCAGTGGTCCCCGCTGATCCCACCGATGGCCCCACCCCCATTGAAGACACTGAGAAAGCGGACGCCAGCATCGGCTCCTATCAGCGGATCAATGGATACTTTACCTACCAGATCAGCGTAAACGACAGCGCCCGCGGGGCGGACAGCCGGGAGATCGAGGTCTACATCCCTGAGGGAGCCCGTCAGCGGGAGTACTGGATCAGCATGGCGCTTCCCTCCGGCGTGGACAGCACGGAATTCCTGGAGAAGTCCGGCTGGTTTGACATCGCGGACGAGACGCTGGCCTGCCTGCTGATCATGAAGCCCGAGAACGGGACCTGGGGCAGTGCGGAAGACGAGCTGGCCTATGTGGACGCGGCTATGGGCACCCTGGTCAGCAGCGGGACCTATTACTCCGCCTTCACCTACCACTATCTGGTGGGCTACGGAGACGGCGCCCCCGCCCTGCAGCTGTGGGCCGCCCAGAACCCCCTGAAGATGATCAGCCAGGTCTATGTGGATGCTCAGGTGGATGCGGCTTATGATGCTCTGCTGGAAGCGGCCGGTGAGACCCAGGTGGGAAAGACGCCCCAGCCCAACCATATGGATTTCGAGGGGTACACCGACAAGGACGGCAGTCAAATTACCCAGAAACGGACCTTTGAGGCCCAGCACTACAACGATATCCCCATCCCCACCTGGTTCGTAGGCAATACCAGCGAATCCCTGATCGCCTATTGGAAGGATGTCAATGACTGCCTGCCGACCGCAGACCCCGACAGCGATTACGGCCAGGTCTACTGGCAGGACAAGGCAAACTCTGATGCCATTGCCACCTCCTTCAGCGATGTAAAGACCCAGGTGGCGGTGCAGAGTGAGTCTGTCTCCGACATGGCCGACCCCGCGCTGACGGAGAACATCAACTCCTTCCTGACCTACTACAGCGGCTATGACAACAACTCGGTGTACGGCCACTTCATCACCCAGCGCCTGCCCTACACCAACCAGGACACCGACAATGTGCTCTACCGGGACCACATGTGGGAGGGCACCAACCGGACCTACATCATCTATATCCCAGACAGCGTGAAGTCCAGCGGTTCTCCCGCGCCCCTGGTGGTGACCACCCACGGCGCCGGTCAGACCGCAATGGTATTCCTGGAGGCCACCGACATCAAGGAGGCCGCCGACGAGTACGGATTTATCGCGGTCACCTACGACCTGACCGGCAACGCCGACTATATGCTGGACCTGCTGGAGCTGGTCAAGGACGACTGTAAAAAGGCGGGCGTGACGGTGGATGAGGACCGGATCTATGGCTACGGTCAGTCCGCCGGCGGCGGAGCCACCGCCAACACTCTGGCCCAGGACCCCAGAACTGTGGAGCTGTTTGCCGCATTCGGCATTACCTCCGGCGTTCGGACTACGGCCCAGAAGAACGGCTCACAGCTGGTGGTGCCCTTCTACGCCATTTACGGCGAGTACGACTACTGGCCCATGAAGCTGGGCGCATTGGAGGCCGGGGAGTGGACCGGTTCTCAGGGAGCCAAACAGTGCACCTGGACGACCGACACCCAGACCTATTGGGCACAGAGGCTGCTGGGCAAGACCCTGGACGAGCTGGTAGCTACGCCCAAAGTGGAGAGCGGCATCACAGAGGAACAGATCGGCTCCCAGCAGGCCCCCATCAGCCTGATCGTCAATCCAACTGAGGCGGCAAACCGCTATAAAAACTACATCTGGTCCAGGGACTTCGGCGGCGGCGAGGTGCCCATCTTTGTATGGAGCCAGTGCTACGGCCGGGGCCACAACCTGGTCCCCAGTGACCTGAACGAGCTGTGGGAAAACTGGTTCAGCAAGTGGGAGAGAGGCGCAGATGACCAGACCCTCCTGTACTATAAGGATGGTGTTGGTCATGGAACACCCGTTAAGGTGGATCAGACCAGTACAGGTGCAGCCTCTGACTTTGACAGCATCACCAACCTGGAGAAAGACTGGTCCCAGGCGGCTCAGCTGCCCCTGACCGGCTGGTACACCAAGAACATCGACGTGGACGGCGATGGCGACATTGCCAATGACGCCCGCACCGTAAAGGTGTACATCGCCCCTGAGGCCTCCATCCGCTCCTACTTCACTGTGGTGGCTGTGCCGGACGATGTAGATACCTACGAATTCCTGCGGGACAATGGCTGGTTCGAACTGGCTAACGCGAAGGGCGAGGGCCTGTTCGTGCTGGAGCCCGGCGCGGGGGGCTGGGGCTCTGCCCAGGATGAGAGCGCCTATGTGGAGGCCGCTATCGCCTTCCTGAAGAGCGGCAACAACATCCATAAGCAGAACGTGTTCTCCACCTTCGGTGAGTTCTACCTGGCAGGCTACGGCAAGGGCGCCGCGGCGCTGGAGCTGTGGGCGGCCGCCAACCCCATCTTTGTCATCAGCCAGGCCTATGTGGACGGGACCAGTGCCGGTGCGGATGCTCTCACCGCCGTGGCCAGCACTCCTTATGACGGAAAGAGCTCCAACGGCGATATTACCGATGTGCTGGATGAGACTCTGAATCAGGTGGGCATCGGCGGACAGATCGCCCCCAAGGATGTGCCCGTTCCCACCTATCTGGCGGGTTACACAGGGAGCGAGAACTATTGGCAGTCCGCCAACGACTGCGCGGCCACGGGGACCGGTGCCGGTGTGTACTGGCAGGATATTGCTTCCAAGGCCTATGCCACCGAATACGCCAACGGCCAGCTGAAGGAGGAAGGCGCGGGGCACGGCATCTCCAAGGTGGAGATCGCGGGCACAGGTGCAGACGCGCAGGCGATCTATGAGTGGCTGTCCGACTATACCCGCTATGACAACACCTTCCCCTATTCCAACGCCATTGCCCAGCGTCTGGACTACACCTCCGCCCGGGTAGCTGCCCAGCAGGATGCCAAGGACGGCCAGGTGAAATCCACTTTGTCCGACGGCACCCAGATCTGGGGCCAGGAGGATATAAAGATCGCCGGTCACGGCACCGTTCAGGCAGGCGTGATCGCGTTCAGCGACAACAGCGGCGACGGGAAATGGGACCCCCGGGAGTATATCCTGTATATCCCTGAGGGCTTTGAGGGCAAGGAACTGCCTATCCTGATGCTCTATCCCGGCAACAGCCAGACTGACTCCATCTTTATGGACTCCACCCTGTGGTGGCAGCTCGCGGAGAAAGAGGGCATTGCTCTGGCCTTTGTGTGCGAGACATACAGTTCCAGTCCCAGCAGCGTGTCCCACGCCGACTCCGACAAGTTCTATCAGTCTCTTGTCACCTTGATGGAGGAGAAGATCGACGGCAGCTATGCCGACCTGGACTTCAACCGGATCTATGGTTCCGGCCAGTCTGCCGGTTCGGCGGCAACCCAGGGCTTTGCAGTGACCAATCCTGAGTTCTTTGCGGCAGTTGGCTCTACCTCAGCGGCAGCTGCAGAAAAAGAAAATTCTGCCTTTGAGACCATTCCGACCATGCTCATTGCAGGTCAGATGGACCTGGGGGATATGCCCAAGGGCTTTGAATCCACCTCTCTGCAGAACTGGGCTAAGTATATGCTGAAGGCCAATGGGATCGATAAGGAGTTCACGGCCGAAGATGCAGACCAGCACTTCAGCGCTGACAGCCGTCATCCGGATGTGTACAGCTGGACGAAGACTATCGACGGTGTGGATGTACCGTTGGTCCAGTGGGCTCTGTGCCTGCTGCGTCCCCACAACTGCTATCCCAGTGATATGCCCGTCCTGTGGGACTTCATGGAGCACTTCAGCTTTGTGAAGGGCAGCGATGGCTCTCTCACCCGGTATTACAGCCCCTCCGCCTTTGAGAAAAATGACGCGGTGAAGATCGACTATATCCCCGGCGCAGTGACCCCGGATGACGATGACGATGATGACGACAGCAGTTCCTCCAGCTCCAGCAGATACACCGTTTCTGTCGGCGCCGGCAGCGGAAAGGGGACCGTGTCCGTCAGTCCCCAAAATGCATCCGAGGGCACCAGAGTGACCATCACCGTGACTCCCGCCTCCGGCTATGAGGTGGACGACGTCACCGTGACCGACCGGGACGGAGACGATGTACGTGTCACCAAACAGAGCGACACCCGCTATACCTTTACCATGCCTGACTCCAAGGTAGAGGTGGAGGTCAGCTTTGTGAAGACAGGGGAGACGGCACAGGAGCCTGATACCATGACCTTCTCCGATGTCAAGGCCGGAGACTGGTTCTATGATGCGGTTCTCTATGCCTATGAGAACGGACTGATGTCCGGCACTGGCGCCGCTGCCTTCAGCCCCAACCAGACCCTGACCAGAGCCATGGTGGCGCAGGTCCTGTACAGCATGGAGGGAGCTCCGGCTGGTGGAACATCCACCTTTACCGATGTGGCTGCGGGCACCTGGTATGCCAGTGCGGTCAACTGGGCCGCTGCCAACGGTGTGGTCAGCGGCTATGGAGACGGGACCTTTGGCCCCAACGACAACGTTACCCGGGAACAAGTGGCGATGATCCTGTACAGCTTTGCCAAGTCCAAGGGATACGATGTGTCCGAGAAGGCCAGCCTGTCTTCCTTTGCCGACATGTCCAGTGTCAGCACCTATGCACAGGAGGCTATGAGCTGGGCTGCCGGCGCCGGATTGATCTCCGGCATGGGCAACAACACGATCGTGCCCCAGGGCAGTGCCACACGGGCTCAGTTTGCAGTTATGCTGATGCAGTTCTGCGAGGAGATCGCAAAATAACAGAAAATAGCATACTTATTGTAATTGAAAGGCTATTAAAGTACAAAGAGGATTATTGAAATAGCAGCA
>ERZ780150.1846-NODE-1846-length-12335-cov-3.010423_pt1 | contig 12335 bp, 15 predicted proteins | sample MGYA00511019_ERZ780150 | MGnify/ENA primary metagenome ERZ780150 (study PRJEB29588, sample SAMEA2151633) | human gut metagenome | biome: human gut; feature: human-associated habitat; material: faeces | place: Denmark | collected 2008/2010 ...
AATCTATATATCATCCCAGGCGATGTTGATCTTAGCATCTTCGAAGATAGATTAGGTGAAACATGGGGGAGTGCTTCAACTCAGGAACATTCAATACGAACGCAAGTTGGAATATATAGAGCCACCAATTACTGGGCTAACAAACTAAATACAGACTTTATTTTTTACGATTTGGGACCAAATCTTGGAGCTATAAATAGAGCAGTATTGCTTGGATGTGATTACTTCATTACACCTCTCTCTCCGGATTTATTTTCAATAAAGGGAACTCAAAATCTTGGAAATAAATTTCTCAGTTGGAACAGAGAATGGTCATATATCTATAGAAATTGGGAAGTACAGCCCGTAGTTGAAATTCCTCTTGGAAAACCGAAATTTGCTGGGTATGTTACCCAACAACACAACTTAAGGACTAACAAAGAAGGAATGACTTTAGGTTGGCAGATATTTGGCAAGAGAATAGATGAGGCAGTCAATTCAAACATCGTACATAAGCTTGATAGCATTGGATTAGTTTTTCACGTTGACAACTATAATTTAGGAGCAATTCCAAATCTCAACAGCTTGATTCCTTATTCGCTAAATGCACATAAGCCTATATATAAATGCGCTAGTGCAGAGGGATTAAAAGGCGCCCACATAAGTAGAGCTAGAGAAAGTCGAGTATATTATGAAAATATGTCAAACTATTTGTTAAACCTTCCGGAAAGCGATTTTAGTATAAATGTTTGTCCAAGTGTGTAAAAAGAAAGCCTTAACAACATTATAGCTAATTTATATCAAATCGGCTCTGTTAATATTAAGCAGAGCCGATTGTTGTGTCAAGTTATAACAATTTATTAAATACAGATACGCCGTAGATTTCAATGGCGTAATTCCATTTAAGAAAGAGGTAATCCCATGTCAAATAGTGACAAACATTTTATATACAGCTTTATGCGAAATCTCTCCAAAAATCAACTGCATGAACTCAAAGAGTTTTTCCCTGTGGGTATCTGGAATAATAAATCCAATGCTGAAAAGCGTGCTCTTGGTCGTAAGTTCAAGCAGGCGGTTCGGGAATGCCAGTTCAAGCGTATTACCAGATTTGAAGTCAAGTCTAATCGGCATACTTACTATTTTATCTCTGAATGAGAAATCTCCTAACGTCTTTTGGGGCGTTAGGAGATTTTTTTATTTGTCTGCCGAGGCTTTTATACCATAACTTTTGAGCTGCTCAGCGAACCCCCTGGGGTCATCTGCGGAAACCTCACCGCCGGTAGAAAGTAACTGGTTTGCCAGATCGACACTTATACCAGTACGGTTGTTGATAAGATATGCTACTGCAGTTTTGTTAACGCCGGAGTACGCTTCAAATACAACAGTACCTTTATTTGCCGAGCTGTACGCCTGCGGTGTGATAGCGGCAAGGCCGCGCTCAAGCAGAACTGTATCCGCATTATTCTGGCTCGCGGTTACTTCTTCTGTATTCACCTTGTTTATGCCGTTTTTATCGTTAGTTTTGATAACAAGCTGAACCTTGCACATAGAATAAAGAAGCTGCGTCAGAATAGCGGAGTTTTCGATCATCGTCTGTTCTTCATCGCTGTATGCATACCAGTTTGTTCTGTGGTCAACTTCGATCATCTGCTTCATTTTATCGAGGTGGCTGTTGTAAATAGTATTGACTTTTATAAGCGAACCCTGATATCCTTTAGCCGTGTCGCGAAGCTCTTTAAGATAACTGCATATCTTGTTGATCTGCTCTTCGGCTTTCTTCATCTGATCCCATGCTTCGTCTGCCTTTTCTGACAGCTTACAGCCTGTGGCATTGAATATGATCCCACCGACAAGAAGACCAACGCCTAATGTTGCTCCGCCGAGTACCGCGGTGCCTAATGCGATTCCGCCTCCTCCTGCTGCGATAGCGCCTCCACCGAGTGCGGCTAATGTAGCATTAGTTGCTGCCGCGCCACTCAGGGTCGCTATCGCGGTGCCGGTGGAAGCAGTGCCGAGCGTCATTACGGCGACTGTTGTAGCACCTCCGGCAGCAACTCCGCCAAGGGTTCCGGCAGCGGCTCCGCCTACTCCTCCGAGAACTATTCCGGCGCCTACGGATACTTTTTTCAGCTCTTCGGCGTCATATTCGGGAAGCTTGACATCGCTCAATTTTATGCTGTTAAACTCCGGGCGGTTCTGTATCTTCTCAAACAGATCCGCAAAGGTCTGGAATTTTTTCATTGTTTCCAGCTCATATTTTCCGAGGGAATCCATCGCGGAAGTTGTGTTCTTGTTATTGTCCTCAAAGCGCTTGATATTCTTCTTGTGGCGCTCATTGGCGGAGTTTATCGTATCGTTGGCTTCCTTCATCTTCACGCCTCCGTGGATTCCAGAGCCTACTCCTGCGGCTGCCGCAATTCCTGCGGCGATACCTAAAATAAGCGGTAATGGCATAACTAGTTCCTCCTGTTTTTCTTTAAATTCTCACAGGCTTCGTAATTCAGCCTGTAATATTCCTCTTTTGTCATGGCTTCGCTGAAAAACGCTTCGTAGCTTTCGTCAACGCGGCACAGAAGCGGTCTGGCGCTGTAAATGCTGCATTTGTTTCCGTCAAGATACCTGCACGCTCCCGTACCGTCGTCAAGTTCGCTGTACAGCGGAGAGAGCCGTATATTACGGCAGCATTCCCCGCACATATCGCATTTGAACATCACTCGAACCTCAGCACCGCAGACTTGTCGCGCATGAAGCTGTCAAAGCTGTTGTGCGTGTCCTCCCATGGTAGCTTGATATTGAGTGCGTGCATTTTCCTTATAAGTATTTCGTTAAGCTCACTGTCTGAACGAGCCTCTTCTATATCTGCTGCAACTGACGCATAAACCTCAGTTTCTTTTCTGAAAGTATCAACGTCAATATCCATCAGCTTGGCGGCGTACTGCTCAAAATACACAGCCTGCTGCTTGTAATATGCGATATCCTGATCTATTGTCCTGATTGAATTAAGGAAGTCAACAAGCTTGTTGACCATCTTGCTTCTGTCAAGAAAATAAAGCAAGGTGCAGCTCATGACCCCGGTCACAAGAGTGCCGCAGAAAGTCTGAATTATACCGCCCACGACCGGAATAGCTCCGATGGGCGTAGCTGCGATTGCAGTACTTACGATACCTCCAACAACCACGCTTGCGCCAGTCGCCAGGACTTTTACTGCCGCACGGAGCCTGTCACCGAAAAGGTAACCGTCCGGATTGATAAACAGTATTTTGGCTGCTTCAACAACAGACGCCCATGACTGGCGGATAATCTTAACGACATTCTTGGCAGTTGTAAAGAAGATATTGCATATCGATGTCGTTACGCTTGATATTGCACCGGATATCGTCCCTTCAAGGAACTTTGAGAACATTTCCTTATATTTTGTCTTAGCAGAATTAAAGCCGTTCCTAACGCCGTTGCCTATCGCTGTGAAGAAATCACCGAGGTCCATATCCCAGCCGGGGTGAACATCAAGCTTGACGAACTCATCTTTAATGGAAAACCATATCTCGGCAAATAGAAAGCCCACTGCCTGCCGCAGTCCCATTTGTACGCCGACCGTGCCAGCAGCTTTGGCAACGTCCTTTGCAAAGGCAGGACTGGTGTAGTATGCCTTTGCAAGCTTGGCTTCGTATGCTTTCCTTGCTTCCTTGTCATTTTGTCGCATATTAGCCTTTTGTTCGTCTGTATATTCGTCCCCGTGCTTGTCGAGGAACTTGTCCATGCTGTCAGCTTTTTTGGTTCTGTTAGTATGCGGATTGGTAGCTTGGAGGTTTTCTTCACTGTTGGCAAGATCAGTACCGCTTAATCCTGCGAGAACTCTGCCACGGTCATCGTGTATTTCTTTCGCCGAAATAACGTGATCAAGATCGCTTTTTTCGTTGTAGGCGATTTTCTCTCCGGTGTAAGAATCATATAATTCGCCATTTTTCTTTTGTTCACTTATTTGGCGGTTCTTAGCTATATATCGGGGATCGCTGTGATATTCGTTTGAATTGTATTCTCCTCTATTGTCGTATGCTGCTTTGTTTGAATCGTTTTTATACTGCATTTCAGGATCAGACCCAATTTGCCTTACGTTATGTATAGTATCCACATCGCCACCGTGACGGTCTGTAATAAGAAAATCCAGCCCGAATGATGTGATAAGGCTCTGGACAATAACCGATTCGTACTGCTTAAAGATACTCGACAGGATATTTTCGTCCTTATCAGGTTCATACCCTTCCGCTGAGCGTATTGCATAATCACTCATGTTATTGCACCTCTGTTTCTTGATTTCAGTAATTTATTGACCGATGGTCACAACGTAGTGAATTTGCAGTGAATGCAGGTGGTATAGTCCTGCAACAGTTCTGCCGGAACCCGTTCGTCGTTTACGAATGTGCAGTTTGAAACTGAGCTGATCTCCTCAAGCTCAAGAGCGTATAAACCCATATCAACGCCAAACTCAAATGTGCAGTCAGAGATATTAAAATAGCCCATTATAAGCGCGTTGTTGAAATAAAATTTTACCTCTTCATATTCGTCGTCTTCGTCATCATGGTTCTTTATAAACTCAGGAACCTCTCTGCTTATAAAGCGACAATTGCTGATAGTACCATCATAATCGGTGTCCGTCTCAAAAATCTCGGACATACAATTCGTAAATTCGCTGTTGGTTACTTCAAGCTCCTGATAGCTTCCATCCGCAAAATGATAGAGATTGTAGAGCTTGCAGTCCTTTATCTTCATCGAGCCGTTATCGCTGGTGATGAAACAGAACTCGTAATTTTTCCTTTTGGACACCCCAACGCCGCAGAAGATGATTTCGCAGTTGATGAATTCAAGCTCTCCGTCCTCTTCGATTTCCATACTGCTTCCGTTGCCGTTTTCACAGCAGTAGATCTTGCAGTTTTCAAATACCGCTCTGCCCTCGATGGTAAGCGATTCATCGAAATGTATCTCCTTGTCGGAGTACAGCATTTCCTCGTCTGCTTCAATAGTGTTTCTCATAATTATCCTCCTGTTATTTATACTGCCCGATCATCTTATCAAGCTCCGCCTTGTATTCCTCAACAAAATCATCAGGCGCTATGACCTTTACCCAGCTCCCCTGCGAGAGCAGATACATCATTATCCCGGTGCCGTAGACCTCCGCTTCGACAAGCGCCTTGCCGCCGCTTATATCCAGCACCACTGCAGTCGGAAGCCTGTCCAGTATCGCCTGCAAAGACGGTCCGCTGAACTCAAACCGGATAGTTCTGCACACGCCGGGAAACATGAACTGTATCTTCTTCCGGAGCGCTCCCTCGTCGAAATCCACGCCGTGCGGAAGCTCAAATTTCGTGCGGTGTTCGATAACTGATGTGATCCTGTCCACCCTGAAATACACCGGAGAATAGCTCTCGTCCTCCGCCTTGTACGCGATGAGGTAGAAGTAATACTCGCTGAACATTATCGACGCGGGACGTATCGTGTGCGTTACCCGGTCGCGGTTCATCTTGTAGTAGGTTATCGTTATCTCCGTGCGGGAGCGGATATCCCCGGCGAGCTTCCACAGCATATCCACAACGCCCTCGGAGCAGTCGTGCCGTACCTCGCAGTAGTGGTACTTTTCCTTTGAAATAAGGCTGTCAAGCAGCGCCTTATCCCTGGTGGAAGTAAATCTGCGGAGCTTCCCGATTATCTCCAGTAACTCCGGCTTGCTGAATGCGCGGCTCCCTATCAGCACCTTTATCACCGCGAGAGTTTCGCTGTCCCGCAGGAAATCGTCTATCCGCAGAGTGTAGCACTTTGCGCTTCTGTCGTAGACAAGCTCCGCGTGACCTGTAAGCTCCCGGTTTTCCGCGAGAAAACAGCGTATCTCGCTGATATCCCTGGCAATGCTCTTGGCGGAAACTCCGTATTCGTTCGCAAGCTCCGTGACCGTTATCTTCTCGCCGCGCATTCCCCGCAGGAATATCGCAAGGCAGCGTTCGTTCTTTTCTGTGCTCATATGACCTCCACATTCAGCTCGTGTTTGCATTTTACTACATATTTCGAAATAATTCAACACATTTCACGAAACCGGGTAAATAATTATATGACCGCATTTCGGGCAAATCTTCACGGACTTGCTTTTCAGCTTCGTGCCACAACATGGACAGAACAATTTCAACGGCAATAGATTCATGCGTTTCATCTCACTTTCTGATAACATTGTATCATTCCACAGGGACACGCCATTGTCCGTATAAAATCTTTATGATATGCCAACATTACTAAATGTAAAGTTTCTGCATACTTATTATATCACAACAATAGCTGTTTGTCAATATGTCCTTTACTTTAAGTAAGTTCAGCGAAACCGGACAGTATGATATACTTTTATTAAGGGGGCGGTCAGAATGGGAACTCTTGGCGAAAGACTACGCGATCTTCGCAGCAAAAACGGAATAACACAGGCGGAGCTTGCGGAAAAAATATTCGTGAGCGAAAGCTACATCGCGCTTATCGAACTGAACAAACGGAATCCCAGCACCGAAATTCTCGGGAAGCTGTGCGATCACTTCGGCGTTTCAACGGATTATCTGCTGACCGGGGAATCCTCCGAGGACGATATCCTGCACGTCAAGGAGTGGCGGAAACTGGTTTCCGGGCGAACCGACCGTGAGATCACAAGCGCACTGAAGCTGGTGCGCTCCTTTTTCGAGAGCGTTGACGAAGCAAAATGACCTTTACCCGGACGGTCGTATGTCCGGGTGATTCTGTATCATTATCATGAGGTGATACGGTTGATGGAAAAGGAACGTCTGATTTCAGAGCTTGCCGGGCTGCTTTCAGACCGGAGCGCTGACGATATCAAACGGATAATTCAGCTTGTGAAAGAATATCTTTCGCTGGTTGACGAAAACAGAAATTCCCCCGAAAAATAATCGGGGGAAATTTCGTTATATTTTGGAAAGGAGTTCCGCTTTCTTTGCGTTGAATTCCTCGTCTGAGAGTATTCCGGCTTCCTTTAATGCGTTCAGCTTTTTGAGCTGTTCCAGCGGGTCGTCTGCGGGAGCGGCGGGCTTGGAAGTGTCCTTGTTCAGCCTGCCCAGTATCTTGTTTTCCCGGAGGAGGTCGAGCAGCTCCCGGCACTTCTGCGCCTGACCATATACCGAAACTCCGGTGAGCATTTCCACGCGGGTCATAAGCTCGTTGCCCTCGTCGTCGATGAGCACCACGCCGCTGGTATCTTTAATACCTTCCCCCAAAATCACATATGTATCGTCGATCTGCGCCTCTTTTAACACCTGCTGGCCCTTGTAATACCAGTCGCCGCCCCTGCCGCTTCACTATCTCGAACTTGACTACTCTGTCATACGGAATGGTGAACAGCTCGTCGCCGAACCATGAATTTTTGGTTTCCAGCTCCGGCTTGAAAATGAAGCTGTCCGGCATGATGTTGAAGCCGAACGCGGTGGGATCCATTTTGCCGTTCGGCTTCTTCGGGAATCCACCGAGATACACCACCTGATACCTCGCGATACTGCCCTCGATGGGCGCTTTCGCTTCCGCTGCGAGCGCCTTGTGCTCGTCCATCTTTGCCTTTGCGTCCGCCATTCCCTCGCTCATTTTGGACTTTGCGTCCTTGAGCGCTGCGCCTGCTTTTTCGCCTGCCTGCGAAGCCTTGTCCTTCAACTGATCAAAAAATCCCATGATAATTACCTCCTGTCTGGGTTTGATACTCTGATTATAGCAAACTATCAGGACAGGGATATGTCCGTGTAAAATTATTCTGGGCGAGCCCTTAGGCGGGTACGATTCATCTCGACCATTTTAAATGGCTCTGTTAAGGGAATTAGCGGAACCGAAATATCAGACAGTTGAGATTTTTGTCTACAACGGTCTACAATTTATCGTTAAGGTGTGTTGTGCTAGAACACACCTTTTCTTTTTTTTGCAAACCGTTTTTCAGAGTGAGAATGTACCAGTCATCGCGTCAGCAAGAATATGCTGGCGATTTTTGGATATATGCGTGTAAATGTTGCTTGTGGTTTCTATATCCGCATGACGCAGCCAGACCTTGATTTTCTCAATGTCCCAGCCTTTGTCAAAGCAGATGCTTGCCGTACTGTGCCTCAGATCATGAAAGCGCATCTCAGGCAGCCCGTGACGCTTTAATGCTCTTTGGAACGAAACGGTAATCGCGTCCGGACGGAACAGATGTCCATCGTCCCATGTAAACACATAGTCGCTTTCATAATAACCGTTGCCGCATATCTCTCTGTTCCTCTCCTGTCTGGCGTGAATGTCCAGCAAAAGTTCTCTCGCCTCGGGGAGCAGTTCAAAGGTGTTGCGGCTGTTTTCTGTTTTGGTGCTGTCCTGGTATACTATTGACTTGTGCTTGACAACGGTATGGTTGATTTCGATAGTGTTTTTCTCAAAGTCAACCGCACTCCATTTTATTCCCAGGACCTCGCTTTTCCGCAAGCCATAGAGCAGCGCTATGAATACAATCGGCTGAATCCATTCACCTCTCAGCTTATGAAGCATATCGTTAGCTTCTTCTGCTGTCATGTACACATTCTTGGTAGAATCGCTTTCAGTTTTCGGCTTTCTGGGTATCGGTACTTTTTCAGCAGGATTGCGTAATATGTACTCATAAATTACCGCCTCGTTAAGAACAGCCTTGATTAGCTGAGCATGGCTTCTCAATGAACGATTTCCCAGACCGCCTTTTTTCCTGTCAAGACGTCCTCCCGAAAACTTGTATTCGTAGTAGTCCGCAAAATGACGCGGCTTTAATTCGGCAAGCGTGAGATTAAGCTCATTGAAATACGGGATAATGTGCCTCCGGGCATACACCTCATATCCTTCCCATGTGATGAGTTGGATTTTGTTCTTCTTTCGTTCCAGCCAATCAGTAAGGTAGTCTGTAAAAAGTACCTGACCTCCACTTGCGTAGTTAGGCTGCGAGCTGTACGAATCTGGGTCAGCTAATATTCTATTCTCTTCCAGCTCATACTTTTTGAGGTTATCGTAGAGCATTTTTTCAGCGGTTCTTTTGTTTTTTGCCGTTGACGGCAAAGACGTGGATATCCAGCGTTTTTTCTTTTGGCTTAAGTCGGTAATGTTCTTTTCTGGATACAAAGCTGCGCTTAGTCCATACAGAACCATTACCCAATAGTTATGCTTTTCATAAAGTGATCCGGTCACTGTGCTGTCCTCCTTTAAGACCGTCCACCCTTTCATCTAACATCTTTATTATACCACTTTCGCCTTGAAATTTCAATACACTAAAGTCGTAAATCTGATTTTTTTCTATTTGACTATTGACGTATTCTATCACATAGATCTTAGGAATTCGGTATTTCCTTCCAATGACCAAGTGCTTGATTTTATTTTCAGTAACCAATTTATATGCTGAATATTTTGAAATGTTCAGCATTTCCATCAGCTGTGAAATCTCAACAATATCAGGGTAATCTTTAAAAATATCAGATGACAAGGTAGAAAGCCCCTTTCATTATTCTATAAAAAGCCGTGGTTCAGTATTTTAGAGCCACGGCTTTCAATTTCTGATACGCTTTCAGAGCAGACTCAGGTAGTTACGCATCCTGACATGGGACTTTCACCCCTGCCCATTCCTGTGGGACAAGCCGTCGCCGGAAGTATCATTATGCTATCTTGCTCCACGCTCGTTTCTTATAGAGGTCCTTGTGCGTTCAAGGCTCTGGCTTGACTGCCGGCAGGTGGCAGAATATCTGTTATTCTCGCGCATATGTAAAGGTGGTCACTGATAATGAGATACCCGTCAGATCGGAAGCAGAAATTTCTTCGCACGTCTTTGAGTTTGATAGGTTTTGTATCTGCTCTGGTATTCTGTTGTCAAAGAACTGTCCGGGAATCAAGTGGCAGTTTGTTTCCGGATAATGAAATTAGTCCAACTCTCCGAAAGGGAGCGTTTTTGTTTCTGCCGCTTATTTTTCCCTGTACCTATTATAGCATATAATTCCGCAATTTTGTATGACAAAACGTCATACGAATATGACACCTTGTAGGCTGAAAAACCATCGTGAATGTTATATACTATAATCCGGAAAGGAGGCGAATACATGGCGGTGTCTTATAGTAATAGGATTCGCTCTTTGAGGAAGAAACTGAAAATGACCCAGAAACAGATGGCTGAACAGCTTTTTATAGATCAGTCCACGCTGGCAACGTATGAAAACAGAACCAGAGAGATCCCGATAGATATTCTTGTGAAACTGTCAAAAATTTACGGAATTTCCGTGGATTATCTGTTCTGCGTAAGCGACTTTGCTGTGCTGGACGATGCGCTCGTCCGCACCCAGACAAAGGAACTTATCGACAGCCTGAGCGCAACGCAGGTGTTTGAGGTCAAAGGGTACATTCGCAGAATGATTGAAAGCAAATCTGAGGACGAATAAATCCTATAATCAAAAAGACACTCGGCCCAAAAGAAAAATAAGACTTCCAATTTCTTGAAAGCCTTACTCGTTATTCTCTTTGTTATCTGGAACGAACGTCATTATGTCGTTCAGACTGCAATTTAATGTGTTGCACAGCTCGTTGATCGTGAAAGTTGTTATTGCCTTGTTATGTTTCATTCGATCAATAAGACCTTTGCTGACACCGTAGCTGTTTATCAGCTTATATGTACTTATGCCGTGATCGGCAAGGTATGCCCAGAAAGGGTCGTAATTTATCATAATATCACCTATCTTATATTATAATGGGAAAAAAGTGTATTGCATATACCCGATAAATGGGGTATAATGATAGGTGTTACCAAGCGCAGCTAGCAGTAACCAAATCATGACAAAGTTGCCTATATCAAGATTGACACTTAACAGGAGGTACAAAAAATGTTCAAAGCAAGAACAGCGGACGGACGCAATAACATAACCGGCATCAAGATGAAAGAACTCCGCAAAGCGCTTAAAATCTCACAGCGAGAGCTTTCAGACAGATTGCAGGTCGTTGGTCTGGACATTGACAAAAATGCGGTCCAGCGCATAGAATCAGGTCAGCGGTTTGTAACCGATATCGAAATATTGGCTATTGCTAAATGTTTTAATGTGACAATCCATAATTTCCTTAATATCAACTGATAAAATATAGGCACAGCTTGAATCGACTGTGCCTTTTATATTGTTGAATGGGTCTGAAAAAAGAACTGTGTAAACACGAATAATACCGAAAATCACACCAATGCTAAACGAGGAAACGATGAAAGTCCAAGGGTGGAACCCCTCGCATACTATTAAGCAGCAAAAATCAAGTTCTTCATAATTTCCCATATGTCTGTTGTTGCTATAGTATGGAAAACCAAGCAGGCTTTTTATTACTAGATAAAGCCTGCTTGGTTGAAACCATTAAAACAAAAATCGATTTGTTCTGATGAACCGAAAAATGAATTGCAAAGTATTTTTATGCAGTTTACAACAAAAAGGGCTAGTTTTACACAAAAGAAAATATTTCTATGTGTGCAGACGAGCCACCCAACCGCATTAAAAGCTAGAATTTTCTGCAGCGTACTTTTTGGCATTCAACGTGATGATACCCTATTCTAAACTGAATTTTCAACAATTAAAGCGGTTGATCTTGACTCTCCTGACTGCGCCTGTGCAAAAAACAAGTTAATATTTTTAAGTGTAAGTGATTCATCCAAATAGTTGCTTTCAGAAAACAAGCCGATTTGTATATCCTGATAGTCGCAAACATTCCCAAGATATAGTGGGACAGTATCCATAGCAAATAGGTTCCCATCATTATTCCTTATACTTGTTGAAAAAGGAATAATACAGAAACCTTTTTCAATAATATCATGCTGATATGGATAAAATACCAAATCGCCGTAGCTTAAATTGGGATTATTACTGCACAAAGATAACTCACAATACAATTTTCCATAAAGCCGAATACAGCCATCAAAGTCAATTCGTTCAGAGTATAGAGAATAGGAATTGTCAATTATTTCGAAATACATTTCTGCATTTTTAACTGACAAATCACCGACTTCCTCACCAGTAAATGCTATTTTCCAACTGTTTATCAACGACTCAGCGTTAGAGACACTAACAGCAAAATTAGATGTATCACCATCGATATAGTAATTTTCAGGTATACCTATTACCGCAGCATCTTCAACCTTGTATAATCCACTGTCCATTTGCAATTTGGGCGTATATTGGTTAACAAGGTAGTCATCTATCGCTAAATTCCAATTCATGCAATAGAATTTGTTGCTGTCCGTATATATACCAACTGACTCCTGTGCGTCAGCCGCGTCGTTTGTAATATCCAGCGAAGCAGGGCGAATGATCTCATGAGTTTCTGAAAAATAACTG
>ERZ780150.1852-NODE-1852-length-12302-cov-3.854250_pt1 | contig 12302 bp, 10 predicted proteins | sample MGYA00511019_ERZ780150 | MGnify/ENA primary metagenome ERZ780150 (study PRJEB29588, sample SAMEA2151633) | human gut metagenome | biome: human gut; feature: human-associated habitat; material: faeces | place: Denmark | collected 2008/2010 ...
CCCCCTGCCGAAAAGACTAAGGATTACCACGCAGAAAGGATTTTTCGCACCCTAACAGGTGGGATCTGACTGCGGAAGATGCTTGCAGGCTGTATACCAGTTCGGACGATCCCCCGCTTTATTAGCGGAAGGGATTTTGATACTTCTGGGAAATCACGCAGAATATGAACTTTGATGAAAACAGAATTCATTATGAGGGAATCCGGAGACTGAGAACGGGGGGCGCATCTGTTCGGTGCATCGCCGCGAATGCGGAATTTTTACCGGTTGTACCTGTCTAGTGTCTGAAATCCTAGCCGATCAGAAAATCAATACAGAAACGTGCGCATTCACGTCCCCTCCCCCCACCAGACGATAGAATATTATGAAATTGGGAAAAATTGTATCCCCCCTGACTTTTCTGGCATTTGCGTGGATTCTGTAACATTTCTGCCTTTTCACTCAATGAGCAGCGCAAACCGTATGGATCCAGCAGGGCAAATGCCTTGCGATTACGATGAACCGCTCTGCCGAAAAAACAGCCCCTACATATACAGAAAATCGCAGGAAACTTGTAGGCATAACTGACCCAAATTAGAATCAGCAAAAATCACAAAAACTCTCATTTGTTTTAAGCGGATTTACCGAATTGAAAAAGTGCAGGCTCGAAATTGTTGACAAATTGTGAAGCGAGAACTATTATCTATCTGTAAGCTATCAGACAGGTTATGTCCGACTATATGGCAAAGCGGTTGTGTATTTAAAGGAGGGCAATATGAAAAAACTGCGATGGACTTGGGACAATTTTGAGGAAGTTCTGCTGTGCATCATCATTACGGTCATCACGCTAGTATCAGGATTGCAGGTAGTTTGCCGTTATTTGTTCAACAACTCCCTGACCTGGAGCGAAGAAGTGAGCAGATATTTATTTGTGTGGACGGGCTTTCTCACACTGAGTCTTTCCATCAAGTGCCGCTCCATCATCTCCATTGACGCTTTCGTATTGTGGATGCCGCAGCGCGTTCGGGCGGGATTGAATATGGTGGTGTACCTGTTCTGCTCCGTGGTGTTTGCTATGCTGTCGGTCAACGCCTGGCACATGGTGACGTCCTCCGCCGGACAGACCAGCCCTGCTCTGGGATTGCCCCTGGCGATCGTCTATGCGGGTCCCCTGTTGGGTCTGACTCTCTCCATTTTCCGCTCTTTGGGCCGGATCGTGGCGGAAACCAAAATCGTAATCGGAAAGGAGGCGCCCTAAATGTCTCTGGCGTTGTTTTTCGGAGTATTGGTCCTTCTGCTGGTACTGACGGTACCCATCTGTGTATCTTTCGCATTTGTGACGTTGCTTCCCTCCATTGTGGACGCCAGTTTCCCCTATACGGCGGACGCTGCGGTCCGCTCCATGGTGAGTGGTTTAAACAACTTCCCCCTGCTTGCGATTCCCCTGTTTATCATCGCTGGCGTGATCATGGCGAAGGGGCAGATTTCTGAGCGGCTGTTCAATGTGTTCTCGTATTTTTTCGGCAACAGAACAGCGGGGCTCCCCTGCGCAGTCACCATTACATGCCTGTTCTACGGTGCCATCTCCGGTTCCGGCCCCGCTACTACCGCGGCCGTGGGTTCTATGTGCATCCCCCTGCTGACCAGTGTGGGCTATGACCTGACCTTTGCCACCGCACTGGTGGCCGTGTCCGGCAGTCTGGGCATCATCATTCCCCCCAGTATCCCCTACATCATGTACTGCAACGCCTCCGGCGCCTCCATTTCCGAGCTGTTCCTGGCCGGTTTCCTGCCTGGTGTGCTGATCGCCCTGTGCCTGATGGTCTATTCTTACATCTACTGTAAGATCCATGGAGAGGATAAGGACAAGCTCAACGCCAAATGCATGGAGCTACGGGCAAAAGGCCTGGGCACAGTGCTCAAAGAGGGCTTCTGGGCGCTGATGTCCCCCGTCATCATTCTGGGCGGCATCTACGGCGGCATCTGCTCCCCCACAGAGGCGGCTACCATCTCCATCTTCTACTCTCTGATCGTCAGCTTGTTTATCTATCGCACCATCAAGATCCGGGATCTTCCGAAAATCATGCTGGAAGGCATTCATTCCTATGCCCCCATCCTCATCATTCTATCCGCGGCCGTGGCCTTTGCCCGTGTAATCACGCTGATGAATGTAGCCACCATCGTCAGTGAGGCGGTGCTCAGTGCCATCTCCTCCAAGGTGGTTATCCTGCTGCTGATCAACGTACTGTTGCTGTTTGTGGGCATGATCATGGATACCGGTCCGGCAATCCTGGTGTTTACCCCCGTGCTGCTGCCGGTGGCGGAGGCCATCGGGGTCGATCCCATCCACTTCGGCATCATCATGTGCGTGAACCTGGCCATCGGCTTTGTGACCCCGCCCATGGGCGCCAACCTGTTTGTGGCCAGCAACCTCTCAAAAGTATCTGTGTTCGATATCGCCAGAAAGGCAGTTCCCTTTATCCTGGCGTTCCTGATCGCCTTGCTGCTGATCACTTTCGTGCCCCAGATCAGCATGTTCTTGCTGCAGTAAGAGCTCCGGGCAGCTGCCCGTTCATAGTTTTAATTATTTTTAAGGAGGATATTCCCATGAAAAAGTTATTGGCTCTGCTTTTATCCCTGGCAATGGCATTGTCTCTGGCCGCCTGCGGCGGCGGAGAGACTGCACAGCAGGAGCCTGGCGGGGATGCCGCCGGGGAAACTTACAGCTTCTCTGTAGGCACCAACACTGCGGAGGATTCCGTCAACCATTTGCTGGCAGCCAAGTTTAAGGAGTTGATCGAAGATCGCTCTGATGGTGCTGTCACCGTGACACTGTATGAAAACGGCGCCCTGGGCGGCGACGCGGAGCTGACGGAGTCCTGCATTGCCGGTTCCGTGGACTTCATCGTGGGCATGACCGGCTCTCTGGTGAACTATATCCCTGAGGCCGCCCTGTTCGACCTGCCCAACGTGTTCCCCGACCTGGAAACCGCCCGGGAGGTGCTGGACGGCCCCATTCTGGCGGAGCTGCAGGCCGCCTATGAAGCCGGCGGACTGAAGCTGTTCGGCTATGCCGATTCCGGTTTCCGCGTCATGACCAGCAGCAAGGCGGTCCGCCAGATGTCTGATTTCTCCGGCATCAAGATCCGTACCATGGAGAATCCCAACCACATCGCCTACTGGCAGGCTCTGGGCGCCAACCCCACTCCCGCTGACTTCAGCGAGTTGTATATGTCCCTGGAGCAAGGTACTCTGGACGCTCAGGAGAACCCCTATGACCTGATCGTGGCCAACAAGCTGTATGAGCCCCAGGCCTATGTCATTGAGACCAATCATCTGCTGCACACTCTGAACATGGTGGGCAGCAAGGCCACCTATGACGCCCTGCCCGCTGATATCCAGCAGTTGGTCAGTGAGTGCGCTGCTGAGGCCCATCAGTATGCCCGTCAAATGGCCGACGAGCGCATCGAAGGACAGAAGTCCACCATTCAGGATGCCGGCCTGGAGATCATCACTCTGGAGCCCGCCATGATTCAGGAGATGGCTGACGTCTCCGCCAACGTCTACGATCTGGTCCGCGAACAAATTGGCACCGATCTGGTGGACAGCCTGCTGGCACAGGTGGAAACTGCTTCCGCTGCGGAATAAGCAATATAGAGAGGGCAGGGGGTGTGAAAAGCCCCCCTGCCTCTTTCAAAATCATTTTGGCCCCGAATGTTCGGCTACTGTCCCACCTGACCGATGAGCCGGAGCCGGTGATGAGACCGACGGTGCGGATCGCACTGTTTCCGGATTGGGTCTTCTCTGGACAGCAGAAAGAGAATATGAGGCAGAGCGTTCAGAGAGCTGTGAATCGATTTCCTTGGTCCTGTGCAGAAGACTTTGGATTTTGGGCGAAACCCAGCCTTGACAATGCTTGTATTTGTTAGGATAATTTTGTAAAGGATTGTATGCATTTTCCATACATACCAAACTTTGACAAAAGGTACGGTGGACTTTATGGCTCTCAAACAGATTACGCGAGTGAATATTGCAGAGAAGGTTTTTGAACAGCTGCGGGACCAGATCCTCCAGGGGACCTGGAAGGAAGGCGAAAAGCTGCCCTCTGAACAGGAGTTGACTGAAACGTTAGGCGTCAGTCGGAGCTCTGTCCGCCAGGCCATCCGTACACTGGCTGATTATGGGATGGTAGAGACCCGAAATGGCACCGGAACCTATGTCAAGCGGCAGATTTCCGGCAATTACATGCTCAATATCGTGCCTATCGGCGATTTGCAGTTTGAAGATATTGTGGAAGTGCTGGATTTTCTATGCCTCATTGAGGACAGTGTGGCAGCCATGGCTGTCCAGCGCTGCACCCAGGAGGAGCTGGCGGAACTGCAAGCGATCCATAAGCGCCTGATTGCCGCCAAGGATCAAAACGATCTGGAGGCGCTGACCAATGTGGACGTGGAATTTCACTCGAAAATCGCGATGATCACGCAGAATTCCCTGGTGGTTCAGACTTACGCGCTTTTACTGGAGTTTCTCCAGCCGGTCATGCATCGCACCTATGTGACCCTGGGCGCGGAGGAAGGTATTCCATACCATGAGCGACTGATACAGGCCTTTTGTGCGCATGACGCGGTATCTGCCAAAAATGTGATGGGGGCCCACGCACAAAACCGGAGGGATAAATTTTTGGCACTCCAAGAAAGGATTGAACCATGAAAATTACAAGCGTCGATATTTTCCTCCTGCGCCATGTCGGTGAGGAGTTTTCCCCCTTCCCTTTTCGTCCGGCGGTGTGCCGTGTCAATACGGACGAGGGGATCTGCGGGTATGGTGAAGCCGGCATTTCCGTAGGAACCGGTGAAAACGGCGTGGCCTATATGCTCAAGGACCTCTCTCAGCTGGTCTTGGGGAAGGACCCCATGAACAACGAGGTCATCTGGGAGGACATCCATAATGTGCTCCGGGGACACCTCAGCGGAGGCGGTGTGACGGTCTACTCCGCCATGAGTGCCTTGGACACCGCCATGATGGATATCAAGGGCAAAAAGCTGGGGGTCCCCATCTATGTTCTGCTGGGCGGCAAGCATCGTGACAAACTCAAGTGTTATCTCTCCCAGTGCCATTTGGGTTATCTGGATGATTACCGCCTACAGGCCACTATACAGCAGCTGGCCGATACCTGCGCCAAGATCCAGAAGGACGGGTATCCTGCCGTCAAATTCAATGCCGTGGCTTTTGACGAGCAGGCAAAGCCCCTGCCCCGGGAGATGACCACCGGTCCCCTGGAGAAAACGATTTTGGATCTTGCAGAATCCCGCCTGGCAGCAGTGCGGGAGCGGTGCGGCGACCAGCTGGGCATCATCCTGGAAAATCTCTGCGGGACCGATGTGACTGCCGCCGTGCAGCTGGAGCGGATCGCCCGCAAGTACGGCGTACTGATGATCGAAGAGGCCACCTCTAACTTCAATCCCGCCCTTTATGGAGAGATCGCCCGGAGAGTCGAGACACCGTTGGCCACTGGTGAGCGTTTCCACACCCGCTGGGGCTTTGAACAGCTGCTCAAACAGGGAGCTATTTCTGTGATTCAGCCGGATATCACCAACTGCGGAGGCCTATCCGAGGCCAAGAAGATCTGCGACCTGGCACACATTTATGATGTCCGCGTCCAGTGCCATGTAGCCGGAACTCCTATCGCGGAGGCCGCTGCCATTCAGCTGGAAGCCGCCATCCCCAATTTTTACATCCACGAAACCTACCATATGGCAGCGCATCCTGACTGTGTGTCCTACGGAAAGTACGCTTACGTACCGGAAAACGGTTATTTGACTGTGCCGGATCTGCCTGGCCTAGGGCAGGAGCTTTCTGACAAGGCCATGGCGGAATCGCTGGGACATATCGAGGTCCGATAAGGCGGGATCCTCCCATCCGTTCATCAGAAAAGCCGGGTAATTTATCTGGCGGAAAGCTCCTGCCAAATGCGTCGGTGCGTAATCTATAAAAGGTTTTGACAGCCGTGAGAGGATGCCCCAAAATTTTCAGGTGATCCTTGATTTTGTAGAGAGCGTGGGGGCACATCCTTACAAGGAAACCGTTCCTCTAATCCAGAAAAATTTGTATGGGAGACGATCGTATCTATGATAACGATTCCCCTCAGCAGGTCTTGGATCTTCGGACGGTTCTTTACACGCAGGCCCTCACTGGAGCGCGCCCAGTAATCTCCGTCAAAAAGTTCCTGATTTCTTAAAGAAATCAGGAACTTTTCTCTGTTTTAGGTTTCAGTCTCTGCTGTTCCCAGACTTCCTCCGTTTTCCCTGATCCCAGAAATACCACCGGCAGGGAACCCTCCCCATCTGCGGAAAATATCATGAAATCAAAGCCCCGGTCCAATGACTTGATTTTTGATCTCATCACATTGTGCGGAACGACCCGCATCCCCCCTTCTGTGCCGGGCGGGGAAGACGGTCATCGGAACCGGTTTGTCCACGCAGAGCAGAAGAATGCCCCTCTGCCTCAGTCTATTCTCCTTTGTTTTCCATCATATGACGGGGGCCGGATTCCTTGCTCCAAAAGCACATCTCTTATAGCAAGCGGTATGCCGAGAAAAATTTCCTCAATATCGCTTAATTTCTACTAAAAATCGTCGATATTATTTATGAATTATAGTGTTGTCCTGAAAGGCTCACTGTCTGGGATCATCACGTATTACCAAAGTTATGAGAAAACTGTCTGATTTATCTGCGATGCGGAAAAGTAATGCACGATACATATTTTGTATTTATATAAGGAGTCGTTTATATCCAAAATATTATACAGAGGAGATCATTCAGATGAAATACGAATTGACGCCCGATCTGATGACGGGCAACCAACTGGTAGACAGGGAACACAAGGAACTGCTGGAGGCGGTTAACCGCCTGATGGACGCTTGCAGTGAAGGCAAAGGGCGGGAGAAGAGCGCTGAGGTATTCCGCTATTTGCTCAGTTATGTGGATAAACACTTTGCGGACGAGGAGAGACTCCAGATGCAGGCCAAATATCCGGGGTACGCAGCCCACAAGAACTTCCACGAGTCTTATAAGAAGAATCTGCGGGATATCGAAAAAACCTTAGTCGCCGAGGGGCCTACCATAGCGATGCTCAGTGCGCTGAATCGGCAGGTGGGTATTTTGGTGACGCATATCCGCTGGGATGACAAGAAAATGGCGGAGTATGTGCGGGCACATACCTGACGGCAAAGATGAGGATTGTGGGGAATAGAAGTAACCGCTGAAGGAATTTACTTTTCGCTGGCTTTCCATGTCCTTGTTTTTGGGGGCTGTTCCCGGAACAGCCCCCTGTTTCTTTTCGTCTCTTCTGCTCCCATCGGAATTTGGAGGACGGCGGCATAAAACTGTTCTGGCGCAGTCTGACGATGATCCCATAAAACCGGCCCAGTCGGACTTTAACTCTCCTCATCCCTGGTACGTATTTCCGGCAGTGAACTGCAGATCGCTGCCTTTCACACCATCCGCACTATTTATGAGGATTATGCGGAGATCGTCTTTGCCCGTGGATATTTCCAGCGGTCCCTGGGAGCGGCAGCCTCTCCCGGCCGCCCTTTGGGGCGCGGCAGGATTTCAGTCTCCAACTTGCGTCCTTTTCTTCTCTCACGCTCAAGTAGCCGTTTTACTGCCTGTCCTTCGGCCCGCCGCGTTTTCTCCTCTGCCATCATCGCCATGATCTCAGGCAGCAGCACCTGAACGTGTGTACGATTCTGCTTTTCCATGGCAAGCCCCCCTGGTGTAGTCTATTTTCCTACATCAGGGGGGCTTTTGTCACGGTCCGTTTTTACCGGACCTGTTCCTTCCGGGGGCCTTCTTCACAGCCGACTAGAAGTCAGGGCTCATAGATACGCGCCACAGCGCAGCCATCCGTTTTGACCATGTTCTGAACCTTGACGTCATTGACGTAGAACACATTCTGGCCTTCATCAAACCGGCAGTCCTCAACGGTCAGAACACTGGACAGGTCCTGAATAGAGCTCTTATGGCAGTCCGTAAAGGTGCAGCCAATGATCTCACCGCCGCCGTTATTGAAGTAGAAGGGGGTGTCAAAGCCCGTGAAGGTGCAGTCATAAACCTTTACAATGCTATCAGCATCACCGGTAGTAACAATGGCCCACGCTCCATCAGAAACGCTCTTAAAATTGACGTCAGACACAGTCACAGTGCAGGCATTGGCACACAACGCGCTCTCGGCACCCACATTCACTGCGCTATACTTCATGACAGATTTGCCGTTTCCGATGATAGTGACATCAGAAGTAATGGTTGTATCCAGCTGATACTCGCCGTCACCCAGGACGATGGTCTCCTTGCCGGCAGCGATAGCGGCATTCAGCGCCTGGCTATCCTTGACAACCGTCATCTCATCAGCGGTGAACACAACAGTTCCGGTGACCTCGACTTCAACAGTCTGAGCCTCATCACTGAACTCGATGTACTCTTCATCGCCGTCCACAGAAATGGTGCAGCTGTATCCAGCCTTCACAGTTACGACAAGGGTTTCACCCTCGGCAACATAGTTGCCGGAGGAAACGGAGGTTTCATCCTTCAATTCCATCTTATCAATCGCACCGCTAGTCTTATCAGTTACCTGATAGACCGTATACAGGTCGAGGTCGCTGTTCAGAGTAGACTTCACAGTGATCTTGCCGCTTCTGTCAGCGGTATGAGTGTTTCTGGCGGTGACCAGGCCGTTGGAAAGCAGTGTACCAGCCTTCAGGCCAGAGATTTCCGTATCAATGCCAGAGACGCCGGCATCCTTATAAGCGACGATCTCTCCATCGAGATTGATGGCAACCACCTCGATCTGGGTGAAGTCCACACTGTACATGTCGCCATTCTCCAGGGTGACATAGCCCATGAACTTGTTCAGCCGATCCACGGGAGCGCCCAGCAGGTCCTCGATGGCGGCCTTGATCTCGCTGTCGGTCATCTCGTCCTTGTAGTACCGCAACTTAACTTCCCTGTTCTTGCTATCCCAGGAAGCGGGCAGGAACTCACCCTCGGGAACCGTGGGATTGCTCACATCAGAGCCAGCCTTGGCTTTGTCGTTGATCACGATGCTGGTGGCCACGCCGTTATCCAGGATCGCGCTCACCTCGACCACGCCGGTGCCGAAGGTACCCTGGGCATTCATGTCGCGCAGAGCCTTCTCCAGGCCGTTGTAGCCGGTGTAGGAGTCATCCACATCATCAAACTCGTTGCCCTTCTTGTCGGCCAGGGACAGAACCACCTTCACCTCGGGAGACACGGAGAATCCCTTGGTGGCGTTCCGGTCGGTGTACAGGGTGCCGTTCTTGAAGGTCAGCTTCTCAACAGTGTTGGTGTCGGACAGCAGGACGGTGTCGAAGTCCTCAACGGCGTCCTCCACGTCCTCGACCTCGTAGACGAACTTGTCAGCAGCCTTGGAGAAGTCGATGGCCTCGACCTTGCGGACGTTGCCGTCAGCGTCATACTTGACCTCGAACCACTCGCCCTGAGCCATCTCACCCTGGTTCTTGGAGGCGTTGCCGATCCACTCCAGGGAGTCGCCGACCTCGGAGATCTCCACGAGCTCGCCGTTGACGACCACCTCGCGGGTCCAGGTCCACTCGGTCTCAGAGTCGTAAGCCTCACGGTTCACGTTGCTGCTGGTGACATAGACGTAGTTGGAGGAAGTTCCCTCGTTCTCGCCGATGGTGACAGCGGCGATCACATAGCCGTCATCATTGTAAAGGGTGTAGATCTCGGCGGCAGGAGCGATGTAGGCGCCATCCTTCTTGAGGTCCTCCATCACCAGGTTGACGTTCTTCACGCCAGTGGTGACGGACTCCACATCGTCCACGATCTGACGATACTCGCCGCCAGAGACGCCATTGGTATCCTCGACCTCAACGTTCTTCAGCTCCACGTTCAGGTAGACGGAGTCGTCGTTGCCGTAGACGTAGCTGCTGTTGTTGGCGGCCTTCAGGGACACGTGCTTCTTATCGATGGTAGCGCCATTGCTGCCCACATCCTGGGCATACTGGGCCACATCGGTGTCATCGCCGATGACGTTCTTGGAGGTGGACACAGCCACTTCCTTCAGGGTGTACACGTTGTCGTTGTTGACCGTGTAGGTGCACCAGGTGTTCAGCTGAGACAGGTTCTTGCCAGTGGTGTCGATGTCGCTCTTGGTCATGTTCACGGTGACGGTGTCCATGTTGCCGTCCATGAAGATGACGTTGGCGTCAGCGTTCCGCACAGACAGGTTGCTGTTCTTGCCGTCGATGCCGGTCAGGAACACGTACTGGTCGGGATCCTCGTTCTGCTCAATGCCGATCATGTAGCCGTAGGCGTCCAGGATCACATTGTAGGTGACGTCCTTCATATTGGCGTCGTCATACTGATCCAGCACTTCCTCGTCATACATGACGGTGTCGGCGTAGTCATACTGGGTACCGCCGGCGGTAACATACTTCTCCAGGCGGAAGTTGGAGATGCTGGTGTCGGACAGGACCTCGGGAGCGTCCATGGTCTGGATCACGCCCTGGGCGATGGTCACCAGGAACAGGTCGTTCTCAGCCACTTCCTCGATGGCGAAGTCCTCGCCGTCCACAGAGATGGTCTGCTTCTGGGGCTTATCCTCGTCAGCGGACTTCATGTAGACGGGCTTGCGGCTGGTGCCGTTGTTGTCCACATAGTAGACATCCAGGTCCACGTCGTCGTTCTTCTCGTCGTAGTCCTCGGCGGCCTTGGCCAGATAGGTGTTGATGATGGCCACGGTGATCTCGTCGTCCTGGGTGTCCAGGAACACCTGGGTCAGCACGCCGTTGCCGGTCCGGCCGATGGTCTCGTCGTTCTTCTTCACCATGTCGGCCTTGCCGAAGGCGGCATCACCCAGATTCTCATCCTCGCCGTCCACATAGACGAACAGGGTGTTGTCATCAATGGCGGTCTTGCCCAGCAGGTTGTACAGGTCCTCGCCGGTGACCTTGGTGGTGTACTCGGCCACCATCTTGTCGAAGTCCACATAGGTGCCGATCTCGGCCTTCTTCCAGGTCCAGGTGTGGGCCGGACGGCCGAAGTCGTCGGTGGTGTCCTTCAGAGCCAGGTCGGGCTGATACTTCTCAGCGAACTCAACCGTCCAGCCGTTCTTCACGTTGTCGGTGGCGTCGTTGATAGAAGTGGCAGCGTCGTGGATGTTGCTGGTCACGTAGGTGGGCTTGGAAGCGCCGATAGCAACAGTGGCGCCGTTGACGGTGACGTCGGTGCCCTTGTTTTCATACTCTACCAGGGTGGCTTTCAGAGCGTTGACGGCATACAGGCAGGCCTCCTCACGGGTGGCGGCACGGGTGCCAACAAAGTTCTCATTGCCCTTAGTCAGACCGGCCTCGATGGCGCGGGAGGCCACATTGACGGTCCAGTTGGTGCCGGTGAAGCCCTCGATGGCGCTGTCATAACCCAGAGCGGTCAGCAGCATTTTCAGGAAGGCAAAGCCGGTCAGCTGCGCAGAGGGCCGGAAGGTGCCATCGGCGTAGCCGTCGATCAGGCCGGACTCCACGCAGTAGGCGATGTAGCCGGAGAAGGTGTGGTTGGCGGGCACATCCTTAAAGGGAGCGGTGTCTGCAGACAGGGCGTCAGCAGTGGTGGGACCCAGGATCATGTTGCAGATGATCTTGGCGGCAGCGCCGCGGGTCAGGGTCGCAGAGGGATTGAAGGAACCGTCGGCATAACCGTCGACGATATCCAGGGCGGACACCACGTCAACAGCTTCACTGTACTTGATCTTGCTGCTGTCCGTGAAGTCCTTGGCGCTGGCGCTGAACGTGAACAGGGAAGTGCTCATCGCCAGTGCCAGAACCATAGACAGGAACTTTTTCATGGTTTGTTTCCTCCTTTTGATTTTGGCGGTTAAATCCGCCGCTGTGATCAAAGCGGAATTCCGTTCGGCGTTTCCGGCGCACATACCGTGGCTAGCCGACCCGTATCTACCCCGGGACGGCCTTCCGGTGTTCCGCTTTGCATGATGAATATATCACGGCCCATTTCATAAATCAATACGTTTTATTCGTTTGTAACATAACCGTAACACATCGATTTTTTCACAAAAAATCAAGTGTTCTCAATCGTTTTATCGAATTATTCCTTTTATTTTCCAATTGTAACAATCGGTTACATTACCATGCATTCATAACCATACCTTTAGACGTGTACGCACCCGAAAAAGTGACAGGAGCTGAAAAAAAATCGTTCCGCCGAAGCGGAACGATTCCATTATGACCAGGTAGGGGTATACGGCTCGGGCGGCGGATCCCGAAAGCACCG
>ERZ780150.1854-NODE-1854-length-12297-cov-17.898219_pt1 | contig 12297 bp, 4 predicted proteins | sample MGYA00511019_ERZ780150 | MGnify/ENA primary metagenome ERZ780150 (study PRJEB29588, sample SAMEA2151633) | human gut metagenome | biome: human gut; feature: human-associated habitat; material: faeces | place: Denmark | collected 2008/2010 ...
AAGAAGTTTTCGACGATATCTCTCCGATTGCAGATTACAGCGGTCATCTGAGTCTGGAATTTGTGGATTTTACATTATGCGAAGATGATGTAAAGTACACAATCCCTGAGTGCAAAGAAAGAGACGCAACATATGCAGCACCTTTAAAGGTAAAGGTAAGACTTCACAACAAAGAAACTGATGAAATCAACGAGCATGAAATTTTCATGGGCGACCTTCCTTTGATGACTGAAACTGGAACTTTCGTAATCAATGGTGCAGAGCGAGTAATCGTCAGCCAGTTGGTTCGTTCCCCTGGTATCTATTATGGTATCGCTCACGATAAAGTGGGTAAACAATTGTATTCTTGTACTGTAATTCCAAACCGTGGAGCTTGGTTAGAGTATGAAACAGACTCCAATGACGTATTTTACGTTCGTGTAGATAGAACCAGAAAAGTGCCGATCACAGTATTGATCCGTGCGCTTGGTGTTGGAAGCAACCAGGAAATCATTGATTTATTTGGTGAGGAACCTAAGATCGTTGCAAGTTTTGGCAAGGATGTTGCTACAAATTACGAAGAAGGACTTCTTGAATTATATAAGAAAATCAGACCAGGCGAGCCGCTTTCAGTAGAAAGTGCGGAGAGCCTTATTAATGCTATGTTCTTTGACCCAAGAAGATATGATCTTGCAAAGGTAGGACGTTATAAGTTCAATAAGAAGTTAGCATTAAAGAACCGTATCAACGGACATGTTCTTGCAGAAGATGTTGTTGATGTGACAACTGGTGAGATCATTGCAGAAGCAGGTACAGAAGTAACCCGTTCTTTAGCTGATGATATCCAGAATGCAGCAGTTCCATATGTATGGATTCAGACTGAGACAAGAAACGTAAAAGTTCTTTCTTCTATGATGGTAGATTTAAGACATTACGTTGACTGCGATCCAAAGGAACTTGGCATTACAGAATTAGTTTACTACCCAATTCTTGCACAGTTAATGGAAGAAAATCCGGATGTGGAAGATTTAAAAGAAGCAATTAAGAAAAATGTACATGATCTGATTCCAAAGCATATTACAAAAGATGATATCTTCGCATCCATCAATTACAATATGCATTTAGAGTATGGTATTGGTCATGATGATGATATCGACCATTTGGGTAACAGACGTATCCGTGCGGTTGGCGAATTATTACAGAACCAGTACAGAATCGGACTTTCCAGATTAGAGAGAGTTGTCCGTGAAAGAATGACGACACTTGACCTGGATGGTATTTCTCCACAGAGTTTAATTAACATCAAACCGGTAACTGCAGCAGTGAAAGAGTTCTTCGGTTCTTCCCAGCTGTCTCAGTTCATGGATCAGAACAACCCTCTTGGTGAGCTGACTCACAAGAGACGTTTATCTGCATTGGGACCTGGTGGTTTGTCCAGAGACCGTGCCGGATTCGAGGTTCGAGACGTTCATTATTCTCACTATGGACGTATGTGTCCAATTGAGACGCCTGAAGGTCCTAACATCGGTCTGATCAACTCACTGGCAAGTTATGCGCGTATTAATGAGTATGGTTTCATTGAAGCTCCATACCGTAAGATTGATAAATCAGATCCAAAGAATCCTCGTGTCACAGATGAAGTAGTCTACATGACAGCGGATGAAGAGGATAATTACCATGTAGCACAGGCGAACGAGGCACTTGATGCAGAGGGACATTTTGTTCGTAATTCTGTATCTGGTCGTTATCTGGATGAGACACAGGAATATGAGAAGACCATGTTTGATTACATGGACGTATCTCCTAAGATGGTATTCTCTGTTGCGACTGCATTAATTCCGTTCTTACAGAACGATGATGCGAACCGTGCGCTGATGGGATCAAACATGCAGCGTCAGGCAGTACCTCTTCTTACAACAGAAGCTCCTGTTGTTGGTACAGGTATGGAGACAAAAGCGGCCGTTGACTCAGGTGTCTGCGTTGTTGCAAAAAAAGCAGGTACAATTGAAAGCTCTGAGTCCAATCAGATCATTGTAAAAAATGATGATGGAACAAGAGATGTATACAAACTTACAAAGTTTTCAAGAAGTAACCAGTCAAACTGCTACAATCAGAGACCAATCGTATTCAAGGGTGACCATGTAGAGGTTGGTGAGGTTATCGCAGACGGACCATCTACTTCTAACGGAGAACTTGGACTTGGTAAGAACCCATTGATCGGATTTATGACCTGGGAAGGTTATAACTACGAGGATGCTGTTCTTTTAAGTGAGAGACTTGTACAGGATGATGTTTATACATCCATCCATATTGAAGAATATGAAGCAGAAGCACGTGACACCAAATTAGGACCGGAGGAGATTACTCGTGACGTTCCAGGTGTCGGTGATGATGCATTAAAAGACCTTGATGAAAGAGGTATTATCCGTATCGGTGCAGAGGTTCGTGCCGGTGATATCTTAGTCGGAAAAGTTACTCCTAAGGGAGAGACAGAACTGACAGCAGAAGAGAGACTTCTCCGTGCAATTTTTGGTGAGAAGGCAAGAGAAGTACGTGATACTTCCTTAAAAGTTCCTCACGGCGAATATGGTATCGTTGTGGAAGCCAAAGTATTTACAAGAGAAAATGGAGATGAGTTATCTCCAGGAGTAAACCAGGCAGTCCGCATTTACATTGCACAGAAGAGAAAAATCTCTGTCGGTGATAAGATGGCCGGCCGTCATGGTAACAAGGGTGTCGTTTCCCGTGTATTACCTGTAGAAGATATGCCATTCCTTCCAAATGGCCGTCCTCTTGATATCGTATTGAATCCATTAGGTGTACCTTCCCGTATGAATATCGGTCAGGTCCTTGAGATTCACCTGAGTCTTGCTGCAAAAGCATTGGGATTCAATATTGCAACACCGGTATTTGATGGTGCAAAGGAAATTGATATCCAGGATACACTGGAATTGGCTAATGATTATGTAAACTTCGAATGGGAAGATTTTGAAGCAAAATACAAAGATGTACTTGGCGAAGAAGTTATGAAGTACTTATGGGACAACAGAGACCACAGAGCACTGTGGAAAGGTGTTCCAATTTCCCGTGATGGAAAAGTTCAGCTGCGTGATGGACGTACCGGAGAACCATTTGATTCACCTGTAACAATCGGACACATGCATTACCTGAAACTGCACCACCTGGTAGATGATAAGATCCATGCACGTTCTACTGGTCCTTACTCTTTAGTTACCCAGCAGCCACTTGGTGGTAAAGCGCAGTTCGGTGGACAGCGTTTCGGTGAGATGGAGGTTTGGGCACTGGAAGCTTACGGTGCAGCATATACCTTACAGGAAATCCTTACAGTGAAGTCTGATGACGTTGTAGGACGTGTTAAGACTTATGAGGCAATTATCAAAGGTGATAATATTCCTGAACCGGGAATTCCAGAATCATTCAAGGTATTACTGAAAGAGTTACAGTCCTTAGGACTTGATGTCACAGTATTAGATGACGAAGGAAATGAAGTTGAATTAATGGAAACAAGTGAGTACGGTAACACCGACCTGAACTCCATTATTTCAGGCGATAAAGATTTCGCTTTTGAAGACAGTGAATCATTCTCCAAGATGGGATTCACAAAGAAAGAATTTGATTCTGAAAACGAAGAACTTGTTGACGTAGAAGAAGAGGAAGACACCGATGCAGATGATGACTCTGATTTTTACGATGATATGCCGGAAGACAATTTCGAAGAGTAAATAATCAATAAGCATTTAAGGTCTGTGCATCCGCACAGACCGATAAAGAGAGTCGATTCTGTAAAGTAGAGAAAGGGAGTGTCATAGATGCCAGAAACAACAAATAAAGAGGCAATTAACCAGTCTGTTTCATTTGATGCCATCCGTATTGGTTTAGCATCCCCGGAAAAGATCAGAGAATGGTCCCGCGGTGAAGTTAAAAAACCGGAAACAATCAACTATAGAACATTGAAACCGGAAAAAGATGGTCTTTTCTGTGAGAAGATTTTTGGACCTAGCAAAGACTGGGAATGTCATTGCGGTAAATATAAGAAAATTCGTTACAAGGGCGTTGTCTGCGACCGTTGTGGCGTTGAGATCACAAAATCCAGCGTTCGTAGAGAGCGTATGGGACACATCGAGCTTGCTGCACCTGTATCCCATATCTGGTACTTCAAAGGAATTCCATCCCGTATGGGATTGATCCTTGACTTATCTCCAAGAACATTGGAGAAAGTTTTATACTTTGCTTCTTACATCGTATTGGATGCAGGCAATACTGCATTACAGTACAAACAGGTACTTTCCGAAGGAGAATACCAGGATGCAAGAGAACAGTACGGCAATGCATTCCGTGTAGGAATGGGTGCTGAGGCAATTCAGGAATTATTACAGGCGATTGATCTGGAAAAAGATTCTGCTGAATTAAAAGCAGAGTTAGAAGATGCAACTGGTCAGAAACGTGCCAGAATCATTAAGAGACTGGAAGTTGTAGAAGCATTCCGTGAATCTGGAAACAAACCAGAATGGATGATCATGACCGTTGTACCGGTTATCCCACCAGATCTTCGTCCAATGGTTCAGTTGGATGGTGGACGTTTTGCTACCTCTGATTTGAATGATTTATATAGAAGAATTATCAACAGAAATAACCGTTTGAGAAGACTTCTTGAGTTAGGAGCTCCTGATATCATCGTTCGTAACGAGAAACGTATGTTGCAGGAAGCTGTTGATGCCCTGATCGATAACGGTCGTCGTGGACGTCCGGTTACAGGACCAGGAAACAGAGCATTAAAATCCTTATCCGATATGTTAAAAGGTAAATCCGGTCGTTTCAGACAGAACTTACTTGGTAAACGTGTTGACTATTCAGGACGTTCCGTTATCTGTGTTGAGCCAAAATTAAAGATTTATCAGTGTGGTCTTCCAAAAGAGATGGCAATTGAATTATTCAAACCTTTCGTTATGAAAGAACTTGTTGCCAACGGATCTGCACACAACATCAAGAGTGCTAAGAAAATGGTCGAGAGACTCCAGACAGAAGTTTGGGATGTCTTAGAAGACGTTATCAAAGAGCATCCGGTTATGTTAAACCGTGCTCCTACACTGCATAGATTAGGTATTCAGGCATTCGAGCCAATCTTAGTAGAAGGTAAAGCAATCAAGTTACATCCATTGGTATGTACCGCGTTCAACGCCGACTTCGATGGTGACCAGATGGCTGTACATCTTCCATTATCTGTAGAGGCTCAGGCTGAGTGTAGATTTATGCTCCTCTCACCGAACAACCTGTTAAAACCATCTGACGGTGGTCTTGTAGCAGTTCCTTCACAGGATATGGTCCTTGGTATCTACTACTTAACACAGGAGAGACCGGGAGCTAAGGGAGAGGGCAAGATATTCAAGAGTGTCAACGAAGCAATCCTTGCATACGAGAACGGAGCAGTAACACTTCACTCCAGAATCAAAGTCCGTATGACAAAGACAATGCCGGATGGAAAAGAAATCACAGGAGTTGTTGAGTCCACATTAGGACGTTTCATCTTTAATGAGATCATTCCTCAGGATTTAGGATTTGTTGACAGAAGCATTCCTGGCAATGAATTAAAACTGGAAGTAGATTTCCTTGTTGCCAAGAAACAGAACAAACAGATTCTTGAAAAAGTAATCAATATCCATGGTGCTACCAAGACAGCAGAGGTTCTGGATGCTGTAAAAGCTATGGGTTACAAATATTCCACAAGAGCAGCGATGACCGTATCCATTTCCGATATGACGGTTCCACCAGAGAAACCTGCAATGATCAAAGCAGCTCAGGATACAGTAGACAGAATTACAAAACAGTACAAACGTGGTCTTATCACAGAGGAAGAACGTTACAAAGAAGTTGTTGAGACATGGAAAGAGACCGATGATGAGCTTACAAAAGTGCTTCTGGAAGGTCTTGATAAATACAACAACATCTTCATGATGGCGGATTCCGGAGCCCGTGGTTCTGATAAACAGATCAAACAGCTTGCAGGTATGCGTGGTTTGATGGCTGATACAACCGGTAGAACAATCGAGCTGCCTATCAAATCCAACTTCCGTGATGGTCTTGATGTATTGGAGTACTTCATGTCTGCGCATGGAGCACGAAAAGGTATGTCCGATACAGCGCTTCGTACAGCCGATTCCGGATACCTTACGAGACGTCTTGTAGACGTATCACAGCATATGATCGTTCGTGAATCTGACTGCTGTGAAGGCAAGAACAGAGAAATCCCTGGTATGTGGGTAACTGCATTCATGGATGGAAAAGAAGAGATAGAAAGTCTTCAGGAACGTATTACAGGTCGTTTCTCCTGCAATACAATTTGTGATAAAGATGGCAATGTCATTGTAAAGGCAAACCATATGATCACACCAAAACGTGCAGCAGAAGTTATGAGCCGTGGTGTTGATGAGAATGGCAATCCAATCGAGAAAGTGAAGATCCGTACCGTATTATCCTGCCGCTCCCATATGGGTGTATGTGCAAAATGTTATGGAGCAAACATGGCTACCGGTCAGGCAGTTCAGGTTGGTGAGGCTGTTGGTATCATCGCAGCACAGTCCATCGGTGAGCCTGGTACACAGCTTACCATGCGTACTTTCCATACAGGTGGTGTTGCCGGTACCGATATCACACAGGGTCTTCCTCGTGTCGAAGAAATTTTCGAGGCAAGAAAACCGAAGGGACTTGCCATTATCACAGAATTTGGTGGCGTAGCTAACATCAAAGATACTAAGAAGAAACGTGAGATCATCGTTACAAACAATGAGATTGGTGAATCTAAGGCATACTTAATCCCTTACGGTTCCAGAATCAAAGTAATGGACGGCGCAGTACTTGAAGCTGGTGACGAGCTGACCGAAGGTTCTGTAAATCCACATGACATCTTAAAGATCAAAGGTGTTCGTGCCGTTCAGGATTACATGCTCCGCGAGGTTCAGCGTGTATACCGTTTACAGGGTGTTGAAATCAACGACAAACATATCGAGTTGATCGTACGTCAGATGTTGCAGAAAGTCCGCGTTGAGACAAACGGTGATTCTGATATGCTTCCGGGAACATTAGTAGATACTCTTGATTTTGAGGATACAAATGAACTGCTTGAGAGTGAAGGAAAAGAAATGGCAGAAGGAAAACAGGTATTACTTGGTATTACCAAAGCTTCCTTAGCTACGAACTCCTTCTTATCGGCAGCTTCCTTCCAGGAGACAACAAAAGTTCTGACAGAAGCAGCTATCAAAGGAAAAGTTGATCCACTGATCGGTATGAAAGAAAACGTAATCATTGGTAAACTGATCCCGGCTGGTACAGGTATGAAGAGATACCGCAATATCAAACTTGATTCTGATGTCAATGAAAATGACGAGATTGATTTTGATGACGATTCTTTTGCAGATGAAGAATTTGCACCAGTAGAAGAATAAGATATTGAAATAAGAGAGGAATGGATGAAAATCTGTTCCTCTTTTTTCGTAATCATAATATCTGGTATAAAAAGCCAGATATTGGAAATGCTTTAAAAGCATAAGAAAAATCTATGTAAAAGTGCTTGACATCTGGGATGGACACCTATATAATAATTTAGCGTGCACAAAAAGGCATGCAGTTTGAACTTTTTTGTTCACATAATATTAACAGGAGGTGAAAATAATGCCAACATTTAACCAGTTAGTAAGAAAAGGACGTCAGACATCTGTTAAGAAGTCTACAGCACCTGCACTTCAGAAGGGTTACAACTCTTTACAGAAGAGACCTACAGATGCTCCTTCTCCACAGAAGAGAGGTGTTTGTACAGCTGTTAAGACAGCTACTCCTAAAAAACCTAACTCAGCTCTTAGAAAGATCGCCAGAGTACGTCTCTCTAACGGAATCGAAGTAACAAGCTACATTCCAGGTGAAGGACACAACTTACAGGAGCATAGCGTTGTTATGATCCGTGGTGGACGTGTTAAGGACTTACCAGGTACAAGATATCACATCATCCGTGGTACACTTGATACAGCAGGTGTTGCTAACAGAAAACAGGCTCGTTCTAAATACGGCGCTAAGAGACCAAAGGCTTCTAAGTAATTTTTGATTACAGAATGAAGTAAAACCAATAGTATCACAAACAGAACTAAAAGGTTTAGTGTTGGAATTGTTTCACTAGAGATATATTTCCGCACGAACACTAAGGGGGAACAAGATTTTTGTTCCGAGATGGGCTTGCCCATTTTACACATGTGAGTACCGTTGAATTAATCGAAATGAAGTTCACTGACAACATGTTGCATTGAACTTTCATTGCAAATGTTGCAGAGCCGGGAAACCGGACACAGTAAATGCAGGGCAGACCTGTATAGTAAATTATGATTAAGGAGGGAAGAACCGTGCCACGTAAAGGACATACTCAGAAAAGAGACGTATTAGCAGATCCAATTTACAATAACAAAGTCGTTACAAAGCTTGTCAACAACATTATGTTAGATGGTAAGAAAGGTGTAGCACAGAAAATTGTATATGGAGCTTTCGCAAGAGTAGAAGAGAAAACAGAAAGACCTGCTCTTGAGGTATTTGAAGAAGCCATGAATAACGTTATGCCTGTTCTTGAAGTAAAGGCTAGACGTATTGGTGGTGCAACATACCAGGTACCAATCGAAGTTAGACCAGACCGTCGTCAGGCTTTAGGACTTCGTTGGTTAACAACTTTCTCACGTAACAGAGGTGAGAAGACCATGGAAGAAAGACTTGCAAATGAAATCATGGATGCAGCTAACAACACAGGTGCATCTGTTAAGAGAAAAGAAGATATGCACAAAATGGCAGAAGCAAACAAAGCATTCGCTCATTACCGCTTCTAATATCATTTGCCATATGAATAGATACCGGGAGCAAAGCAACTTTGCTCTCAAGTATTATAAAAATGTTCTGCGCATATCGGCGTAGTAAATTAAGGAGGAAAAACCTTGGCTGGAAGAGAATATCCATTAGAGAGAACCAGAAACATTGGTATTATGGCTCATATTGATGCTGGTAAAACAACATTAACAGAGCGTATTCTTTACTATACCGGTGTTAACTATAAGATTGGTGATACTCATGAAGGTACTGCTACCATGGACTGGATGGAACAGGAGCAGGAAAGAGGTATCACAATTACATCAGCCGCTACTACATGCCACTGGACTTTGGAAGAGTTCACAAAACCAAAGAAAGGTGCTTTAGAGCATCGTATCAACATCATTGATACTCCTGGACACGTAGACTTTACTGTAGAGGTAGAGCGTTCCCTTCGTGTACTTGATGGTGCTGTCGGCGTATTCTGTGCAAAGGGTGGTGTTGAACCACAGTCAGAAAACGTATGGCGTCAGGCTGATACCTACAACGTACCTAGAATGGCTTTCATTAACAAGATGGACATCTTAGGTGCTAACTTCTACGGAGCTGTTGATCAGATTCGTACAAGATTAGGAAAAAATGCTATCTGTCTTCAGTTGCCAATCGGTAAAGAGGACGATTTCAAAGGAATTATCGACTTATTCGAGATGAAGGCTTATATCTACAATGATGATAAAGGTGACGATATCACTGTAACAGATGATTTAGGTGATATGGCTGATGAAGCTGAACTTTATCATGCAGAATTAGTAGAGAAAGTCTGCGAGTTAGATGATGACTTAATGATGATGTACCTTGAGGGTGAGGAACCATCTGTTGAGGAGATGAAGAAAGTATTAAGAAAAGCTACATGTGAATGTACTGCTGTACCTGTTTGCTGTGGTTCTGCTTACAGAAACAAAGGTGTACAGAAGTTAATCGATGCAGTTATCGAGTACATGCCAGCTCCAACAGATATCCCAGCTATCAAAGGTGTTGACTTAGATGGTAATGAAGTAGAGAGACATTCTTCTGATGAAGAACCTTTCGCTGCATTAGCATTCAAGATCATGGCTGACCCATTCGTTGGTAAGCTTGCATTCTTCAGAGTTTACTCTGGTACAATGAACTCCGGTTCTTATGTATTAAATGCTACAAAAGATAAAAAAGAACGTGTTGGACGTATCTTACAGATGCATGCCAACAAACGTGCGGAATTAGATAAAGTTTACTCCGGAGATATCGCAGCTGCTGTAGGTTTCAAATTTACAACAACTGGTGATACAATCTGTGATGAACAGCATCCGGTAATCTTAGAGTCCATGGAATTCCCAGAACCAGTTATCGAGCTCGCTATCGAGCCTAAGACAAAAGCTGGACAGGGTAAAATGGGTGAGGCTCTTGCAAAACTTGCAGAAGAAGATCCTACATTCCGTGCTCACACAGATCAGGAAACTGGTCAGACAATCATTGCTGGTATGGGTGAGTTACATTTGGAAATCATCGTTGACCGTCTGCTTCGTGAATTCAAAGTAGAAGCTAACGTAGGTGCTCCACAGGTAGCTTACAAAGAGACATTTACAAAACCTGTAGATGTTGAGTACAAATATGCAAAACAGTCCGGTGGACGTGGTCAGTACGGACACTGTAAAGTTAAATTTGAGCCGATGGATCCAAACGGCGAAGAGACATTCAAATTCGAATCTACCGTTGTCGGTGGTGCTATTCCTAAGGAATACATCCCAGCAGTTGGTGAAGGTATCGAAGAAGCTGCTCAGGCAGGTATTCTTGGCGGATTCCCAGTTCTTGGTGTTCACGCTAACGTATACGATGGATCTTACCATGAGGTCGACTCTTCTGAAATGGCATTCCACATCGCTGGATCTATGGCATTCAAAGAGGCTATGGCAAAAGCTTCACCAGTATTACTTGAGCCTATCATGAAGGTAGAAGTTACAATGCCTGAAGAATACATGGGTGATGTAATCGGTGATATCAACTCCCGTCGTGGACGTATCGAGGGTATGGACGATATCGGTGGTGGTAAAATGGTTAAAGCATATGTACCACTTGCTGAGATGTTCGGTTACTCTACAGACTTACGTTCTAAGACACAGGGACGTGGTAACTACTCTATGTTCTTCGAGAAATATGAGCCAGTACCAAAATCTGTTCAGGAAAAAGTTCTTGCAGATAAATCCAAATAAATTCTGAAAAAAAGCATGGCTTATAACTGATTTCAGTTATTTCTGTGTAACAGAATCTAAAAACAATATTAAATCACAGAAATCCCTTAAAATAAGGGATTCTGTGATAAAAATAACTTGAAAAAGCTAAGATTATTTTATATAATCATAGATAGCCGAGTTATTAAATATAACAACTATAGCCAATATGGCATCAATTTAAGGAGGATATTCAAAATGGCAAAAGCTAAGTTTGAAAGAACAAAACCACATTGTAATATCGGTACCATTGGTCACGTAGATCATGGTAAAACAACTTTAACAGCAGCTATCACAAAAGTTTTATCTGAAAGAGTAGCTGGTAACGCAGCTGTAGATTTCGCTAACATCGATAAAGCTCCAGAAGAAAGAGAACGTGGTATCACAATTTCTACTGCTCACGTTGAGTACGAGACAGAGAAGAGACATTACGCACACGTTGACTGTCCTGGACATGCTGACTACGTTAAGAACATGATCACTGGTGCTGCTCAGATGGATGGAGCTATCCTTGTAGTAGCTGCTACTGACGGTGTTATGGCTCAGACAAAAGAGCACATCTTATTATCCCGTCAGGTAGGTGTACCTTACATCGTAGTATTCATGAACAAATGTGATATGGTTGACGATCCAGAATTATTAGAGTTAGTTGAGATGGAAATCACAGAACAGCTCGAAGAGTACGGATTCAATGACTGCCCAATCATCCAGGGATCTGCTTTAAAAGCTCTTGAAGATCCAATGGGACCTTGGGGAGACAAGATCATGGAATTAATGGATACAGTTGATTCTTATATTCCAGATCCACAGCGTGATACAGATAAACCATTCTTAATGCCAGTAGAGGACGTATTCACAATCACAGGTCGTGGTACAGTTGCTACAGGTAGAGTAGAGAGAGGAACACTTCACTTAAATGATCCACTTGAGATCTTAGGTGTTAAAGAAGATGTTCAGTCTACAGTTGTAACTGGTATCGAGATGTTCCGTAAACAGTTAGACGAGGCTATGGCTGGTGATAACATCGGTGCATTACTTCGTGGTGTTAACCGTGACCAGATCGTTCGTGGACAGGTTCTTGCTAAACCAGGTACTGTAACATGCCACAGAAAATTCACAGCTCAGGTTTACGTTTTAACAAAAGACGAAGGTGGACGTCATACTCCATTCTTCAACAACTATCGTCCACAGTTCTACTTCA
>ERZ780150.1864-NODE-1864-length-12205-cov-3.513004_pt1 | contig 12205 bp, 9 predicted proteins | sample MGYA00511019_ERZ780150 | MGnify/ENA primary metagenome ERZ780150 (study PRJEB29588, sample SAMEA2151633) | human gut metagenome | biome: human gut; feature: human-associated habitat; material: faeces | place: Denmark | collected 2008/2010 ...
CGGTGCGCCTGCACCATTCTCTTCTACTGTTACATCATATACATTTCCGTTTACTGTGATTGTATAGTTTTTCATCTAATTATCCTCCTGATTAATTCCATCTGTTTGATTTTCTTCTCTTAATAGAACGAACAACAAATCCATCTGTAGAAGTTCCCTCTGCTGCTGCAATTGCTGCTGCGATTACTGCTACAAGTTCTGCATCATCTTCTGCTGGAGCTGCCTGTACAGGTGCTTCCTTCTTCTCTTCCACTTTCTTATCTTTATTTGCCAACTTCTCCTGAAGTTTCGGAATGTATCCAAGCAGATAAATAATGAATGAAATGAAAATCAATACAACGAATACAGTTCCCATACCAAGTACCGTATTCAAACCGGCTTTCTCAAGGATTTCTCCTGTTGAATAATGAGCAGAAACATCCATACTCTCCATGTTGCCCTTTTCGTCAAAACTGAAGACGATGTCTGCATCTCTGTTTTCATATTTTGCTTCAGATGTGAGTGAAACTCCATCGTTCTTTACTTCCATTGTCCAGTCGCCATGTTCAACATAAGCACCGCACTCTTCTTCTGCTGCTTCCCAGGAGCTGATCATTGTAAGGAAGTCCTCTCCATCAACCGGAAGTCCTGCATTCATAAGCTGTGTGTCAAGCTGAAGATCACGCATATCAGAAAAGCTGTCAAGCTGCTCTGTTGTCATCGCTTCGAAATTCTGAACAACAAACTCAGCATACTGTTCTAATGTTGCCTGATCATATTCTGTTGTCTCAGACTTACCACATCCTGTGAAGCTAAGAACGAGAATGAGGATAAGTCCTAATAAACTGATTTTTTTCTTCACTTCGCCTCACCTCACTAAACCGTTCCGTGTTTCTTAGCCGGACGGTCCTCTCTCTTTGTGAACAGCATCTCAAATGCTCCGATCACATATTTTCTTGTATCTGCCGGCTCGATGATCGCATCAACATATCCTCTTGCTGCTGCTGAATTCGGGCTTGACTGAAGTTCTTTGTATTCAGCTGCTTTCTCATTAAGAGTCTCAGCATCTGCGTCTGCGTACATGATCTGTGCTGCAAGCTTCGCATCCATCATTCCGATCTCTGCTGTTGGCCATGCATAAACAAGATCTGCACCAATTGACTTACTGTTCATAGAAACGTAAGCACTTCCGAATGCCTTACCAACGATTACATTTACCTTCGGTACTGTAGCGTTAGCAAATGCATATGTCAGTTTTGCAACTGCGCTTGCCATGTTCTTCTCTGACTCTACTGTAGCAGCAAATCCTGTTACATTTGTCAGTGTAAGAACCGGGATTGAGAATGCATCACAGAAGTTTACAAAATCTGTTGCCTTCTTGCATCCATCTACTGTAAGAACGCTGTCGAACTCAGCCTCTACTTCTGCTTCTGCATTGTATACTTTAGAGCGGTTTGCGACAACACCAACTGTCATTCCGTTCAGGCGGATAAATCCTGTAACCATCTCTTTTGCGTAGTCTTTCTTTGTCTCAACAAGAATCTGATTGTCAGCAATCTGTGCCAGTGCGATTGCTGTATCCTCAGATGCGTTAGCAATATCTGCGCAGATACGGTTCAGGTCATCTGTACATTCCTCATAAGACATATCATCTTCATTGTTTGCCGGAAGCATACATACAAGATCACGGATCTGTCCGAGGATCTCTGCCTCTGCACCGATTCCGTCTACAAGACCTGCTGTCTTGCTCTGGTACTCAGCGCTTGCTGTGTTACACTTTGAAATCTCATTTCCTTCCAGTGCATTTGGAGAATTAACGAAAAGTTTTCCGTCTTTTGCTTCCATAAATGTGAAATCTGTAAGCCCCGGAACAACTGCAAGACCGCCGCCGCACATTCCAAAGATTGCTGTAACCTGCGGAATCACACCTGATGCAAGTGCCTGTTTGTGATAAAGACTTCCAAATGCCTCAAGTGCATCTGTAGCTTCCTGAAGTCTGAGACCTGCACAGTCGATCAGTCCAATCACCGGTGCTCCCATCTTCATAGCCATATCATAGATTCTTGCGATCTTCTTCGCATGCATCTCTCCGAGTGCTCCACCCAAAACGTCAGCATCCTGGCTGTATACATAAACCAGGTTACCGTCAATCACTCCATATCCAGTGATAACACCGTCAGAAGGAGCTGCCTTCTCCTGCAAGTTGAAAGTTGTGCTTCTAGCTGTAACAGCTCCGCCAATTTCAACAAAGCTTCCCTCATCAAGCAGTGTGGCAATTCGTCTGCTTGCTGAGTTTTCTGTTGCATTGTAGCTCATATTTTAGCCCTCCATACTTATAAAATAATTTTAAAATAAACCAAAATTTCTGCCTATTGTATTATATACTAGGTCGATTGAAATTTCAATTCATATTTTCCGCAAATTGACATTTTTTTCACAGGACATTGTTTTTGTCGAGCTTGGATTCTTCCAGCTGGTAAATACTTTTTTATATTTTATATCCGTGATGTGGGGGCTTTATTGCATCGGACACCGGCCCGCTCTACCTCATCCCTTTGACAATCTGTAACAGAAAAGTCAGAACACTCACCGTGAGAGGTTCGTGTCTGTCTTTTCCTAACAGATTCTGCAAAGTGTATTCGGAACGCTCCTGCCTTAAATGTGTCCTCAACAATACAATGGCTCCCTCACTCGGTTTTTCAAATGAGTAGTACCTGTTCCAAGTGGAACGAATCCAGAAAACAAAATACAAACTTAGTACGTGCGTAAAAAGGGGACGATTATCTTAGTCGATAAAACATCCGTTTACGTTTATCTACAGATTCTGTGATTTGTTTTCTGGATTTGTCTGATTGGAATTAAATATCCCATTTGGAATATGTAAGCAAGGACAGTCCTGCTGTTGCCACGAGCACATGTAAGGCAGGAGCGTTCCGAATACACTTTGTTCAGTATGTTAGTAAGAGCCAGAACAGGCACCACACACGGTAACTGTTCTGGCTCTTATGTTACATACTTTCAAAGGGATGAGGTAAAGCAGGCCAGTGCTTGTGGTAATAGCAGGGCTGGCCTTGCGTTCCCTTTTCCTGCAAAACTGATTATTTCAACTCTCAAAATCCAAGTTCAACAAACACACACCCATTAGTACAGCTTCGCACTGATCAGTTTTGGTCTGAATCCAGACTTATCAAGTGTATCCAGAATCTTCTTCTTATGATCTGTTCCGAATGCTTCCATTGTGATACGAAGCTCTACTGCTGCGTTTCTGTTTGTGCTTACAAACTGGTTATGCTCCAGCTTAATGATGTTACCCTGTACGTCTGCGACTGTCTGCGCCACACGTGCGAGTTCACCCGGCTTATCCGGAAGGAGTACGGATACGGAGAAGATACGGTCTCTCTGGATCAATCCGTGCTGGACGATCGAGGACATTGTGATAACATCCATATTTCCACCACTTAATACACAGACTACTTTCTTTCCTTTGATGTCCATCTGCTTTAATGCAGCTACGGAAAGAAGTCCTGAATTTTCTACGATCATCTTATGGTTTTCTACCATGTCAAGGAATGCACCGATCAGCTCATCATCATCTACGAGAAGAATATCATCTACATTCTCTTTCACATAAGGAACAACTTTATCTCCAACTTCTTTTACAGCTGTTCCGTCTGCGATTGTATTTGCAGATGGAAGTTCTACAGGCTCTCCTGCTTTCAGGGCTGCTGTCATACTGGCCGCTTCTGACGGCTCTACACCGATTACTTTGATCTTTGGATTCAGCATCTTGGCAAGTGTGGAAATACCTGTGATCAGTCCGCCTCCACCGATTGGTGCAAGGATATAATCTACAGTCGGGAGTTCCTGAACAATCTCCATTGCGATTGTTCCCTGTCCTGTAGCAACATCAAGGTCATTAAACGGATGAACGAATGTATATCCGTTCTCTTCTGCAAGTTTACATGCATATGCGTAAGCATCATCATAAACATCACCATGAAGTACTACGTCTGCTCCAAAGCTTTTTGTACGGTTTACTTTGATCAGCGGTGTAACTGTAGGCATAACAATCGTAGCTTTGCATCCAAACTGTTTTGCTGCAAATGCAACGCCCTGTGCATGATTTCCTGCTGATGCTGTGATCAGTCCACGGCTTCTTTCTTCGTCTGTCAGTGTGCTGATCTTGTAATATGCACCACGGATCTTATAAGCTCCTGTGTGCTGCATATTTTCCGGTTTTAAATAAACCTTTGCTCCTGTCTGTGCACTTAAGTATTCACTGTAAATGAGTTTTGTAGGATTTGTCACCTTTTTTACCAGTTCGCTAGCTTCTTCAAATTTCTCTAATGTCATCATGGTCTTTCTTCCTCTCTGTAAAACAACGCGTTTACGAACTCCTCTGAGTCAAATTTCTGCAAGTCATCAATTGTTTCTCCTACACCGATATATTTTACCGGGATACCAAGTTCAGACTGGATTGCTACTGCAATTCCTCCTTTGGCTGTTCCATCCATCTTTGTCAGAACAATTCCTGTTATATCTGTTACTTCATTGAATTCCTTTGCCTGGGCAAGTGCATTCTGTCCTGTCGTTGCATCCAGCACAACCAGCGTCTCACGGAACGCATCCGGATACTCTCTGTCAATCACACGATTGATCTTCTTAAGCTCTTCCATCAGGTTCTTCTTATTGTGAAGTCTTCCGGCTGTATCGCACAGAAGTACATCTGCCCTTCTCGCTTTCGCAGCAGCAACCGCATCATATACAACTGATGCCGGATCTGCACCTTCCTGACCGCCGATCATCTCAACACCGGCACGGTTGGACCATTCTTTTAACTGCTCTCCTGCTGCCGCACGGAATGTATCTGCCGCCGCAAGGATCACTTTCTTATTCTGTGCTTTCAGCTTTCCTGCAAGTTTACCGATCGTTGTTGTTTTACCAACACCATTTACTCCGATCACGAAAACCACACTCTGACGATTCTCAAACTCATATGCTGTCTCTCCGACATCCATCTGTTCACGAATACTGTCGATCACAAGCTGTCTACATTCAATCGGTTCCTTGATATGTTGCTCTTTTACTTTAACCTTTAAATCTTCAATAATGTCCATTGTTGCTCTGACACCAAGATCTCCCATGATCAGAGTTTCTTCCAGTTCTTCATAAAAGTCATCATCAATCTTTGAAAATCCATGGAAAATACTGTCCATGCCGGACACAATATTATCTCTTGTCTTTGTCAGACCGGATACAAGTCGTTTAAAAAATCCCTTTTTTTCTTCTCCCATTTTCAGCCTCCTGTTCTCTTAATACCCTGTTTACAATAAAAACAGGTTTATTTTTCCAGATCATCTTCCAACAGATCCACTGAAACAAGTGTGGATACCCCTTTTTCCTGCATGGTAATTCCATACAACCGGTCTGCTGCTGCCATTGTACCACGTCTGTGGGTAATGACAATGAACTGTGTATATTTTGTCAGCTTATGTAAATATTTCGCATAACGATCTACATTGTTGTCATCCAGTGCCGCTTCAATCTCATCAAGGAGACAGAACGGAGATGGCTTCAGATTCTGGATTGCAAATAGTAATGCAATTGCAGTCAGCGCCTTCTCTCCACCTGAAAGCTGCATCATATTCTGCAGTTTCTTTCCAGGTGGCTGTGCGATGATGCGTATTCCTGCCTCAAGAATATCCACATCCTCCTGTAATTCCAATGATCCCTTTCCGCCTCCAAAAAGCTGACGGAATACATCATTGAACTCTGTTGCAATTCTTGCGAACTGTTCTGTGAACTGCTTACGCATCGCCACGTCCAATTCTTCAATAATCTGTTCAAGAGATGCTTCTGCCTCTACAAGATCATCATGCTGACCTTTTAAGAATGTATAACGCTCGGATACATTTTTGTAATCCTCAATTGCATTGACATTGACCGAACCAAGCTTTCGGATCTCATTCTTAAGTTCCTGGATCTTTTTCTTCATCAATGCCAGATCTGTCAGTGTCTCATTACGAAGTTCTTTCGCATGATTGTAAGTGAGTTCATACTCTTCCCACATATAATTCATCTGCTTCTCTGACGCTTCCTCATAGCCTTCTTTCTGGCTGTTCAGACGGAAACATTCTTTATCAAGATCTGACACATGCTTTGCAAGTTCTTCTCTCTGTCGTAAGAAATCTCTGTGCTTCTGATTCAGTTCTTCGCGTTTTTTACTCTGTACTTTAATCTCTTCACCAATCTCTGTAAACAGTTCTTTTGAATCTTCAATCGTTTTCCTGAGTCCTTCGATTTCATTTTCTTTTTGTAGAATTTCCTCAGATACATCTCCACGATTTTCGGCAAGTTCTTCCTGCTCTTTTTCATATCTAGTGATTTCCTCATCTATACGGGAAATATTTTCTACAATAAAAGTTTTCTGCTGATCCAGGCCTGCCAGTGAGAGATGGACTTCCTCAGACTGTTTCATCTGGACAGCCTCATCCTCTCTTTCTTTCTCCAACTGCATCTGCAAAGCTTCAATCTGTTCATTCAGTTCTTTTTCCAACTTCTCTGATGTCTCAAGTTCCATCTGGATAGAATCTTCATTCTCATTGATTTCATCCAGCTCCTGAAGCAATGCTTTCTGTTCTTTCAGAAATCCTTCGTAACGCTGTTTTGATTCTAACTGTTCTCTCTGTACCTGCGCAACATTCATTCGTGCAGTATTCTCCAGCACCGATTCTTCTCTTAAATGTTCCTGTACTTCATCGATTACACTATAGCATGCTGCACGACGGTTCTTCGCCTCTGTAACTTCTTTTTCCAGCACATCCATGTCAGACTTGAGCATAGCAACCGTCTTTTCAAATTCTTCGATTTCGCGGCGTCTGCTCAGCAGATTACTTGAATTCTTAAATGCACCACCTGTCATGGATCCGCCCGGATTGATCAGGTCACCTTCCAATGTGACCAGACGCAGAGACTGGCGGTATTTTCTCGCAATTGCGATTCCGTGATCAATATGGTCTACTACAATCGTGCGTCCAAGCAGCTGATCTGCCAGTCCGTCAAATCTTGATTCCACATGGATCAATGTATTCGCAAGTCCGATCACGCCCGGCTCTTTGAGTGCTTCCGGATTCCTGATTCCTCCGCCGCCATGCATACTTGTCAGCGGAAGAAATGTTGCCCTTCCGAATTTATTACGCTTAAGGAAATCAATCATACGCTTGGCTGTATCTTCATTATCTGTAACAATATTCTGAATACTTCCTCCAAGCGCTGTCTCAATAGCGATCTCATATTCCTTATCGACCTTAATGATATCCGCTACAACACCGATCAGACCTTTCTCACGTTCTTTATTCGACATTACCTTTCGGATACTGTTACCATATCCGTCATAGCGCTCTGTAATATTCTTTAATGACTCCAGACGGGAAGACTCTCTGTGATAAGCGGTCTGTCCGATCCGTAACTTTTCCTGCTTCTCTTTCAGCTCATTCTGAAGCTTGCCAAGTTCCTGTTCGTTCAGGGAAATCTTATCCTTATAGGTTTGAATGCGCTCACGGATCTGACCAAGTTCTTCTTCATACTTCTTAAGTCTGTTGTTCTGTCCTTCTGCTACCGTCGAAATCTCAAGAATATTTCTGGCAACGACAGCCTTCCGTGTCTGGATCTGTTCTTTCGTCGTATCAAAATGCTGAATCTTAGCTTTTGTTGAAGCACGATTTCCAAGCAGATCCATGATCTCCCGCTTCTTCTGCTCAATTTCAGTACTGTGTTCTGCAATCTTTGACTGAATCTCAATTAAACTCTGCTGTGCTTCCGTATCCTGTCCACTGGCTGATTCTAACTGTTCTGAAATTCTTTTCTTCTCTTCTTCAAGCTCTCTTTTCTGCTGCTGCCTTGTATCTATCTCACTGACGATCGTACTCAGGCGATGATCATAATGCTCATCATTCATACGGGCTGTATTAATCTGCTCTTTCAGGACATTGATCTGGCCTTCCAGCTGTTGCTTTAAAAGATTCGTCTCATTCATCTGGTTCTTCGCAGTTTCAATTGCAAGATCAATCTGATCTACTTCTTCCTCGATTGCCTCGTATTCTGCTTTCATCTTCTCATAACGGGCATTTGATTCCTGCATCTCCTGAGAAGCAATCTCATATTTCCCACCGACTTCACGAATACGCTCCTGTAGCCGCTCTTCCTCCAGCAAAAACATATTAATGTCATATGTTTTTAATTCTTCTTTCATCTTCAGATAGATTCTGGCTGTCTCTGACTGTCTTTCCAAGGGACCGATCTGTTTCTCAAGCTCTGCAAGAATATCATTCACACGGGTAAGATTCTGCCGTTCATCCTCCAGCTTTTTCAAAGAAAGGGACTTTCTTCTCTTATATTTTACAATTCCGGCGGCCTCATCAAAAAGTTCTCTTCTCTCTTCCGGCTTACCGCTTAAGATCTTATCAATCTGTCCCTGACCGATAATCGAATAGCCTTCTTTACCGATACCTGTATCATAGAACATCTCATTGATATCTTTCAGTCTGCAGGCTGAACCATTGATCAGATACTCACTCTCTCCGGATCTGTACAATTTACGTGTAACAGTGACTTCTTCGTACTCTACCGGAAGTTTATGATCTGAATTATCCAGTGTGATTGCAACCGAAGCATAACTAAGCGGCTTCCGGTTCTCGGTTCCCGAGAAAATTACATCCTGCATGGTGCCTCCACGCAGCTGCTTCACTCTCTGCTCTCCAAGAACCCAGCGGACAGCGTCAGCGACATTACTCTTACCACTTCCATTCGGTCCTACAATACCTGTAATTCCGTTATGAAATTCAAATTTAATCTTATTGGCAAAAGATTTGAATCCCTGCACTTCTATACTCTTTAAATACATAAAGTCCTCTTTACTTTTTCTTTCTGAGATTCAGGATTGCCTCATAAGCTGCCTGCTGTTCTGCTGACTTCTTCGAGCTTCCTTTTCCACGTCCCCAGGCTTTTCCCCCGATTCTTGCTTCCACTTCGAAAATCTTATTATGATCCGGTCCCTGTTCATCAATCAGTTCATAACTTACATTCCCCGTCATATTCGCCTGCACGATCTCCTGTAAGATCGTTTTACTATCATAAAAGAGTTTTTTATCCTCTAAATCTGTCAAAATAAAATGATGGATAAACTCTTTTGCATTAGTAAAACCACCGTCGAGATAGATAGCACCGATTAATGCTTCCATCGCATCAGATGTGATAGAATCTCTTTTTCTTCCACCGGTCGCCTCTTCTCCTTTTCCAAGAAGCAGGTAATCTCCAAGTCCGATATCTCTTGCACACATTGCCAGAGACGGTTCACATACCATACTTGCACGTGTCTTTGTCAGTTCTCCCTCAGATACCTTTGGAAATTCATTAAATAAATAAGCACTTGATACCAATTCCAATACTGCATCTCCAAGAAACTCCAGGCGTTCATTACACTCATATTTCTTCAAATGTTTCTCATTTGTATAAGAACTATGCATCAATGCACGTTCAATCAGGCTTTTGTCTTTAAACACATATCCGATCTTTTGTTCCAGTTCTTTTACTCTGTCCATTTAAATGGCCTCCTTCGTGTTAATAAACGAAAAAGCCCAAACGGGCTTTTTCATCTCACTATCTGATTATTCATTAGCCTTCTTTTTCTGGATCTGATCAACAGCATCCTGCACTGTTGTGATCTTCTCTGCCTCTTCGTTATCGATCTCGATATCAAAATCTTCTTCAATTCCCATAATGATCTGGAAAATATCCAGAGAGTCAGCTCCAAGATCATCTACGAATGTAGTATCCGGTGTGATTGTCTCCGGTGAAACATTAAGTACGTCCGCAATAATTGCCTGCAGTTTTTCAAATTCTGTCATTGTAAAACTCCTCCTGTCTTATTCGACTTCTTTCTTTTCTTCCAGGGTCTCCTGTTGAATTGCCTCTTTTATCTTCTCATTGATCTTCTGCTCCTTAAATGCAACACACTGAATGATTGAGTTGCATACCTCCTTTGACTTTGAACTTCCATGTGTCTTTACTACAAGTCCGTTCAGGCCAAGAAGCGGTGCGCCGCCATACTCACTTGTATCAAAATCTTTCAGTACGCCCTTTAAAGCAGGTTTCACAAGCAGTGCCCCTATCTTACTACGCAAAGAAGAAAGCATTCCTTTCTTCACTTTCTTAAGCAGTGCTCCTGCAACACCCTCATAAAGCTTCAGAATAATATTACCTGCAAATGCTTCACAGACAATGACATCTGCTGCTCCGTAAGGAATATCTCGTGCCTCAACACTTCCAATGAAATTGATGTCAGGACATTCTTTTAACAGTGGGAATGTCTCTTTCACCAGCGCATTTCCCTTCTCTTCTTCAGCACCGATATTCACGATACCAACTGTCGGATTCTTCTTTCCCATAACGCTTTCCATATAAATGGATCCCATCTTTGCAAACTGTACCAGGTGAGATGGGCGTGCGTCTACATTAGCTCCACAATCGATCAAAAGTGAAACACCTTTTAATGTAGGAATCAGTGGTGCAAGCGGTGGTCTTTCAACACCTTTGATCCTGCCTACAAGAACCTGTCCTCCAACAAGAACAGCTCCTGAACTTCCTGCAGATACAAAAGCATCTGCTTCCCCTTTCTTCACCATCTTCATCGCAACAACAATGGATGAATCTTTCTTACCACGGATTGCTTTCACTGGAGGTTCTGCCGTCTCAATAACCTCTGTAGCATTCACAATCTCAATCTGCTCCTCAGGATACGTATAAGCGGAGAGTTCCTTGCGAATCACATCTTCCTTACCTGTCAGCAGTACCTTGATATCTTTTCTCTTCCGCACTGCCTCTACGGCACCTTTTACAATCTCTCTTGGTGCATTGTCTCCACCCATGGCATCAAGAGCAACCCTTGTAATCTCTGACATATCATTTCCTCCTTGCGCTACTGAAATTATTCTACTGGATATCAGTATAAAAATCAATAAAAAAAGGCGTAAAACACAAAGTTTTTACGCCCTCAAGTGTTCTGTTCGCAGTACACTCAATATCTTATTGATCATTAGTCAACTGAAACGATCTCGCGCTTGTTGTAAGATCCACACGCCTTACATACACGGTGTGGCATCATAAGCTCGCCGCACTTGCTGCATTTCACCAGATTCGGTGCGCTCATCTTCCAGTTAGCTCTTCTTTTATCTCTTCTTGCTTTTGAAGATTTATTCTTTGGACAGATTGACATAGGTTACACCTCCTTAAAATTCTTAAATAAGTCACGGACAACTGACATTCTCGGATCAAGCCCTGTATCTTCACAGTTACAAGACCCCGTATTTAAATTCTGACCGCATACATTGCATAATCCCTTGCAGTCTTCCCTGCAAAGGATCCTTGTTGGTAGCTCAAGAAGAATGTCCATTGCCACAAGCTCGTCCAAGTCCAGGGTATAATCCCCACAGACGATGAATTCCTCCTCGTCTTCGCCGGCCAGCTCATGCACAAGAATGTGTTCAAAGTTCATAGAGAGATCTCTCTCAACGGGGGTCAAGCAGCGGTCGCACAGCGTATTTAGCGTAAACGTGGCCAGGTAACCTAAAGTAACTATGCCCGTTCTGTTTTCCACCGTACCTATGATATGAACCGGCTTTACCAGCGGATGCCCTGCTCCGTGCCGCAGATGCGACAGGTCCAGATCGTATTCAAACGACTGCTTTTCCCCAGCCCTGTCGAAAAGGTCTTTCAGCTGAAGAACCATCGTTTGAACCCTCCTCCCATTCCGATAAAACACTCGATCCACCTTGATTTTGGGCGCAAAAACACCGCAAAACCAGATGGTACTCAAATATTATATATAGAGAAACTCCCTTTGTCAAGCGGTTTCCGGCAAAATTCCTGTTCTTTTTCCGAAGAAACAAAACAGCCGGGTCTCTCCCCTCTGCCCCATTGACCTCCAGGGAAAAACCCGGCTGTTTTTTATGTAAAACCCTGCCCGGTCAGAGCGGAGTGTCGGTCAGTACATAGCAGCCCAGCTCCGCGGTCTGAAGAGTGTGGGTGCTGCCGTCCCATACGCTGTCCAGCAGCGTGAACACCCCGTCCTCCCACAGATAGAGGTACTGCTTTTCCAAGCGGAGGGTCAGGGTCCCTACCGCCTCAAACCGGGGATCTCCGGTGAAGTCCACCACTTCGGCTTCCCCCG